>Ga0233365_1000641_pt1 | contig 15701 bp, 10 predicted proteins | sample ElkDunMinimDraft_27_FD_191535 | JGI IMG/M metagenome (GOLD analysis project Ga0233365, IMG submission 191535) | Fecal eukaryotic communites from dung pellets of Tule Elk in California, USA - Elk Dung C36 | ecosystem: Host-associated > Mammals > Digestive system > Large intestine > Fecal | place...
AATTGTGATTGGTAAAAGTAATTAAAATCAATTTAAAGATTAACGATTATATTTGTAAAAAATGTAAAATGGATACCAAGTTTTCTAGCAAACAGGCTTTGTGGTTTACGCTGATAAATTATTTCGGTGTGCTAATTGGCACGGTGTCCACATTGTTTATCTATCCGTACGATAAAGATTTGCTGGGGATTATTCGTTTTATCGATGGTTTTGCACAGATATTGTATCCTATTATGGTATTGGGAGCATCAACCGCGTTACTAAACTTTCAACCTAAACTGAACGATTTACTGCAACGTAAATTATTCTCGTACAGTATGATTTCTATTGTTTGGATGATTTTTTTATGTGCCATTGGTGTAAGCGTCGTTTATTGGTTTGATTGGCTGGAAAACAAACAGTATTTTATTTACGGCTTTTTTATAGCGATCTGTCTGGCGTATGTCGATTTGTTTAAACGACAAGCAACCAACCTTCAAAAGCTTTCTATTCCTACTTTTTACGAAAAAATAATTCCTAAAATAACACTACCCTTAGCTTTTGTATTGATCTTATATTACGGTTTTACAGAAGTACAAGGATTGATTTTTTATGCCCTTTCGTTTGCAGTTATGCTGTTAGCTATTGGATTTTATCTGTTCAGATATTTTAAACCAGTATATACTTTAAACTATAAAGATTTATTTCAAGAGATACCCAAAAAACAATATTACCAATATAGTCTGTATGCGTTTTCGGCAAGTTTAGGATCTTTTTTTGCCTTCAGAATTGATTCTGTAATGATACCGGAATTCATATCGAATGCAGCCAACGGAGATTTTAACATTGGTGTGAATCTGGCAAATGCTTTAATGATTCCAGCTGCCGGAGTATTTGCATTGTACAGTCCGTTGATATCCGAATCATTAAAGAAAAACGATTTATCGGTTTTAAAGATAAAGTATGCCGATGTAGCCAAAAACCTCTTTTTTATTGGAATTCTGCTATACGGCTGCGTAATTCTGGGAATGAAAGACTTTTTTGAGATACTGCCAACTTCCGACAAATTGTTGCCTGTTTTACCGGTGCTCTATATTTTAGGAGGAAATGTGGTACTGAATATGGCAACCGGTTTTAATACCGAAATCATTGCCTACTCAAAATTTTACCGCTTTAATTTAATAGCGATAGTAGTACTTGCCGTTTTAAATGTTGGCTTAAACTACTATGTTTTAACCCAAACCACTTACGGAATCATCGGCGTTGCATGGGCATCGTTTTTTGCGATGATGGTTTTTAACCTTACGAAGCTGTGGTTCATTTACCGTAAATTTAATATACTACCTATAAATGCCAATTACATAAAAACCATTATAAGCAGTTTGGTTTTGTTGGCAGTTGCATTTGCTTTGCCTCTAAGTATTTTTGGAATGTTTGATTTTATCGTGCGTTGCGGTTTCTTCGCGCTTGCCTTTATGCTGTTAATCTATAAAACCGGCTGGGTACAAGAATTTAATAATAACGTGGAGAAAGTGCTGAAACTGGTTTTACGAAAGTAAGAAGTTTATATTGGTTTTCAATTTATTTCCCTTTATTAAACGCTATGTTTAGGCTACAGTAGTTATTTAACAGGACTTTACTATGCTTTAACCGCGGAGTTGATGCGGCACTGATGCGGCATTGAGTGTTAGAAATAGTGAGCGGGGAATTATTTAAGGTGTAAGATAATAATTTTTTTTTCAAATAACCTGTTTCTGTTCATTTTACAGGATCAACAGCCGAGTTATTGCAAGGCAAGTTTAGCGATCTATAAAAAACAACCTGATGGCAGGTGTGTTTTACCAAAAACCGTTGGAAGGTTTAATAGAACTGCATCAGAAATAACGATAGCCACTTTTTTCAATATATAGACCGTCACTTCAGGTGAAATCTATGTAACAAAAGCGCAGGAAATTTTGCATCGAGGAGTTGCATCAACCTCAGCAAATCATTCACTGTCATAACAATTCAAGAAAATTTTGTATGTTTATAAAAACGGTTACAGATGAAAAATTACTTGCAAACACCCATTTATAAAAAGTCCGAAGAAATTTTTGAAACCCTAAAAGCCATTACCGGTTTATTTCCAGAAGAGGATCCTATTTTGACAGATTTAAAAGGTCAGTTGCTGGGCGATGCCATGCTCATTCAGGCAAAGTTAGCCGGCGCATTTGCGGTAAAATTGTATGACATAAAAATGGAAAATGCCACCTTAATCCGTAAGGCAGCACGTGATTTAATGGTTTCGTATCACACCCTGAAAATGCTTGGTTTTGAAGATGTGGAATATTACCAAATCATTCGCACGCAGATCGAAGAGTTCCGACTATTGTTTGTAGATTGGGTTGCTGCGTTCAACAACAAACACTTTATTACCGATACGTGGGGTTTGTTCAACCCGCCCGGCGTTGCACATGATTATAAGCAACAAGACAATGAACTTGATTTTTTGGATGAGGAGGACACCGATACAGATTTTTAAAAGTACGTTAAAAACTTATTTATTATTTAGGTTCATTAAGATTCAATTTGTTCTATGCACCTATGTAGCAGAAAAATCTATTTTAAAAACTTTTTAAATTCTTTTTTCTTTAGCGTGAAACCTTGTGTTTTTAAAATTTTTCCGTCAGGAGATACAATCGCAAAGTAAGGCTGACTTTGATTTTTAAAGCGCTCTTCCTGTATCTTGTTATAAAAAGCTCCATACGTTTTCATTAATTTTCCTGTTTTTTCATCTTTTGTAATGAATTCTTTAAATACCTCTTTCTTATTATCAACAAATAATGTTACGGTATAATAATTTGCATTTAAAAAATCTAGTATATCACTGTCATATAAAAAAGCCTCTTCCATTTTTCGCGAATTAACATCCGCATAAGCGGTAAAATAAATCAGCAAAGGTTTACCCCAAATCTGTGCAGTTAAAAGCAACTCATCGTAATCAATTATTTCGGCATCAGTAAAGAAAGGAGTTTCTTCTGCCAAAGGTTCTTTGTTACTTATCATAGAATCAGCAAGCTTATTAAATTCATCCATCATGTCGCCATAAGTTTCAAATTGATCAGGATCTTCTTTAATAACCTGATAAATGGCATCAACTGCTCGTTCGTCCTTTACCAATTTTAGTAGAATTTCACTGTCTGTTTCCCAATTTGCAAGATCAATTTTTTTATTGCGTAAGGCTACAAAATCATTATATAAGGTAACCGATTCTTTATATTCAGGCGTTGCTTTCATTTTTAATACTTCATCTAATAGCCTTTGATAGGTTACCGTTTCAGGATCCTCGTTTAACCAACCAATAACCAATGTTGCTAAAACAGGTGGCTGTCCAAAAAAAACAATATCTGTTTCATCTAATCCACAATCAGTAAGCTTGGAGAAGTTTGTTGTTAGTTCCAACTGTGTTTTTTCTAGATCGTCATATAGATTGATTTTCTGCGCTAATAATTCTTTACAGTCTGTTTGAGCATTTAATGAGATGCTTGATAAAAGTAAGATTATTGTACTAAATAATAGTTTCATAAGCATTTTTAAGTTGTAATTAAAACGTTCAAATATAAAATATTCCCTAGCAACATAGTATTTTAATTTGCAATTTTATAGATAAAATGCACACTTTACGGGTTTCCTCATAGCATTTTCATTTGTTTTCGTTTCTTTTGTTTTTTAACATTTAGTATATTTACAGCAAAACACTTTCTCATGGAGAAAAAACAACTTTCAGAAAGAGATATCTGTACCAAATACATTACTCCTAGTATTGAAGATGCTGGCTGGGATAGGCACTCACAATATCGTGAGGAAGTAAATTTTACCGATGGAAAAATACAAGTTAGAGGAAAACTAACTGCAAGAGGAAAAAGAAAAAGAGCAGATTATATCTTATACTATAAGCCAAATATTCCAATAGGAATTATTGAAGTGAAAGAAAACAATCATTCTGTTGGTGCTGGAATGCAACAAGCTCTAAATTATGCTGAAACTTTAAATTTACCTTTTGTATTCTCAACAAATGGTGATCGATTTTTGTTTCACGACAAAACTAACTCAAATCAAATCGAAAAAGAGATTGAGTTAACTGATTTTCCTTCTCCTGACGAACTATGGGCTAAATATTTGGATTATAAAGGCATTAAAAGCGAAAATTGTAAAGATATTGTAGAGCAAGATTATTTCTTTGATGGTTCTGGTAGAAATCCCAGATATTACCAACAAAATGCTGTAAACCTAACTTTGGAAGCTATAGCTCGTGGACAAAACAGAATTTTACTGGTTATGGCTACAGGTACAGGGAAAACATATACTTCTTTTCAAATTGTTTACCGATTATGGAAATCTAAAGCTAAAAAAAGAATTTTATTTCTGGCAGATAGAAATGCTCTTATAGATCAAACTCGAAGAGGAGATTTTAAGTTTTTTAAGGACAAAATGACAACTGTTCAGAAACGTCAAATTGACAAATCTTATGAAGTGTATTTGGCTATTTATCAGGGATTAACAGGAAATGAAGAAGAGAAAAACATTTTCAAACAATTTAGTCCTGACTTTTTCGATTTAATAGTTATTGATGAGTGTCATAGGGGAAGTGCAAAAGATGATTCAGCATGGAGAGAAGTTTTAAGTTACTTCAAAAATGCTACTCAAATTGGACTTACAGCCACACCAAAAGAAGATGAAACAACGAGTAATTCTGAATATTTTGGAGAACCAATTTATACTTATACTTTAAAACAAGGAATTGAAGATGGTTTTTTAGCTCCTTACCAAGTAATTAGAATAGGAATTAATATTGATTTAGAAGGTTGGCGACCAGATAAAAATAAAACAGACAAAGAAGGTAATGTAATTGAAGATAGAATTTATAATCGAAAGGATTATGACCGAAATGTTGCCATTGATGAAAGAACGGAATTGGTTGCGTTGAAAATTACCGAGTTTTTAAAAAACACAAATCGTTTTAATAAAACAATTGTATTTTGTAGAGATATTGATCATGCCGAACGTATGCGTTCGGCATTGGCAAACTTAAATGCAGATCTAGTAGCTCAAAATCACAAATACGTAATGAGAATTACGGGAGATAATCAAGAAGGTAAAAATGAATTAGGTAACTTTATTGATCCAGAACAAACATTTCCTGTCATTGCTACTACTTCAGAACTAATGACTACCGGAGTCGATGCACAAACCTGCAAGGTTATAGTTTTAGACACAGAAATTGGTTCTATGACAAAATTTAAGCAGATTGTTGGTCGTGGAACTCGTGTAAATGAAGAGTTTGGAAAGTTATATTTTACAATCTTAGATTTTAGAAATGCAACTGATTTGTTTGCAGATCCAACTTTTGACGGAATCCCTGAAAAAATAAAAGTACTTACCGAGAAAGACCCAGTAAAAGATTTTACTGAAAATCCTACGGATTACCCTGTTGAAAACGATGAAACAAGCAAAGCTTCTGAAGAACCACAATTTATTGAAAAGAAAACAAAAGCATCAAAAGTTTTTATTAATGGAATTGATGTAACAGTTTTGAATACTAGAGAAATGTATTTTGACAAAGAAGGTAAGCCTGTTACAGTGAGTTTGAAAGATTACTCAAAAGATATTTTAAAAGACAAATTTCAATCAATTGATAAGTTTTTGCAGTTTTGGAATCAATCCGATCGCAAAGATGCTATTGTAGAAGAGCTACAAGAACAAGGTGTTCCTGTAAAAGATTTATTAGAAGCTGTTGATCGCAATTGTGATTTATTTGATATTATTTGCCATGTTGCTTTTGATCAAAAACCATTAACAAGAAAGGAAAGAGCAAACAATGTTAAGAAGCGAAATTACTTTACTAAATATGGTGACAAAGCAGCAAAAGTTTTAGAGGCTTTAATTAACAAATATGCAGATGAAGGTATTGAAAATATTGAATCAATGGAAGTTTTAAAAATAAATCCAATTTCTGATTTCGGTTCTCCAATAGAAATTGTAAAATCATTTGGGGGAAGAACACAATACTTACAAGCGATTAAAGAATTAGAAAACGAAATATACAGTATAGCTTAAATTATTTAATTATGTTAAATGCCAGTAAAGAAAAAATATTATCATTTTTAAATGGTACTACACAATATATAATTCCCTTTTTTCAAAGAGGTTATGTTTGGAAAAGAGACAATTGGAGTGAATTGTGGGAAAATATTGTTGAAGAATATTCAGAGTTAAGTAAAGGAAATACAAGTGAACATTTTATTGGAACAATAATTATAAAACAAATTCTTTCAAAAAATGTAGGAGCTTCAGAATATGAGTTAATTGATGGGCAACAGCGTTTAACAACTCTATGTTTGTTATTACGATCTTTCTATGATTCTACATCTGATGTTGCTGCAAAAAACTGGATTAAAGGTTTTTTTACTTTTGTTGATTCGTATGGTCATGAAAAAATAAGAATTATTCATAGTAAAGTTGATAAAGCTAATTTTGAGAAAATTTTATTATCAGCAGATAATGCATTATTATGGAGTGGCTACAAAGACCTTAAATATGAGGATTTTTATACTGCAATTGAAAAGCTAGATTCTATAACAGCAGCGTATTTATATTTTAGAAAAAAAATTGAAGTTGAATGTAAAGATTCTGATATAAGAGGATATGTAAATATCATTATAGATAAATTACCGGTAATTCATATGGCATTGAATACTGAAGATGATGTTCAACAAATTTTTGATACAATTAATTCACTTGGAGTAAGATTAACTACAGCTGAACTTCTTAAAAATCATTTATTTGCCAATAAAAATATTCAACCGTTATATAAAGAATATTGGTTTGAAATTTTTGAAGCAGATGAAGATCTTATTGAATTTTGGAATAGAGAACGTACATCAGGAAGGGTTAGAAGAACAACAGTAGAACTATTTTTATACAGTTATCTTATCATTAAAAAAGAAAACACTGTTAAAATGGAATCTTTATTCAAGGAATTTAAAAATTATTTAAAAAATAAATCCGATGATGAGTTAGCTGCTTTCGCAAAAGAGATTGCCGAATATGCTAATATTTATAAAGATATACCTGATGGGGAAAACTTATCAGAATTTTCATTTAGAGAAGATGAAAAAAGATTTTTTCATATTGTTAGAGAATTTGAGATTACAACAATATTTCCATTAATATTATTTATATACAAGAATATAAATGATGTAGTTCAACGTACAGCAATATTAAAGTTATTCGAATCATATATTACAAGAAGAACAATATGCAGATTAACAACCAAGAACTACAATAACACCTTTTTATCAATTTTATCAGAAGTAAAAAAACTTGAAAATATTACCGTTCAAGATTTTCATAAAATTCTTTATAGTTATACCGAAGTTTCAAATAGATTCCCTAATGATGATGAATTTGTAAATGAATTTTCTAATTCACATTTGATTAATAAATATAGTAGAGAAGTTTTATTTTGTATTTCTTTGCATCAGCTAAATCATGGGTACGTTGATAATCATAAGTTAGGCTTAGACGGTTTTTCTGTTGAACACATGATGCCTAAAAATTGGGTGAAGAATTGGCGCGGAATGGCTGAAGATGTTACGCCAGATTTTAGAAAACATAAATTACTGACATTGGGTAATTTAACATTGATAAAAGGTAAATTAAATAGTTCACTTCGTGATTCGGCATGGTCAAATAAACGAAAAAAATTAAAGGAGTATTCAACATTAAAGATTACTGCCGATTATTTAGATGTAGAAAATTGGAATGAGCAGGAAATTAAACTGCGTGAAGATGCTTTATACCAAATTGCCAAAGAAATTTGGAAATATTAAAAGAAATCATAACAAATGAGTATAACTGGAGTGTTAGATGCTGTTCGCAAAATAATGTGGCAAGACAGCGGATTGAATGGCGATGCCCAACGATTAGAACAATTGGGATGGATGTTGTTTTTAAAAGTTTTTTGCGATAAAGATCAAGAATTAGAAATATTAGACGAAAATTATACCTCTCCAATTCCCGAAAAATTTCGATGGGAAAACTGGGCAGCAGATGACGAAGGATTAACAGGCGACGACTTGTTTCAATTTATAGAGCGTGAATTGTTTCCTGCATTGCGAGAAATCGATTTAAGCACTGAAAATCATCGTGCTTTAATTGTGCGTGAAGTATTTTCAGGCAATAATAATTACATGAGAAGTGGTACTAATATCCGTAAAGTTCTTAATAAACTTAACGAGATTGATTTTAACTCTTCAAAAGACCGTCATGATTTTGGCGATGTGTACGAATCTTTACTTAAGGATCTGCAATCTGCTGGTAAATCAGGTGAATTTTATACACCCAGAGCCATTACGCAATTTATTACCAAAATGTTGAATCCACAATTGGGTGAGCGAATTTTGGATCCAGCGTGTGGCACGGCTGGGTATTTAACCGCAGCAATTGAACATGTTAACAAGCAAGTTGAATCAGTAGAAGACCGAAAAATATTACAAGAAAGTATTATTGGTTGGGAGTATAAACCGCTGCCTTATTTGTTAGCAACAACCAATTTAATTTTGCATGATATTGAAGTGCCAAACATTACTTATCGTGATTCATTAGATCAGGTTTTATCTTCTTATAAAGAAAAAGATCGTGTGGATGTTATTGAAGCAAACCCGCCGTTTGGGGGAGTTGTTGCAAATAATAACGAAAATAACTTTCCGCAAAATTACCGAACAAAAGAATCGGCAGATTTGTTTTTAATATTAATGATTCATTTGTTAAAGGTTGGCGGTCGCGCAGGTATTGTTCTACCCGATGGTTCATTAACAGGCGATGGTGTAAAACAACGTGTTCGTGAAAAATTATTAAAAGATTGTCGTTTACATACTATTATCCGTTTACCAAATTCCGTTTTTCAACCGTATGCAACAGTAGCAACAAATTTGTTGTTTTTTGATAAAGTACATCATAATAACGAAAAAGCAGATTTTGCTACCAAAGAAGTTTGGTACTATGAGCACCGTTTGCCCGACGGACAAAAAGCTTATAATAAAACTAGACCTATTAAAGAAAAAGAGTTTGACCCGATTCAAAAGTGGTGGAATAACCGTGAAGAATCTGACGTAAGCTGGAAAGTAAGCATTGATGAATTAATTGCGCGCAATTTTGATTTAGATATAAAAAACCCAACCAAACAAGAGGAAGTTATTGAACATTCTTCAGCGGAATTAATGACACAATTATCTGGTTCTTTAGCTAAAACCAATACTTTATTAGAACAACTAAAACAAGCGATTAGGTAATGGCAAAAGGTAATAGAATTGTTAATCAGTTTCTGGATAATGTTTGGTTAGATGTTTTTTACCATTCAGTAGGAACATATGTAAATGTTATCAATAAAGACTTATCTGAAATATATAAACCAGAACCTCTTTCTAAATATATAAAGATTGGTGGTGGTTATGCTTTTAAAACTGCTCAATATAAAAAAGAAGGAATTCCTGTAATTAGAATATCTGATTTTAATAATGAAAGAATTGATATTTCTAACTGTATTTTTTATGATGAAGATGATTCTCTTTCCAAGTATAAACTAAAAGAAGGAGATATTATTATTTGCTTAACAGGTGGTACTATTGGTAAATTAGGAATAGTACAAGCAGGTTTGGGTAAGCTATATCTTAATCAGCGTGTTGGAAGATTTGATGTTTTAGATGAAAATATATTTGAGAAAGAATATGTTTATTGGATTGCGAGAAGTGTTCAAGATACAATTAAACAATTAGCTTGGGGAGCTGCAATTCCAAATGTAAGTCCAAAACAAATTGAACAATTAAAGTTTTCAATCCCTAATATTGATGAACAAAGAGCAATCATTGAATTTTTAAATGATTTAAAATCAGATTCGATTCAAGATAAAGAATATTTCAATCATCAAATTGAAAATCATATTATTGAATTACATCAAACGAATATAAATTTAAAATTAGCTACCAAAGAAATAACCCACCAGTTAGACTTGATAAAAAATTTACGTCAGGCATTTTTGCGTGAGGCTATGCAAGGATTATTGGTTAGCAACGAAACTCAAGAAGGAGCAACAGGAGCCGACTTTTTAGCCGACATACAAGCCGAAAAAGCCCTATTGATTAAAGAAAAGAAAATCAAAAAACCAAAACCTTTAGCACCAATTACCGAAGAGGAAATTCCTTTTGATATTCCAGAAAATTGGACATGGTGTAGATTGGGGGAGGTAATTGAATATACTGATAATTTAGATATTCAAAAAAAATTACCTGCTGATGAAATTATCAATTATGTAGATATTGATGCTATTGATAATAAAAAATATATCATTAGAGAAGCGAAGGTGAAAAAAGTTTCAGAATTATCAACAAGAGCTAGAAGAGTATTAAAGAAAAATTATATTATTTATTCTACAGTTAGACCATATCTAAGAAATATAGCTATTATTGAAGAAGAGCTAAATAATTTTATTGGTTCTACAGGATTTGTTGTTTTTAAAACTTACAGAATTTTAAATAAATATGTTTTTAATTTTTTATTAAATCCTGATTTGAATAATGAGTTTGAAAAGACAATGGTAGGATTTAATTCTCCTAGTATTTCAAATGATACTTTTGAAAATACAATAATTCCACTTCCACCTTTAGAAATTCAAGAACGCATTGTAGGTAAGTTAGATGAGTTAATGGGCTATTGCAATGCTTTAGAAGAACAAGTAAAACATTGCCAACAAACCAACGAGCTGTTATTACAACAGGTATTAAGAGAAGCTTTGGGTGATAAAAAACAAAAAGCAATTAATAAAGAAATTGGTGTTTCAATAAATAAATATGTAGAAGTAGAAACTAATTATGATGCACTTGTAGCAGAAACGTTTGGTGAATATTTACCAAAAAAAATGCATTATATTAACGATACTAATAAAGAACTTGCAGCTTTAGTATATTTAATGAATAACGGTTTAGGTGCAAATTATGGCAATGTGGCGTTTCAAAAAGCAGTATATAATAGTTCTGTTATAACACCTAATTTGTATTCTAAAAAACATGATTTCATCAATCATAATTTCGGTACTTATAGCAAAGAATTGGCTAATGATTTGAATCATAACCCATACCTAACAACGATAAAAATTGGTGCCAAGGAAGTTTATGAAATTGAGCCATCGAAAAAGAATGAAATATTAAACGTTTTATCTTCATCAGAAAATATAAATTTTGTTTCAAGTATAAATAGGTTGATCAACTTATATAGACTGCCTTTTGTCAATAAAGAAACCAATAAAATGGAGTTGTTGAATACGATTTTAAAAATACATTCCGATTTAAAAACAACTGATATTGAAATAGTATATCAAGCTATGAAAGATTGGAAAATTAGACAAGACAAATACTCAACAAAAGCAGAAAAGTTTAGTAAGGAAGATACAGACAAGATGATTGAGTTGTTGGTTCGTAATAATTTTTTGTAATTATTGATTACATCTATTATCTTAAATGAATTAAACCTTCTAAATTATTATAATTGTAAAAACATTATTTAAAAATTTTACTTTTTAGTTTGCTATCTTTATAAAAATAAATTTTTACTAAATTTTTGGAAAAACTTCAAATTAACATATTTATATTAAAAAGAAAAAAATGGCTTTATCGTTAAACGCAGAACAAAAAAACTTAATTAAATTGTTTAAGATTGAAGAGCAATATGTGATTCCTGCATATCAAAGACCTTATTCTTGGGAACAGAGCCACTGCTTACAATTATTTAACGATTTAATGAATTCTTTTAAAAATGGAGATGATTATTTTATCGGAAATATCATTATAGCACGAAACACAAGTAATGACGAACAACTTGAAGTGGTTGATGGACAACAACGCTTAATTACTTTATTAATAATGTTAAAAGTATTAACTTTTCTACATCCAGAGTTGAAAATTCTAAATGATTTATTATATAAAGAAGACTGGGAAGGTAATTCTAATATACCTCGTATAAAATCGGATGTTTTTGAATTAAATGACAATGCAGATCTTGAACATATATTAAATTTTAATCAGAACAGCATTTCGTATTTTAATAGCAATATAGAGGATCAGAGCGAGATAGTGTCTAATCGTATAGTTCGTAATACCTTAATGTTCTATAATTGGTTTATTATTTACCAAAGTCGCAATGATGATTTAAAAGATTTTATTTCATTTTTTCTTAAACAGGTTTACTTATTACCAATAGAATTAGAAGGAAAAACTTATGAAGAAGCTAATGAAAAAGCTCTATTAATTTTTGAAACAATTAATAATAGGGGAATGAATTTAGAAGATGCTGATATTTTTAAATCTAGATTGTACAACCAAGCTAAAAAACAAAATAAAAAAGATGAGTTTATTGAAAGTTGGGTTGATTTTAAAACTTTTTCAAATAATCTAGATTTAAGTGTCGACGATGTGTTTAGATTCTACTATCATGTAATTAGAGGACGAGAAGGTATAACTAGCCCCGAAGTTAAGCTACGTGATTTCTTTTCGAATCCATTACTATCTCCAATAGAACAACAAGATGCTTTTGAAGTGATGGATGAATTGTTTAAAATTATAGAAGTATATAGTTTTTTGAATGACTTAAAAGCTTCTAATGATGATATTGCTAAATATTTACAAGTTTTAGATTATCAGCACACTAATTTGTTTGTTTATCCAATCATGTGCCACCTTTATTACAGAGGGTTCGAGCAACAAAATTTTGAAAGGTTTTTGAAATCACTGATAAGATTATCAAATTTAACTAGGAGATCAATATCAAAAGTTAGATATGAGATTTACAAGATTATAAAGGAGCAAACATTTTCTAATCATATAAATGACTATTTTCATATGGAAGATTTAGATTATGTCAACCGCTTGAAAAGAGATTTAGTTCTATTAAATTATTATTTAGAAGGTAATAGTAAAGTTAATAATTATTTTACCAAGCAACTACTTGATAAAGCAGATATAAATCGACAAATTCGAGACTCGAATTTGGATATAGATAACCAAGAAGTTTTGAATTGTATTGGTAATTATGAAATAAATGATAGAAATTTAGAGTATAGAAAAAGAGAAAATTATAGAGTTTTCATAAATCATCAAGATGAAGAAAGTGAGAATTATACTATATTGTATGTTCTAGAAAGGGATGAAAAAATAAAATATAGATTACTTAATTTTTTTGCAGGTAATAATGAATAGTATTGAATTAGAAAATTTTAAAGCTTTTAAAAATAAAACCACGTTAAATATTGATAATAAAAATCTGTTATGTTTCGGAGAAAATGGGGCAGGTAAAAGTTCAATATACGAAGCTTTGAAAATCGTTTTTTTTGAGGACAGAATTCTTGAACCTTTTAATAGATTTGTTACTCAGGAAGAGATTTCATCTGCGAGAGAAAACTATTTAGAAACTACTTACAAACATAAAGGGTCTCTTTCAAATTATAGTATAAATGTAAATAACACAACTTACGCGGAATACGACACTTCTGGTTATCAAGTATGTATGTTTTCACTTTCTGATAAAGACAAAAGAGATAGTTTGAAAGTGTTAGATATTTTAAATGCATTGTATTTTAACTGTGTTGAGAAAATTTTAATACAGGACTTTGAGCAAATAAAAGCAGATTTAGAAAGAAATATTAATGAAACTATAATCCTTTTTAAAGAAGATTTTATAATTGAATTTGAAGTTTTTGAAGAAAATAATGAAAAAGTTGATTATCTAATTAATATTAGTGATCCAAGGAGAAACTTAAAAACTTCTAATAGTATTAGACATTATTTTAACGAAGCTAAAATAAATATAATTGAGTTAATATTGCAATTCAATTACATTTTACTCAAAAAGCTAGATGATAAGAAGAAAATTATTATTTTAGATGATTTTATAACAAGTTTAGATTCGTCAAATAGAATTTTTATTACTAAATTTTTATTTGAGAAGTTTAATGACTTTCAGATTATATTACTGACTCATAATTTAAGTTATTATAACTTATGTATATATCTTATAAATCAAATATATAAAAAATCAGATTATTGGAAATTTGCTAATGTATATGAAATAGATTCAAAACACATTTGTTTCTTCAAAGCAAGTAACCTTACTGCTGACCTAAAATCTCAATTAAGTTTATTAACAAATGATAGTCGTCAAAGTGAAATAGATGGTTTAGGGAATGATGTTAGAAGAAAATTTGAATCATTACTTTATGAATTCTCAAAATTACTTTCAATTGGAGCCTTCGAAGAAAGTAGTAAAATAATTGAAAGATTGACCTCTAATGATGAAATTTTTTTAAAAAGAAATGGACAAAAGTTGCTAAAATCAGATGATTTAATAAAAGAAATAATTGATGTATTAGATGATATAAATCAAAATAATTTAAATCAAAGAATTAGAAATAAAATTAATGAATTTAAATTTAGTGATTTAACTATAATTAAAGAAGTTATCCGCGATTTAAAACTGTATCAAAAAACAGCAATGCATCCAATGTCTCATGGGGCTCATAGAGGAGGACCAATTATCATAAAAGAATTACAAGAATCTATAGTTTTGATAACAAAACTAGAGGATTTATTAAAAAATTTTATTAATAATAATACATCGGCAACATAAATTGTTTAACTATAGCTATGTTAATATTCCTCAGGATTTAATTAAAAATATGTATAGTTATTTTAGGACGGGTCACTGAAAAATTTTCTAAATCTCAACAGCGAGGATACTAAATAGATACTGTATGGCAAAGGCTACCTTAGTACATAAAACACATTTTCGGCAAAAATGAATATAAATACAAAAATCGGCTATCTCTCTTTGAAATAGCCGATTTTTTTTACTTTTTATGGTATGGTTTGTTAATTGAGTAATTCTTATTTTTTTAACAATTGCTCTAAATATGTGGTTTTATCTTTTTCTGCTTGTAACAGACGTTCGTATAACTTCTTATTTTCATCATACGCCTCAACAAGCTTATCTAGTGGATTAAAATTACAGAAGTTGTTGTAAATAGGACTATCTGTAATTGTACTATTAATAATGTTTAACATCTTTTCATCCGAATATTCCTTGATGGCGTTCGCAGGTACGTCCAAAGCTTTGGCAATTTCGTTAAGCTTGGCATCGTCTAATTCTTCTGTATTTTCTATTACCGACATTTTCTGTTGGCTGATCCCCAGAATCTCGGCAAGTGTTTCTTGTTTCATTCCTTTCATTTCGCGTATGCGGCTGATGTTGCGTCCTAAATGCTTTTTTTGAGTCGTCTCCATAAGTCCTCTGTATTTTGATAAATTCAAATATACTCATTTTTTTAATAATAAAAAACTATGCTGCAGTTAGCATGGCTATATAATGCCCTCAGATTCGACGGTAATTAATTACTGATTGATTAGGATTTTCAAAAAAAAACTGAAATGACTAGTTAGGAGAATCTAAGCGCCATTATCCGCAAAACGAGCGTCAACATTTTGAATAAAAGGTAAAAATCAAATACGACCAACGGGAGCGATTATTTGATTTCCTTTTAGAAAAATAAAGTTGACCGTTTTAAGGATAGGCAAGACAAAGGAAAAGATTTTTGTTTCTTTTGATCTTTCAAAAGAAGAAAGCAAACTTCGTGATACTCT
>Ga0233365_1000642_pt1 | contig 15690 bp, 13 predicted proteins | sample ElkDunMinimDraft_27_FD_191535 | JGI IMG/M metagenome (GOLD analysis project Ga0233365, IMG submission 191535) | Fecal eukaryotic communites from dung pellets of Tule Elk in California, USA - Elk Dung C36 | ecosystem: Host-associated > Mammals > Digestive system > Large intestine > Fecal | place...
CGGCGATGAGCATGCCGAATGTCACCGATGCGGCGATACCGACGAGTGCGACGGCGACCAGGAGGATGGCGGCCATGGCGGATTTGCGCACCCCGACCCGTTCGACCAGACGTCCACACCAGACACTCACGATGGCGCTCGTCGTGAAGTACAACGCGACGGCCAATCCCAGGCCAGCGGGGGTGAAGGTCAGCTCGTCCATGATCTGGACGCTGAGGCCACCGACGAGGAACACCGGACACACCGTCGCCACGGTTGTGGTCACGGCGGCTGTCGCGGCGCGTTGAGGGGATGTCATCGCCCGAACGTACTTGACGGATGTGGCCACGACGAGGAGGCTTGGTGGGGTCAGTGCCTCCCCGTCGCGGCAACCGGCGGCTCGCTGGTGGGAAGCGATCCGCCATGGCCCGAGACCACATGGATGTCGTACCGGGCCGTACCTTGAGTCCGCATCACATGGACTCCACTACTATGCCCCCTCATCCACCTGTGCCACCAATAGGTTTTTTTCACCTTCTGAAATGGTGGCGGCGTAGACATTCCGATCGCTGATGGGGTATTACAGATACTTGCGGAGTGAAACCTAGGCAACACAAGACAACGGGGGGTCATGACCATGAAGGTGGGAATGCAGAGATGGCTGGGGGTCACAAACCCGGCTCGGCGAGTCCGAACCCAAAGCGACCATTGAAGAAATCCGAACCGACCGACCTGATTCGCAGTGTTCAACGCGCACTGCGGGTGATGGAGGCAATCGGGGCGGTGCCTGGCGGACTGACCGCCAAGCAGATCGCGCGCCGGTGTGGCTTGACGCTGCCAACGTCCTACCATCTGGTGCGGACGTTGACCTATGAAGGTTATCTGATTCGCGGCGATGAGGGCCGGTTTCAAGTCGGTCTGAAGGTGTCGGACCGGTACGCCGACCTCGCCAAGACCATGCGTGGTCCGTCCTCAGTGGCGGAGGTGTTGCGTCGTACCGTGGGCGACACCGGTTACAGCCACTACCTGGGCCGGATGGTGGACGGTCGAGTCGCGGTCACCGCGGTGTCGGAGGGCACGAGGTCTCCGATGTTGGAGGACCTGATCCTCGGTTTCGATGAGGGGGCTCACGCCACAGCGCTGGGCAAGGCGCTGCTGTCGACGATGTCTACTCAGGAGCGGCGCTACTATCTGCGTGAGACCGGGATGCGCAAGTACACCGACTACACCATGACTGAGCCACGTGCGTTGGAATACGACCTGGCTCAACTGGCGACTCAGGGTATGTACACCGAGATCAATCAGTTCCGCACCGGCGTGGGGTGTGTCGCCTCGGTGGTGCGGGACGACCCGGATCCACGGTGCCGCACCGTGATCGCCTGCACCATGCCGCTTCAGGAACTGCGGATGTACGGCACGCGAGTGAAGAGCCGGTTGCGTCGTGCCGCCGACGAACTGGTGCAACTGGTGTAGGTCGTGTTCGGCACCGAACACACGCTTGCGCCCGCACTGATCGTGACAGCCGGCGGGCCCGAGTTGATCTCGGGCCCGCCGGCTGTGTCACGTCGCTCATGGGTCGGCACTGTGGACTAGTTGCGGCCCTTCTTGTCCGGGATGACGAGGTTGATGATCCAGCTGACGATGGCCACGACCAGCGCGCCCAGCATCGCCCACCAGAACCCGTTGACGTGGAACGGCAGGTCGAACCATCCCGCGATCAGGTCCACCAGCAGGAACAGCGCCGCGTTGACGATCAGGGCGAACAATCCGAGGCTCGCGGCGTAGACCGCGCATCCGATGATCTTGACGATGGGTTTGACGATCCCGTTGACCAGACCGAAGATCAGTGCCACCGCCAGCAGGGTTCCGACATGCCCCAGGGTGGTCTCGGCGGTGGTGTCGATGTGCGGGGAGAAGATGAGGGTGGTGACCCACAGCGCGGCCGCCGTGGAGACGATTTTGAGGAGGAAGGTCATGCGGCTCATGGTGCCAGATCGACGCATCCTCGCCTGCGGCGCCGGAATCGTCGGGTGTCGATCTTATGTGGGTGTAACCCGTCGATTCGGACCCGTCCTCTTCGCCTGAACGGCCGGACGGGTCTCGAGTTCGGGTGTCGCGTCAGAAGGAGGGCCCCGGAGCGTCATCATCCACATTGTTCTCAGCGGTGTGGGAAGACCCCACGTCTGAGGATTCGGGTGGTTCACCAAACCCTCAGACGTGGACGGCTCTGAGGCCTAAATGAACAGCATTCCGATGCAGCAGAAGATCAGGATCAACAGCAGCGGGGCCGCCATGAGGCCCAGCATCAATCCCAATCCGTTGTACTTCTGGGGAGGCGGGCCGATGGAACCGGGTACGAACAGGACCATCAGGGGACTGCGGTACTCGATCGGGATGTTCTGCCCCGCCGGGACGTTGACCTGAGTTTCGGCCGCGCCGAACTCCCACAGGTACGGGGATGTGACCCGAACCGTGTGAACCCCGGCGGTGACCGGGTAGGTGTTCGGCTTCCACTCGGCTTCGGTCATCCGCTGGCCGTCGATGTAGATCTTCGGCTTCAACAGGAACAGCAGCCAGTTCAGCGGCATGAACTTGGCGTCGACGGTGATCCATCCCTGGCCACCGCCTCCGCCCGGAGCGCCGTAGCCGGGTTGTTGTGCCGGGTAGCCGCCCTGCTGCCCGTAGTCGCCCTGCTGTCCGTACTCGGGTTGCTGGCCATAACCTGGTTGTTGCTGGCCATAGCCTGGCTGTTGCCCGTATCCGGGTTGTTGCTGCCCGTATCCAGGTTGCTGGCCATAGCCGGGTTGTTGGCCATAGCCCGGCTGTTGCTGGCCGTACTCGCCATTGCCGTAGCCGGGCTGTTGTGGGTATGTCATGTGATTCCAGCTCGTGTCATGAAAGTGAACGGTGAGAGGCGCATCGCGGATACCGACAAAGTGCCCAGCTGTGCTGAACCGGACTGTCCACTGCCATGAGCCCTTGACAGCTGGTGGCGGCCCGAGGGGTATCGAAGAGCCTCGTGCGGAGACTACCGTGGCGTCCCTCACCCTTTGCTGGCCGCCGGAGGTCATCGCGCACAGTGGTGAGACGCCTGCCACGTGGTGATATCGATACTATTGGTTGGGTTGGGGCGACCCGCGACGCAACCGGAATCAGCGGTCGGACGTGTTGTCAAGGCAGATCGCGACAGAGACTTCCCCGACGTGAGGAGACATCGATGGCAAGCACGATTGCGCTGGGCGGCGCCGTGCCATTTGACATCGGTCACCCCCCCGGATGCGTCGTCGACCGACCGACAGGAAAAATAGGTCCTAACGTTGAGGGTGAAATTGGCCTCGATGGGGCCAGAACGTCGGAACGTGACGGAGTGCGCGTGCGGTCAGAAAGCGAGTTCATCGCGCTCTATGAGTCGCGATTTGCGGAGCTGGCTGCCCAAGTCTTCGCGTACACCTCCGATGCCAGCGAGGCGCAAGACCTCGTGCAGGAGGCATTCCTGCGCGCTTGGCAGCGTTGGGACACCATCGGTACCTATGACGAACCGCTGGCCTGGGTGCGTCGGGTCGCGTGGAACCTCGCCACCAGCCGGCACCGTAGAGTCGCTGTGGCACGCAGATTCCTGCAACGCTCCACCCCACCCGAGCCACACCCGGGAATGAGTCCCGACCACGTCGCCCTGGTCGAAGCGCTTCGGAAAGTTCCCGAGAAGCAGCGCCGCGCCGTGGTTCTGCACTACCTGGGCGACCTGTCGGTCGCTGAGATCGCCGCGCAGACCGGCGCCAAGGAAGGCACGGTGAAGTCGTGGCTCCACCGGGGCCGGGCCGAACTTGCGCGGCACCTGAACGAATTCGAGGCTACTGGTGAGCTTCGCAGACCAGGTGAGGTGACGCGGCGTGGATGAACCGCGTATCCCGCGAGCCCGCGGTGACGACAGCGACGACATAGTCGCGGCGGCGTTCGCCTCCTACCGATCCGGTGCCCCCGATCACTTCGATCCGCCACCGGTCACCGCTTTGATGACCGGACCGGCACGGGCGCCGCGTCGGCGTGCTCTGACGCTGTCCATGGCCGGGCTGGCCTTCACCGGCCTCATGGTCGCCGGAGTCGCTGTGGCACAGACCATCACGATCCCGCAGTCGGACGACCCGGCGGTCCTCGGTGCCGAAACCACCAGCGACACGGGAAGTGCCGACCACCTGGCGACGACCTCGGCGCCGGAGGACAGCTCCACGTCCCTGTCGACCGAACCCGATCCGGTTGAGAACGAACTGCTGTCGTGGACGATCTCGCTGCCCGACTGGCCTGGCCGACTGGCCGAGCGCTGTCCGGCGGGGGAGTACACCTTCGAGCCCTACGACGAGCCCGACGGGACGACCTCGAACAAGCCTCGCGGCACACCGAGTCCCGACGAGGACGACAAGACCGACCAACCCACCTGGGTGTTGCTGCCCGGCGGAACCCACCCGATGGTCACCGACCTGGACGGCAAGGAAGGCGACGAGGTCATCGTGCCGGTCGCCTGCGGCGACGTCCCCGGCGTCATCGCGCTGTACCAGAACGACAAGTCGTTCGCCACGGTCGAGTTCGTCTACGCCGCCACGCGTGAGGACGACCCGATCGCGGTGGCCTCGGTCGACGACACGGTGGTGACGCTCAGCTTCCCGGCCGAGGAACCCGGAACCGCCGAGTTGCGTCAGTTCACCTTCGACGGCGAACAGTTCACTGAAACGACCGAGGACTCCGGCGGCGAGGAACCCACCGACACGCCGAGCACCTCGCCCAGTGACCAGCCTTCGCCGAGCCCGTCGGAAACCGAGAGCCAGACGCCCGGAGGCGACACCGGCGGTGGCGACTCCGGTGAGACCGGCGCGAGTCAGACCAACAGCGAGAACCTTCAGTCCCGTAACCTTGAAAACTCAGGATCGCCCAGCTAGCCAAACCCGGCAGGGCAGCCGAGCCGAGTCGATGTCGCGGTGCGTACTCTGGTCCGCCGTGTGACGCCGATTACGCGCGCTCGGGGATTTTCACGCTCTCGCGGCGTCGACGACAATGATGTCGTCGGACACACACCGCGATATCCCGCCCGCGTCGACGTACGATCGCGAGTGTAAGAAGGAGCGGGGATTCCGTCGCTATCCGGCAACGGCCGGCCCGCCAAGGAGAGTGCATAAAGGTGAACACCGTCCGGCAATTGGACCGGGTTGTCATCCGATTCGCGGGAGACTCCGGCGACGGCATGCAGTTGACGGGGGATCGGTTTACCGCCGAGACCGCCAAGCTCGGTAACGATCTATCGACGCTGCCAAACTTCCCCGCCGAGATCCGGGCCCCCGCCGGAACCCTGCCCGGAGTGTCGAGTTTCCAGATCCACTTCGCCGACACCGACATCCTCACCCCCGGCGACGCGCCGGGCGTTCTGGTGGCGATGAACCCGGCGGCGTTGAAGGCCAACCTGCCCGACGTCCCGCGCGGTGCGACCATCGTCGTCAACTCGGACGAGTTCACGCCCCGCAACCTCAAGAAGGTCGGCTACGCCGCCAATCCACTTGAGGACGACACTCTGGAGCCGTACCAGGTTCACCCGGTTCCGCTGACGTCGCTGACGATCGAAGCACTCTCCTCATTCGACATCGGCAAGAACGAAGCGGCCCGCGCCAAGAACATGTTCGCGCTCGGTCTGGTGTCCTGGCTGTACTCGCGGCCCACCGACACCACCGAGTCGTTCATCTCCAAGAAGTTCGCCGCACGTCCCGAGATCGCGCAGGCCAACATCGCCGCGCTGCGTGCCGGACACGCCTACGGCGAAACCACCGAAGCCTTCTCGGTCCGCTACGAAGTCGCACCGGCCAGCCTCGCGCCGGGTACCTACCGCAACATCACCGGAAACCTTGCGCTGGCTTACGGTCTGGTCGCCTCCGGTGTACGCGCGAAACTGCCGGTGTTCCTCGGCGCGTACCCGATCACCCCGGCCTCGGACATCCTCCACGAACTCAGCAAGCACAAGCGGCTGGGCGTGACGACGTTCCAAGCCGAAGACGAGATCGCCGCCGCCGGCGCGGCCTTGGGCGCCTCCTACGGTGGGGCACTGGGAATCACGACCAGCTCCGGCCCCGGAATCGCGTTGAAGTCCGAGACGATCTCGCTGGCGGTGTCACTGGAACTTCCGCTGGTCGTCGTCGACGTGCAGCGCGCCGGACCCTCCACCGGTCTGCCGACCAAGACCGAGCAGGCCGACCTGATGATGGCCCTGCACGGCCGCCACGGCGAAGCCCCGATCGTGGTGCTCGCGGCGTGCACCCCCTCCGACTGCTTCCACATGGCCATCGAGGCCAGCCGGATCGCGCTGAAATACCGCACCCCGGTCATGCTCCTGTCGGACGGCTACCTCGCCAACGGATCCGAACCCTGGCGGCTTCCCGACGTGGCGACACTGCCCGACCTTCGCGTCGAGTTCGCCACCGGACCCAACCACACCCTCGACGACGGCAGCGAGGTGTTCTGGGCCTACAAGCGTGACCCCGAGACCCTCGCCCGGCCGTGGGCGGTACCCGGAACCCCCGGCCTGCAACACCGGATCGGCGGCTTGGAGAAGCGCGACGGAACCGGCGACATCTCCTACGACCCGGCCAACCACGACCACATGGTTCGCATCCGGCAACGCCGGATCGCCGAGATCCCGGTGCCCGACCTGACCGTCGACGACCCCGAAGGACAGGCCAAGGTTCTGGTACTGGGTTGGGGATCGACCTACGGACCCATCGGCGCCGCCACCCGGGCGCTGCGGTCGCGAGGCATGAACATCGCCCAGGCGCACCTGCGGTACCTCAACCCGATGCCCGCCAACCTCGCCGAAGTCCTCGGCTCCTACGACAAGGTCGTGGTGCCCGAGATGAACCTCGGACAGCTGTCGAGTGTGCTGCGGTCCACATACGGCACCGATGTGGTGCCCTACAACCAGGTGCGCGGTCTCCCGTTCACATCACACGAACTCGAATCGGTGCTGGAAGAGGTCGTCAAGAATGTCTGAAGCCCGCGTCTCCCTGCCGCTGCAGCCGTTGAAGGCCAAGGACTTCAAGAGCGATCAAGAGGTCCGCTGGTGCCCCGGTTGTGGTGACTACGCGATCCTCGCCGCCGTTCAGTCATTCCTTCCCGAACTCGGACTGGAACGCGAACGCATCTGCTTCATCTCCGGTATCGGCTGCTCCTCGCGGTTCCCGTACTACCTCAACACCTACGGGATGCACTCGATCCACGGCCGCGCCCCGGCCATCGCCACCGGACTGGCGACAAGCCGAACCGACCTGTCGGTGTGGGTGGTCACCGGAGACGGCGACGCACTGTCCATTGGCGGCAACCACCTGATCCACGCCCTGCGGCGCAACGTGAACCTGAAGATCCTGCTGTTCAACAACCGGATCTACGGACTCACCAAGGGCCAGTACTCGCCGACCTCAGAGGCCGGCAAGATCACCAAGTCCACACCGTACGGTTCCGCCGACGCGCCGTTCAACCCGCTGTCACTGGCATTGGGCGCCGAAGCCTCCTTTGTGGCCCGCACCTTGGACTCCGACCGCAAACACCTCCAGCAGGTGCTGCGCGACGCCGCCAACCACCAGGGCAGCGCCTTCGTCGAGATCTACCAGAACTGCCCGATCTTCAACGACGACGCCTTCGAAGTCCTGAAGTCGCCCGAATCCCGCGACGAAACCCTGATCCGTCTCGAACACGGCGAACCGATCATCTTCGGTCCCGAGGGCAAGTACTGCGTCGTCCGTAACGGTTGGGGCGTCGAAGTAGCCCAGACCGCCAACGTCTCCTCGGACCAGATCGTCGTCCACGACTCCACCGTCGCCGACCCGTCCTACGCCTTTGCGCTGTCCCGCCTCTCCGGTGAAAACCTCGACCACACCCCGATCGGAATATTCCGCTCGACCCGTCGAGACACCTACGACGCCGTGGTCCGCCAACAGGTCTCCGACGCGCAAAGCGACGGAGCCGCCGACGCTCAGCTGGCGAAACTGCTGACCGGCCCCGACACCTGGACCATCCTCTAAACCGACTGTCCAGGCACGTGTCTGGCGGCGTTGTGGTCTTCCTTGCCTACCCAAACCGTAGGCGGCGGAAGCCCACGCCTTGCCATACACACACCTGGACGGCCGGTTACCGTGCTCGTCCAGACGCGCACCTCTCGGCGTTGCGGATGGGCTTGGCTACCCACACCGTAGGCGGCGCCCGCCCGCCCCTGGCGCTGCACGTGTCTGGACGGTCGGTTACTGAGCTGGCGCAGGCTTCGCCTTGCGGCGTCGTGGTCGGGCTTGCCTACCCAAACCGTAGGCGGCGCCCGCCCGCGCCTGGCGCTGCACGTGTCTGGACGGCCGGTTACCGTGCTGGCCCAGATGCGCACCTCGCGGCGTTGCGGGTGGGTTCGCGGGCTGAGAATGCGGGCTGTGAAAGCCTGCACCGCGCTCCTTCTTGGGCGCTACCTCCGGCAGCACACCGGTCTCGACGGGCGAGTGTCCGTCGGGTTTGGCTGGGTTCTCGGCCTCAGTCGCGGATGGTGTTCTCCACTGTGACCGGTTTGTGTGGAGCGTTCCGGTGATCGCGGCGCGGTTACCCGGGCTTGCCGTCGTTTCTGAGGTAGGCCAGGACGGCCAGAACCCGGCGGTTGGTGTCATCGGTGGGTGGAAGGTCCAGTTTGGCCAGTATGTTGCCGACGTGCTTGCCGACCGCCGGATCGGAGATGAACAGCCGTCGCGCGATCGAGGCGTTGGAGCGGCCCTCGGCGATCAGCGACAACACCTCGCGCTCCCGAGGAGACAGCGCCGACAGCGGATCACTGCGTCGGCGAACCAGTTGGCTGATCACCTGCGGATCGACAACCGTGCCGCCCGCTGCGACTCGACGCAATGCGTCGATGAAGTCCTCGACGTCGACGACGCGGTCTTTCAACAGGTAGCCGACCCCGCGACCGTCTCCGGAGTCGAGCAGATCGGCTGCGTAGGCGTGCTGGACGTACTGGCTGAGCACGACGACGGCCAGTGTCGGCGTGGAACGGCGCAGCTCCACGGCCGCTCGGAGTCCTTCGTCGGTGAATCCGGGCGGCATCCGGATGTCGGTGACGACCATGTCCGGTCGGTGCTTCGCGACGGATTCCTTGAGTGCCTCGGCGTCGCCGACCATGTCGATCACCTGAAACCCGAACCGGTCGAACAGTCCGGCGAGCCCTTCGCGCAGCAGTACCCCGTCCTCGGCGAGAACTATTCGGACGGTCGCGGGCTCTGTTCGCATGGCACCTCCACACATAGGACGGTCGGTCCACCGATCGGGCTGGACAGCAGCATCCTGCCACCGGTCACCGCCACTCGATCGGCCAGGCCGGTCAGTCCGGTGCCGCCATCGGGGTCGGCACCGCCGTGGCCGTTGTCACCGACTTCGACGGTGAGCAGGTCGTCGTGATACCGCACTTTCACGGTCGCCTCGGTGCCTCCACTGTGTTTGGCGACGTTGGTGAGTGCTTCGGCCACCACGAAGTAGGCGGCGTGTTCGATCGGACCGGGCAACCGGCGGTCCAGCGGGGCGTCGACCGTGACCGGGATCGGTGCCGACTCGGCGAGTTCCCCGATGGCCGCGCCCAGTCCGAGGTCGGTGAGGATCTGAGGTTGGATCCCGTGAATGAGTTCGCGCAACTCCGCCATGAGTTGCTTGGCCTGGTCATGTGCTTCACCGACCACTGCGGCCGCCGGTGACTCCGGCGGCAGGTCGAGGCGCGCCAGTCCGAGTTTCAAGGTGAGGCTGACCAGGCGCTGCTGCGCTCCGTCGTGCAGATCCCGTTCGATGCGGCGGCGTTCGGCTTCGAAGGCGTCCACCAGCCGGGTTCGGGATCGCGAGACCTCGATGAGTTCCGCACGCAGCCGCTGACTGGTTCCACCGGTCAGCAACGCCCGGGCCACCGCCCCGTGACCACCCGCCACCAGGGTCACCAGATATGGCAACAGGGCTGTCAATCCGAGCCCTGCCAACACATAGGGCACCGACTGCTCCACAGTGGTTATCTGACTGAAGCCCAGTGCGACCGGGGTGTCGCCGGGGCGTTGCGCCATGACCAGGAACGGACTGGCGACGAAACCGACGGCCAGCAGGACGGCCACCGTCAGGACCCCGGTCAAGACGGGAGTCACCGTCGCCAGCAGACAGACGTAGCCGACTTCACGCCACGTCCTCGGATCGCGGTACCGGGCTCGGAGTCGTTCCAGCGGACCGCCGGCACCCGCCGGAGGTGAGTCGATGGGGCGGGTGTCCACCAGGCGTAGCCGCCGTCGCTCCAGGTCGGCCAACGGGGCCGCGACCGGCGGACCGAAAACCGCGATCACGGCGACGCCGACCAGGACCAATGCTGCGGCGTCGACGATCGAGAGGCCACCGGTGGCCAGTTTCACCGCGAGGATCAGCCACGGAATACCGAGGACGGTGATCGCCGCGAGCGCCACCGGCATCGTCGCGATGAGGTAACCCGCCGACCGCCACGGCCAGCCGCTGATCGGCAGCCGGGGCCACAGGATCGCCGCCAAGGCGGTCTCGGGTCGTGGCTGGGGCATGCCCACCACGATAATTCGTGACCTGAGCAGGCACGTCATTCGATCGGGGGTATGGCTGGCCATACCCGAGGTCGATATCTGGGCGTAGTGACCGGGCGCCGCTCGGCTGGTTGTCTGAAAGCCATGAAACACAAGAGAAGGGGAATGGTCGCATTCCTGCTCATATCGTTCGGCCTGACATGGGGAACCATGTTCGTCGTCGGTTTCGTGCTCGGGGAGTCACTGGTCAACCCGCTGGTGCAGTTGCCGCTGGCGTTCTCACCGGCCATCGCGGCGTTGGTCGTCCGCAGATGGGTCACCGGTGAGGGGTTCGGGGACGCCCGGCTTCGCCTTCGCTTCGGGCAGGCGAAACGCTACTACCTGATGGCCTGGATCGGGCCGGTGCTGGTCCTCGTGGCGTCGGTCGGCATCGCCGCCGCGCTCGGACTGCTCCGGCTGGATCCGGCCGCGGTACCGGAGCTCGTGTTCGGCGCGGATGTCCCCGTCTGGTCGGTGTTGCTGATGGGGCTCGCGGCGCCGATCATCGCCATGCCGATCTTCTGGGGTGAGGAGTTCGGTTGGCGTGGTTACCTCCAGCAGCGAACCGGTCGCGGCCCGGTCGTCGCCGCGCTCATCACCGGCATCGTTTGGGCCGTCTGGCATTTCCCACTCGTCTTCACCGATTACACGGGGGATGTCGACCACGCGCTGACTCTGGTGACCTGGACGCCGCTGCTCATGGCCCAGGCGATCATCCTGGCGTGGTTGCTGTTGCGGTCGGGCAGCATCTGGGTTCCTTGCCTCGCTCACGCGGGCAACAACATGATCATCGGCACCTTCTCCTATCCGTTGCTGGTTCAGCAGAGCGGCATCGACCGCTGGGCCGTCAATCTTCTGGAAGCCGCCCCGATGATCGCGATCTGTGTGTGGTTGCTGCTCACCGGACGACTCGCCAAAAGCTCCACTATCGACACTGAATTCGGGAGGTCCCGTGCTGCTTGAGATCGACGACGTCGGCAAGACCTATCGCGGCGGGAAACAGGCTGTCGCCCAGGTGAACCTGGACATCCGACCGGGCGTGCTCGGTCTGCTGGGACCGAACGGGGCTGGGAAGTCATCGCTGATGCGCATCCTCGCCACGGTCACACGGCCCAGCCGCGGCCGGGTTTTGTGGAACGGCACCGACATCGCGACCGCACCGAACCGGCTGCGCGACGTCCTCGGCTACCTGCCGCAGGACTTCGGTGTCTACCCGCAGTTGAACGCCCGCGAGTTCCTCTCCTACCTGGCCGCCGTCAAGGGCATGCCGAGCCGGTTGGCCAACCAACGGATCGACGAACTGCTGGAACTGTTCGACCTGACCGGGGCCGGTCGACGGCCGCTTGGTAAATACTCCGGTGGAATGCTGCGGCGCGTGGGCATCGCTCAGGCCCTGCTCGCTGATCCGCAACTGCTCATCGTCGACGAGCCGACGGCGGGACTGGATCCCGAGGAACGGGTGGTGTTCCGGAACCTGCTCAGCGACCTCGCCGCCGACCGGATCGTACTGCTGTCGACGCACATCGTGTCCGACATCGAGTCGGTCGCCTCACAGGTCGCGGTCATGGTCGACGGTGCGCTGCGAATCAGCGGCACCCCACAGGTTCTGTTGGGTCGAGCCCAGGGCACCGTGTGGGAGGCGACGTTGCCCGCCCATGCGCTCGCGGCCATCCGGGACCGGTATGTGATCAGCCGGATCATCCGCGCCGGTGACGACGTGCGAGTGCGGATGCTGTCGCCCATCCCTCCGATACCGGAGGCAGTGCCCGTCGTGCCCGACCTTGAGGACGCCTACCTCACCGTCATCGACGGGAGGCGCCGATGAGCGCCCGGACCCTGCACGCACTGGGCGTGGCGGACTTCCGAGAACGGACCCGCCGCCCCGCCTACCTGGTGACCTTGAGCGGAGCGGTCGCGCTGGCGTACCTGGCGCTGCCACCGGCGACCTCGTTGTTCGTGATCCTCGACGCGGGCGGTTATCGAGGTGTCTACAACAGCGCCTACAGCGGCACGGCGACCGCTTTGGCCGGAGCATTGTGGCTGATGCTGGGTGGTTTCTATGTCGTGCGCGGTTCGATCGCCCGCGATCGGGACACCGGCGTCGGCCAGATCCTCGCCGCAACACCGCTGTCGAGCGTCGGCTACCTGGTCGGCAAATTCTGGAGCAACCTGTTGATCCTCGCCTCGATGGCGGGAGTGCTGGCGATCGCGGCGCTGGCGCTTCAACTGGTGCGGCAGGAGGCTGCGACCGTCGAACCGGTCGCGTTGATCATGCCGTACCTGCTGTTCACCCTGCCGGTGTTGGCGTTGACCGCTGCGGCGGCCCTGCTCGTGGAGACCATTCCGATCCTGCGGGGCGGCATCGGGAACATCGGGTGGTTCTTCGTGTGGCTCGTGTTCGGCATCGGAAGTCAGGGCATGTTCCTGGGCGACGGCGTGCTGGGAGTGTCGATGCGCGAGGCGATGGCCGCCCAGGGGCTGCCCGACAGCGCGGAGTTCAGCCTGGGCTTCACCGAGGTCGGCCGACCATTGGGCGTATTCGTCTGGGCAGGGCTCGAACCATCGTCCGCGTTGGTCATCGGGCAGTCGGCGATGGTGGCGGCGGCTATCTGCCTGGCGGTGCTGCCATCGCTGTGGTTCGGACGGTTCGATCCGAGCCGAGCCGCAGCGGTTCCGAAGCGGGGCAACCGATCTGAGCCCGCGATCGTGCCCGTCACCGCGCGGTCGTGGCGCCCGGTCTATCGGCGGATGACGGGGTTTCGGCGTCGGCTCGCGGTGGGACGACTGCTGGCGGGAGAGGTCCGCATCCTGGTTCAGGGAATCTCACCGTGGTGGTGGCTCGTCGCCGCCGGGGTCAACGCCGCGGTGTTGGCGATACCGGGTGACCTGGTGAGCGGCCGCAGTGCGGTCACCGCCACCCTCATCGTGGCCTGGATCTGGCCCGTCCTGATCTGGTCTCGCCTCGGTACTCAGCGTGGTGAGAACGGCGTGGACACGCTCATGAGCGCCTACCCGGGTGTTCATCGGCAGGTGCTGGCCGAATGGGGTGCCGGTGTGGTGCTCACCGCCGCCGCCGCGATCGGACCGCTCCTTCGGATGGTGGTTACATCGGACGTTTCGGGAACTGCCGGGTGGTTCGCCGGCGTGCTGTTCATCCCATCGTTGGCAATCGTGCTCGGTGTCCTCAGCCGCAGCCATCGACCGTTCCAGGTGGTGTACGTGCTCCTCTGGTACTGCGCCGCCAATCAGGTCGCGGCGGCCGACTACATGGGAGTCGTCCTGGTCGACGGCGTTGCTGTCGGTCCGCCGCCATGGCTCGTCGCGGTCGCCGCGATCGCGATGCTCCTGTCAGCGGTGACGATCCGAGCCCTCCGCCACCTCAACCGTTGACCCGCTCCGCCCCATTCAACGGCCACTGGGCGTGAAGCTGGTCTATGACGTAATGGTGGGTGTGCCGGTACCCGCCGCCGGTGTGGGCGGCATCGGACAGGTGCGGGTGCTCGGGCGGCAGGTCGGTGTGGGTATGCGGCAGCGATGCGGGATCACTTGCTGGCCAGAGGATCGAGGCCGTCACGGCGGCGGTGGCGGCGATGACCGTGGCGATTGCCGCCGCCAAGGTCATCGAACTCGTCGCGAGCCAGCCGGCGAGCGGATAGGTCACCAGCCAGCACGCGTGCGACAGCGAGAACTGCGCGGCGAACGCGGCGGGCAGGTCGGCCGGGTTGGTCGAACGCCGGACCAGTCTCCCGACCGGGGTGAGGATCACGGCGGTTGCCGCACCGAGGATCGCCCAGGTCGTCAGCAGCACCGGCCAGGTCAGGTCGCCGAGGTGAAACCCGACCGTCATGGCGGCCAGTGTCGCGGCCAGCAGGAACGCAGCCGGTGGCATGAGCCGTCGGTCGCCGACACGATCCAGCACCCGGGGCAGCAGGAAGGCGACGACCATCGACCCGGCTCCATAGGCTCCCAGCGCGATGGCGACGGCGGTGTCGTCGCGGTACAGGTGGTCACGGACCAGGACGACCGTGTTGACGACGACCATGGCGCTCGCGGCGGCGACCGCCATGTTTAGGGCCAGCAGCGCTCGCAACCGCGGTGTGGCCAGATACAGCCGGGTTCCGAAGGTGACCTTGGCATACCGCCCGCCTGCCCGCTGGACCGGTTCGGGTTTGGGTAGTACTACAGATGCGACCAGCACGCCGGAGGCGATGAATCCCGCGCCGGTGCCGGTGAAGAGCCAGTCGTAGGAGACCAGGGCCAGGATGCCGGCGGCCAGTACGGGACTGAACAGGCTTTCCAGGTCGTATGCCAGCCGGGACAGTGACAGGGCACGGGTGTAGTCGGCTTCGCGGGGAAGTATCTGTGGGATGGTCGCCTGGAATGCGGGAGTGAAGGTCGCCGAGGCCGCTTGGAGCAGGAAGATCAGCACGTAGACCTGCCACACCTGTTCCACCAGTAGCAGAGCCAGCGCGATCAGGGCCCGGGTGACGTCCATGGCGACCAGTAGTCGGCGCCGGGGAATTCGGTCGGCCAGCGCGGTGACGATCGGTGCGACGACCACGTAGGCGACCATCTTGATCGCCAGCGCGGTTCCCAGTACCGCTGAGGCGTTTCCCGCCGAGAGGTCGTAGGCGAGCAGGCCGAGCGCGACAGTCGCCAGTCCGGTTCCCAGCAGCGCGACCACCTGGGCGGTGAACAACCGGCGGTAGGTGGCGTGACGCAGCACAGTGAACATCGCGTGGTCTTTCGGTGGAGGATGCGAACCTCCACACCATAACCTATATGTGCGCACGTGCGCACATATAGGACTCGCGTCGTTCAGGCGTGCCAGGGCTTGCCACTGACCTGGTGATCGGCATGACTGAGCGCCTCCAGCACGAGTCGGCGCAAATGACCGTCCCGCAACGAATACACCGCTCGGCGGCCGTCCCGGCGAGCCTGGACCAGTCCCGCGAGTCTCAGTTTCGCCAGGTGCTGACTCACCGCCGGACGAGCCGCTCCGCTGGCCTCGGTCAGTTGTGAGACGTCGGCTTCGCCCTGGGCCAACAGCCACAGCACATGCAGTCGCGTCTGATCGGCCAGCAGCGCGAACACCCCCGCC
>Ga0233365_1000643_pt1 | contig 15682 bp, 6 predicted proteins | sample ElkDunMinimDraft_27_FD_191535 | JGI IMG/M metagenome (GOLD analysis project Ga0233365, IMG submission 191535) | Fecal eukaryotic communites from dung pellets of Tule Elk in California, USA - Elk Dung C36 | ecosystem: Host-associated > Mammals > Digestive system > Large intestine > Fecal | place...
CCGGTCGCAGCCGAACCGCCCGCCGCAGCCCGCCGACGACTCGTTCGGGGTGCGGCCGGGCCGCACGACGATCCTGCCCGTGCTGGGCAACGACGTGGACCCCGACGGCGACGTCATGACGGCCTCGGTCGTGAGCGACGCGCCGAACGGGATCGCGGTGCAGCAGATCATGGGCGGCGCCGCGGTGCAGGCCCTCGTGCCCGAGGACGCGACCGGGACGGGTTCGTTCCGGTACTCCGTCTCGGACGGACGCGGAGGGACGGCGGAGGCATCCGTCTCGGTCAAGGTCTCCCCGTGGGGCGAGAACGCGCCCCCGGAGCAGACCGGTGACCCCGTGGTCCGGGTGGAGCAGGGCGGGAAGGCGTCGATCAAGGTCCTGCCCTACTTCAAGGACCCGGACGGGGACGACCTCTACCTCGCCTCCGCCGAGGCGACCGTGGCGGGCGACGACGTGCGCTCGCGCCCGGACGGCACGGTCGAGCTGCGCGACGGCGGCGGGTCGACGGGCCGCAAGATCGTGACCCTGGCGGTCGCCGACGGTCAGGGCGGGCTCAGCGAGGGCAGGCTGCTCGTGGACGTGGTCCCCGGGCCGCAGCCGCCCGTCGCGGTGAACGACCACGTGGTCGTGCCCGCGGGACAGCCCGTCACGGTCGAGCCGCTGCGCAACGACACCGACCCCAACGGTGACGAGCTGCGCCTCGCCTCGGTGTCCGAGTCCGCGCCGGCCGAGATCACGATGAACGCCGACGCCGGGACGTTCACCTTCCTGTCGATGGAGCCGCGCTCGTACGACCTCACCTACCAGGTCACCGACGGCCCGAACGCGACCACGGGTCTGGTGCGCGTCGACGTGCTCGCGCCGTCGGCCGCGGACGGCAAGCCGATCGTGGTCACCGACACCGCCCTCCTCCCCGCCGGGGGCAAGACGCTCGTCGACGTGCTCGCGAACGACACCGACCCGGCGGGCGGGGTGCTCGTCGTGCAGTCGGTCAAGGTCCCGGCGGACGCCGGGGTCTCCGTCGCCGTGCTCGGGCACCAGATGCTGCGCATCACGGAGCTGCGCCGGCTCGACGGGCCGGTCAGCATCGAGTACACCGTGTCCAACGGCACGGAGACCGCGACCGGGGAGGTGCGCGTCATCTCGGTGCCCGCGCCGACGCGGTTGCAGCCGCCGAACGCGGCGGCCGACGAGGTCACGGTCCACACCGGGGACGTCGTGACGGTCCCGGTGCTGAAGAACGACACGCACCCCGACGGTCTGGAGCTGTTCCTGCAGCCCGAGCTCGAGCAGGACGTCGACCCGGCGCTCGGCGAGGCGTTCGTGTCCGAGGACACGCTGCGCTTCAAGGCCGGGTCCGAGGCCGGCACCGCCTACGCGATCTACCGGGTGCGCGACGTGAACGGGCAGGAGGACTCCGCCCAGGTCACGATCCACATCCGTGACGGCGAGGACAACGCACCTCCGCAGCCGCGCGAGATCGAGGCCCGCGTCCTGTCCGGCGCGAGCGTGCGCGTGGACGTGCCGCTCGACGGCATCGACCCCGACGGCGACTCGGTGCAGGTGACCGGGATCGCCTCCCCCGCCACCAAGGGCACCCCGCAGGTGGTCGACGGCGTGATCGAGTACACCGCCGCGAAGAACGCGACCGGGCTCGACACCTTCACCTACACCGTGCTGGACGCGCGCGGCGCCACGGCGAACGGGACCGTGCGCGTGGGGATCTCGCGCCCGGGGGAGAGCAACCAGCCCCCGGTCGCCGTGGACGACGAGATCACGGTCCGCCCGGGCCGCACGGTCGCGGTCGCCGCCCTGGCCAACGACACCGACCCCGACGGCGACCAGGTCGGCCTCGTGCCCGCCGGGATCGAGGACACGCACGGCATGGACCCGGAGGTCGTCGGGGACCGCATCGTGCTGACCACCCCCGGCGAGGACGGCGCGTACACGTTCTACTACGCGATCCAGGACACCTACGGCGCGCGCGCGAGCGGCGCGGTCACCGTGAACGTCGCCGCGGACGCGCCGCTCCTGCCGCCGATCGCGCGCGACGACACCGTGCCCGTCGAGGACATCCTCGGCAAGACCGAGGTGACCGTCCCCGTCCTGGACAACGACGACGACCCCGACGGCGCCGCGACCGAGCTCACCGTGAGCAGCGACGCCGCGACGGTCACCGTGAGCGACGGCGGCGAGCTCACCGTGACGCTCGCCGAGCAGCGCCAGGTCGTCACCTACACGGTCACCGACGTCGACGGCCTGACCGCCAAGGCGTTCGTCAAGGTCCCCGGCCTCACCGACCAGCGTCCGACGCTGCGACCGGGCACGGTGCTCGAGGTGCTGGCGGGCGAGTCCCTCCCGATCGACCTCACCGAGCACGTGCTCGTCGTCGAGGGGAAGACCCCGCGTCTGACGACCGAGGACAAGGTCACCGTGACGGAGGGCTCGCGCGAGGTCCCGTCCGTGACGGAGATCGTGTACACCCCGGACGCCGCGTACACGGGCCCCGCGTCGGTCTCCTTCGAGGTCACCGACGGCTCAGGTCCCGACGACCCCGACGGGAACACGAACGTCCTGACCATCCCGGTCACCGTGCTTCCCCCCGAGAACCTGCCCCCGGAGCTGGTCGGCACGCCGACGCTCGACGTCGCGGCGGGCGAGGAGGCCACGGTCGACCTCGCGCGGTTCGCCACGGACGCCGACGGTGACGACCTCGCGTTCGCCACGTCCGGGGGCACCGACGGCGTGACGGTCTCGGTCGAGGGCAGCACGCTGCGTGCCCAGGCGACGCCCGAGGTCCCCAAGGGCTCGGTCGTCACCGTCCCGGTCACCGTGACCGACGGCGAGCACCCGCCCGTCGAGGGCACCGCGACCCTCACCGTGGTCGCCTCGACCCGCCCGCTCGCCCGCGCGAACGACGACGCCGTGCCCGACGCGCACCAGGGCAAGGCCACCTCGGTCCCCGTGCTCGCGAACGACTCCAACCCGTTCCCCGAGACCCCGCTGAAGCTCGTCGACGCGGTCGTGGAGACCGGGCAGGGCTCGGCGAGCGTGTCCGGGGAGCAGGTGTCCGTCACCCCGCGCGACGACTTCGTCGGCGTCATGGTGGTGCGCTACCGGGTCCAGGACGCGACGAAGGACCCCGACCGCGAGGTCGAGGGACGCATCCAGATCACCGTGCTCGGCAAGCCCGAGGCGCCGCCGACGCCGCGGGTCGAGGAGGTGCGCTCCAAGACCGTCGTGCTCTCGTGGGACCCGCCGAACAACAACGGCGCGGACATCACGGGCTACACCGTGCGGTCCCAGAACGGCTACGAGAAGGCGTGCGGCACCACCACGTGCACGCTCGACGGCCTGACCAACAACGTCGAGTACACGTTCACGGTCTTCGCGACCAACGTCGTCGGCGACGGACCGGCGTCCCCGCCCTCCGCCGTCGCGCGCCCGGACGAGAAGCCGGACCCGCCCGCCGCGCCGTCGCTCGAGTTCGGCGACCGCTCCCTCACCGTCACGTGGACCAACAAGGCCTACACGGACCGCTCGCCCATCGAGACCGTCGACCTCGAGATCTCGCCGGCCCCGCCGGCGGGAGCGACCCAGATGACCTCGCTCGCGGGGACCTCGGTCACGTGGGACGGGCTGGAGAACGGCGTCGCGTACAAGGTGCGCGTCCGGGCCAACAACAAGGCACCCGACCCGTCGGAGTGGGGCGAGTACTCGGCCGCCGAGACGCCCGCGGGCAAGCCCGCCGCGCCGGGCAAGCCCTCGGCACAGCGCACGTCGATCGGCGACACGTCGCAGATGCAGGTGTCGTGGGTCGCACCGGACGGCAACGGCGCGCCGATCACGTCCTACACGGTCGAGGCGGCGCGGGGCGGCTCGGTGGTCACGACCGCGACGGCGGGCGGCGGCGCCACGTCGGCGACGCTCGGCGTGCCGGCGGACACCACCGGGTACACGTTCCGCGTCCGGGCGCACAACAAGGCGACGGACAAGTTCGGCGACGCCGAGTTCTCCCCGGCGTCCGACCCGGTGCGCGCCTTCGCGGCCCCGGGCACGGTGTCGAACCTCCGCGCCGACGCCAACGGGACGAACAACCAGATCCAGCTCTCGTTCGGCGACGCGTCCGGCAACGGGGTCCGGGCCGACGAGATCAGCTACCAGTACGACGCCGGGGCCGGCTGGCAGGCGCTCGGCGGCAACCGGGTCGTCGGCGGCCTGAAGAACGGGACCTCGTACTCGATCAAGGTGCGCGCGGTCGCCGGGGTGGACGGCGCGAGCGCGCCGGGTGGCGTCGTCACCGCGAACGCCGAGTCGCCGTACGGCCCCATCCCCGCCCCGGTCGTCACGATGAACGGCGGCGACCGGACGATCACGTACGGCTGGCAGACGTCGGGCAACGGCCGCGACTACACCACCTCGGTGACCAACGCCGTCTCGAGCAACAAGCCCAACGGCTCGGGCACGCTCAGCGTCGGCTACTCCGACACCCGGACGATCTGCGTCAAGGTGACCCCGACCGAGGGCGCGGCCAAGGAGACGTGCAAGTCCGCGACGTCGGACAAGAAGCCCGAACCCGTGTTCACCGTGAGCAAGGGCAGCAACCACAAGCTGCCCGACGGCAACTGGCCGGGAAACTGCCAGCACAGCTCGTGCGCCGAGCTCTACCTCACCATCAAGGACGGGCCCGCGAACACGTCGTTCCGGGTGACGTGCTACGGCGGCGGGTCCCAGATCGGCTCGGGCAACTACAGCCGCGACGCCCAGGGCCGCGCGCTGCAGACCGACGGGAACGGGAACTACTCCGGCGGCCAGCAGTGCGTCTACGGCCAGCCGGGCGGCACCGCACGGATCTCGACGACCATCGGGAACACGAACACCATGACGTGGTACTGACGCTCCCCGGGCAGGCCACCTCTGACTCAGCACAGCGAACGGAAGACGACGAATGACCACCATGACCCCCGAGCAGGCCTCCTGGTTCGCTCAGACCTTCGACCGGCTCGTCGGCAACGTGGGCCAGGCCGTCCTCGGCAAGGCGCACGTGGTGCGGCTCGTGCTCACGTGCATGCTGTCGGAGGGCCACATCCTCCTCGAGGACGCGCCGGGCACGGGCAAGACGTCGCTCGCGCGTGCCCTCGCCGCGAGCGTCCAGGGCACGAACAACCGCATCCAGTTCACGCCCGACCTCCTGCCGTCCGACGTCACGGGCGTGACGATCTACGACCAGAAGTCCGGGAAGTTCGAGTTCCACCAGGGCCCGATCTTCGCGTCGATCGTCCTGGCCGACGAGATCAACCGCGCCTCGCCCAAGACGCAGTCCGCGCTGCTCGAGGTCATGGAGGAGGGGCGGGTCACCGTCGACGGCGTCAGCCACGGCGTCGGCCGCCCGTTCATGGTCATCGCGACGCAGAACCCCATCGAGCAGGCGGGCACGTACCGCCTGCCCGAGGCGCAGCTCGACCGCTTCCTCATGAAGGCGTCGATCGGGTACCCCGACCACGCCTCGACGGTCGAGATCCTCTCCGGCGCGTCGGTCCGGGACCGCAGCACGACGCTCCAGCCGCTCATCACGACGCAGGCCGTGACCGAGATGGCCGAGCTCGGCGCGCGCGTGCACGTCGACGGCGCGGTGCTCGAGTACGTCTCCCGGCTCGCGGAGGAGACGCGCAACGCGCCCGAGGTGCGCGTCGGCGTCTCCGTCCGTGGCGCGCTCGCGCTCGTGCGCTGCGCAAAGGTCTGGGCCGCGGCGCACGGGCGCAACTACGTGCTTCCCGACGACATCAAGGAGCTGGCCCAGCCCGCGTGGGCGCACCGGCTCGTGCTCGACCCCGAGGCCGAGTTCGCCGGCGCCACGAACGAGGCCGTGCTCGGCCGGCTGCTCGCCGACGTCGCGGCGCCGCAGGAGCGTCGCTCCGCCTGACGCGGCCGCACGGCGCTCGCGCCCGTCGCCCGCACCGCCGTCCCGGCGGACCGTCCTCTCCCCGCACCGACCGAGAGCCCATCGCATGAACGCCTCACGACGCACTTCGAGCGGCGGCCCGACCGGCCGGCGCACCGGCGCACCTCCCGCGTCGTCCGCCCTCGCCGGCCTGCTGCGCCCTCTCGCGGCGCCCCTGTCCCGGGTCGCCGCACCGGTCGGCCGCGCCCTCGCACCCGTCGGCCGGGCGGTGGAACCCGTGACCTCGGCCGTGAGCCTCTTCGGGTGGGCGGCGCTCGTCGCCACCGTGGCGTCGTGGTGGGCGGGTCTGGCGTTCTCGTGGCTCGAGCTGCTCGTGGTCGCGGTGCTCCTGACCGTCGCGCTGCTCGCCGCGGTCGCGTTCGTCCTCGGGCGGTTCCGGTACGCGGTCGTGCTCGACCTCGCGCAGCAGCGCGTGACGGTCGGCGACCGCGCGGTGGGTCGTCTCGACGTGCGCAACGACTCGGCGCGCCCGCTGCTCCCGTCGGTCATGGAGCTCCCCGTCGGGCAGGGCGTGGCCACCTTCCCCGTGCCGCGCCTGCGGCCGCAGGCGAGCCACGAGGAGATCTTCACGGTGCCGACGCACCGGCGCTCGGTCATCTCCGTGGGACCCGTGCGCTCGGTGCGCGCCGACCCGCTGGGTCTGCTGCGGCGCGAGGTCGTGTGGACGGAGCCCGAGGAGCTCTTCGTGCACCCGCGCGTGAAGAACCTCTCCGGCTCGTCGACGGGCTTCCTCAAGGACCTCGAGGGCCGTGTCACGACGGACATCTCCAACTCGGACGTGTCGTTCCACGCGCTGCGTGACTACGTCCCCGGTGACGACCGTCGGCACATCCACTGGAAGACGACGGCTCGCACGGGCCAGCTCATGGTGCGCCAGTTCGAGGAGACGCGGCGCTCGCACCTCGCCGTGCTGCTCTCGACCCGCGCCGAGGACTACGCGCACGACGACGAGTTCGAGCTCGCCGTGAGCGCGTGCGGCTCGCTCGGCCTGCAGGCCATCAAGGAGGACCGCGGGGTCACGGTCCTCGTCAACGACGGCAACCTGCGCGGCGACCACCGCACGCGTCTGCTCGACGACCTCGCGCGCGTCGAGACGACGTCGCAGCGCACGTCGCTCGTGGACGTCGCCCGCGTCGCGGGCCTGACGATCACGGACGCGTCGGTCGTGGCCTTCATCGTCGGCAGCAGGGTCACGCCCACCGAGCTCCGCGCGGCGTCGGCCCGTCTCCCGCAGGACGTGCGCGTCATGGCGATCCAGTGCGTCCCCGGCGCGTCCCTGAGCCGGCACGCGATCGCGGAGCTCGTCGTCCTCACCATCGGCGAGCTCGGCGAGCTCCCCCTCGCCCTGCGGAGGCTGAACGACTGATGAGCGCCCCCAGCACCACGACGCGCGGCTCGCGCCGCGCCACCCCGGTCGGGGAGCCCGCGCCGCACTCGGGCACCTCGCAGCGCAACACGACGCGGTTGCGCGGCGGCGACACGCCCCGCGCCCTCACCGCGCTCGGCGCCGTCGACGCGCTCGCGCTCGTCGTCGTCCTCGGCGCGACTGCCGTCGGCTTCGCGCCCGTGTGGGGCTCGACCGGGTACCTGCTCCCCGCGGCGGGCGGCGCGGTCCTCGGGCTGGTCGTCGCGTGGCTCGGCGCCTGGCGGCGCTGGCCCGCGGTCACCGTGCTCGCGGTCGCGGTCGTCGCCTACCTGCTGTTCGGCGGCGCCCTCGCGCTGCCGGCGGACACCGTCGGCGGCGTGATCCCGTCGCTCACGACGCTCACCGACCTGCTCCGGGGCGCGGTCACGGGGTGGAAGGAGTTCGTCACGACGGTCCCGCCGATGCGCTCGTTCCCCGAGCTCGCGGTCGTGCCGTTCCTCCTGCTGTTCGTCACCGGCCTGCTCGCGGGCACCATCGCGTGGCGTGCCCGTCGCGCCGCGTGGGCGCTCGTGCCCGTGACCGTCGCGTTCGTCGGCGTCATCCTGCTCGGCACGGTCATCGCGGCCTACCCGGTCGTGCAGGGCCTCGTGCTCGGGTGCGTCGGGCTCCTGTGGGCCGGCTGGCGCGTCACCGCCGCGCGGCTCGGCGCGCACCAGATCACGACCGAGGCCAGCAGGGCGGCGACGCGCCGGCTCTGGTGGCACCGCGTGCGCACCGGTGCGGCGATGCTCGCGGTCGGCGGCGTCGCGGCGGCCTTCGCGGCCCCCGCGCTCCTTCCCGACGAGCCGCGCACGGTGCTGCGCGAGACCGTCGTCCCGCCGCTCGACCTGCACGAGTTCGTGAGCCCGCTCACCGCGTTCCGCAAGTACGCGAACGACATGCGCGAGAACGAGATGCTCACCGTGCGGGGTCTGCCGACCGGCGCCAAGGTGCGCCTCGCGGGCCTGGACACGTACAACGGCGTGGTCTACGACGTCTCGAGCGGGCTGCCGGGCTCGGGCGTCTACACACGCGCGGGCCAGGAGATCGCCACGGTCGCGGCGGGCACGCCCACGCAGGTCCAGGTCGAGATCGGCGACTACGCGGGCGTGTGGGTGCCCGACGTCGGTCAGCTCGCCGGCATCACGTACACGGGCGAGCGGGCGCGCGAGCTGGGCGAGACCACGTACTACAACTCCACGACGGGCACCGCGCTCGCGACCGCCGGGCTGCGGCCCGGCGACACCTACACGCTCGACGCGGTCGTCTCCGTCGAGCCGAGCGAGGACGACCTGCGCGCGGGCGCGATCGACCAGGTCGACGTCCCGACGCCGCCCAAGGGCGTCCTGCCCGCCGCGCTCGCGGGCAAGGCGGCGCAGTTCATGGGCGAGGAGACCGAGCCGGTCGACCAGCTCTTCGCTCTGCGTGACGGGCTCGTCGCGAGCGGCGTGTTCTCGAGCGGCCTCGACACGCAGCCGCCCTCGCGCCCGGGGCACTCGGCCGAGCGCATCGACACGCTCCTCGCGGACGAGGAGATGGTCGGCGACGACGAGCAGTTCGCCGTCGCGCTCGCGCTCATGGCGAACCAGGCCGGCATCCCGGCGCGCGTCGTCATGGGGTTCTACCCGGACCTGGAGAAGAACCCGCTCGAGCCGGGCGAGCCGTTCGTGGCGACCGGTGCCGACGTGCACGCGTGGGCCGAGGTGCCGTTCGTGGGCTACGGCTGGGTGCCGATCACGGCGATCCCGGACGAGGACAACAAGATCCAGCCCGAGCCGAAGAGCCTGCAGGTCCCCAAGCCCCCGATCCTCGAGGACCCCGAGCCGCCGGAGGAGCCCGCCGAGGCCGAGGCCGGGAAGATCGACGACGAGGACGAGGAGAAGGCCGACAGCGACGGCTTCGACTGGGGCCAGGCGGCGCTCATCGCGGTCGCCGTCGTCGTCCCGCTCGCGCTGCTCGCCCTGCCGGTCGTGCTCGTCCTCGCGTACAAGGCGCGCCGCCGGACCCGCCGGCGGACCGCCGAGCGCCCGGTCGACCGCGTGAGCGGCGGGTGGCGCGAGGTGATCGACGCCGCGACCGACCTCGGGACGCCGGTCCCGGCAGGGTCGACGCGGCGCGAGGGCGCGGGGTTGCTCGCGCAGACGTACGGCGCGACGGCGACGATCCCGCTCGCGCACCGCGCCGACGCGACGGTGTTCGGCTCGGGGGAGCCGACCGAGCAGGAGATCGCGGCCTTCTGGTCCGAGGTCGACACGGTCGTCGGAGGGCTACGCTCCTCCGTGAACCGACGCGCACGCGTGCGCGCCGCCCTCTCCCTGAGGTCGGTGCGCACGGGGATCGGTTCGTCCGGCGCGAGCCGGTGGCTGCCCGGTCGCCCGCGCGCCCGGGCGGGCACGGGCGCGCAGGCGACGGTGCCGACGAGACGACAGGGAGACGAGTCATGAGCGACGTGACGTGCGCCGCGTGCGGTTCCGCGCAGTCCGCGGGATCCGCGTTCTGCGCGGTGTGCGGGCAGCCGTTCCCGCGGACCGGTCGTCCGGTCGCCGCGGCTCCCACCGGGCCGGTCGGGAGCGTGCAGGCGTTCGCGCGCAGCGGCGCGGACCTCCCGTACGCCGCCCCGGGCCGCCCGGACCTCGACACGACCACGGAGCCGGAGGTGTACACGGCGACGCAGAAGGCGTTCGGCGCGCCGCCCGTCCTCGCGACGTCGTCGCTCGCCTCCGCGCCCCTGGCGGGCACCGGACGCCGGTTCGTCGCGTTCCTCGTGGACGTCGCCGTGCCCGCGGTGCTCGCGCTCGTCGTGCTCGTCGCGGGGCTCGCGGTCGTCGGAGCACCGCTCGGCGGTGTCCGGACGCTCACGCAGGAGGAGGCCTCGGAGCTCCTCGGCAGGGTCGTCGGGGTCTACGCGCTGGCGGGGGTCCTCGTCCTCGCGTGGTGGGTCGCGACGTGGTTCTGGGAGGGGTCGACGGGCAAGACCCTCGGCAACCTCCTCACCGGGATCCGCACCCTCGGCACGGCCACCCGCGACCCGCTCGGCTTCGGGCGCGCCGCGCTGCGCTGGGTCGTCGTGGGCGCGTGCGGCATCGTCCCGTTCGGCTCGTTCGTCGTCGCCCTCAGCCCGGGTTTCGACTCGTCCGGCCGCTCGCAGGGCTGGCACGACAAGGCGGCCAGGGCGGTCGTCGTCGACGTCCGCGGCGCGGCGCCGTCGGGCTACGACGGCGTCGCCGCCCTCGTCGCGCCGGCAGGGACGGGCGCCTCGCCCGTGCCCTACGGCGGTCACGTCCGGGCCCCTCACCCGGGCGGTCCGGCGCCCGCCGTGCACCCGGGCGCACCGGCGGCGTACCCGGGCGCCCCGGCGGCCTACCCGGGCACCTCGGCGGCATACCCAGGTGGCGCACCGGCCTCCGCCTCGCCCCAGGGGTACGGCCCCCCGGCCGGGTTCGCACCTCCGGCGGCGCCCGCTCCCGCGCCGTCGACCTCCGACGTGCCTCCGGCGCCCGCCGCGCCCGTCCCGGACCCGTGGGCGTTCCCGTCCGCACCGGACCCCGCCGACGGCGGCCTCATCACGGGCGTGCCAGGCGCCTCGTCCGCGCCCGCGGCACCGCCGACGCCCGCCGCGGCTCCCGCTCCCGCCACGGCTCCGACCTCCGCCGACGTCCCGACGTCGTCGCCTGCGCCCGCGCGGGCGCCCGCACCCGTGCCGGAGCCCGAGCCCGAGTGGGACTCCACGAGGATGACCGCACGCGACGCCCGGTCGATGGACCCCGCGCCGGACGTGGTCGTCGTCCTCGAGCTGGAGTCGGGCGAGCGGCGCCCCGTGGACCGCCCCACGCTGCTGGGGCGCAACCCGCAGGCGCCGGACGACGGCCCGTGGAACCTCGTCGCGGTCGACGATCCGACCCGGTCGGTGTCCAAGACCCACGCGGAGCTGCGTGCCGACCCGAGCGGCCTGTGGCTCACCGACCGCGGCTCGACCAACGGCACCGTCGTCTCCGTCCCGGGCACGCCCCCGCGCGTCGCCGAGCCCGGGGTGCGCGTGCGTGTCCCGGTCGGCGCCACGATCCACGTCGGGGACCGCCGCATCGTCGTCCACCCCGGTGCCGCATGACCGCCGACCTGCCCGAGGTCCACCTCTCCTGGGGCGCCGCGTCGCACCGCGGCGCGCGGCGCCTGCTCAACGAGGACCGCTTCCTCGTCTCCCGCTCGGTCTTCCTCGTCGCGGACGGGATGGGCGGGCACGAGGCCGGCGAGGTCGCGAGCGCGACGGCGGTCGAGGCGCTGCGTCCGCTGGCCGAGCTCGACGTCGTGACCCCGGACGAGGTGCGCGACCGCATCGCGGTGGCCCAGCAGAACGTCCAGGCGATCATCACCGAGCCCGGTCGCGGGGCGGGCACGACCCTCACCGGCGTGGCCGTCTCCGAGCAGGACGGCAACCCGTACTGGCTCGTCGTCAACGTCGGGGACTCGCGGACCTACCACCTGGCCGGCGGTCGGCTGGAGCAGGTGAGCGTGGACCACTCCGAGGTCCAGGAGATGGTCGACGCCGGTCTGCTCACCCCCGAGCAGGCGGCGACGCACCCGCGGCGGCACGTCGTCACGCGTGCCCTCGGCTCGCGCTCCGCGCCCCAGGCGGACTTCTGGTACCTGCCCATCGAGCGCCACGACCGGGTCCTCGTGTGCTCGGACGGCCTGACGGGCGAGCTCACCGACGAGCGGATCACGGAGATCCTGCTGACCACCCCGGACCCGCAGGAGGCGGCCGAGCGGCTCGTCCACGGGGCCATCGCGGCCGGTGGGCGGGATAACATCACTGTCGTCGTCGTCGACGCGACGGGCGTGTCGGACGACACGAGCGGCGGGAGCACGACGCCGCGCGAGCCGACAGGGTCTGCGGGGCCGGTCGTCGACGAGGACACGTTGCCCAGAGATGTTCGTCTGCAGATCGGGGGTCTGGCGTGACGCTGCGCTACGTCACGGGAACCGCACGGGCCGTCGTGCGCGGCGGCACGGTCGTCGTGCTGCCGGGGCAGGTCGAGGCGTCGCTCGTCGAGCAGGTGTGGGACCAGCTCGGCGAGGACGCGAGGGTCGTCGAGATCCTCCAGGTCCTCACCGGTGCCTTCGGCTCGAGCCTGCGCACGGTCCCGCCGTTCGCCGTCGCGGCCGTCGCCGACGACCGGGTCCACGTCGCGGTGCGAGGTCGGCTCACGGCGACGCTCGAGCTCGACGGCGGCGAGCGCGTCCGGGTCGACGGCGAAGGCGTCACGACGTGGTCCGAGCGCGTCCTCGAGGACGTGGTCGAGCTGCTCGTGCGCACCGACACCGAGCCGCTGGACGTGCCCGCGGGCCGGCCGCTGCTGGACGGCGAGGAGTCCCTCCCGCTCGTGTCCGGCGTCGTGCTCGCGGCCGCCGTCGCGTGGCCGCTCGCCGAGCGTCCTGCGGCCCCGGTGGTCGAGAGCGTCCCGGCGGAGGGGAACGCGACCGCGGCCGGGCTCGTCGCGAGCCCCCCGAGCCCCCCGAGCACCCTGGGCCCGGCCCGTCCTGCGAGCCCTGCGGGTGGCGCCCACGCGACCGCACCGCCGCTCGTCGTGGCCGTGCCGAGGGCGGAACCCGTCCTCGAGGCCGCCCCCGAGCTCGACGTCCCCGGGCCTACGGGTCTCCTCGGCGCGACCATACGGATGCCCGAGGAGACCATCGCGCCGGAGCCGGAGAGCGCCCTCGCGGCGCCCGGGGACCTCGCGGACGTCCCGCCGCCCGAGGCGCCGGGCACCACCGACGAGCCGCCCGAGCCCGACGACGACTACGCGCACCTGTGGGGATCCACCGTGCTGCGCACGGTCGAGGACGCGGCGGTCCGCGCGGAGGGTGAGGACGAGGACGAGGACGTCGCCCCTGCCGCTCCCGCGGCGTCGTCGCTGCCTCCCGTGCCGCTGGCGCCCGCGCCCCCGCTGCTGGACGACCCGCCCCTCCCGCCGGTCCCGCCCGTGCCGGGCGACGGCCTCATCGCCGGCGTCCCGCGCGAGTGGACGGGCGCCACCCCCGCCGCCGCCCACCGCGCGGCGACCGTCGCGGACCCCGAGGGCGCCGAGCCTGACCCGGCACCGGTCGACGCGCTCGACCACGACGGCCACACGGTGCTCTCCTCCGCGATCGCGGACCTGCGCGCGGCGGCGCAGGACGCCCTCCCGGACGAGCCGGTGCCCGCCCCGCCGGCCGTCCCGTCGTTCTCCGCGCCCCCCGCGCCGGGCCAGCAGCAGATCCTCGCGCGCACGTGCGAGCACGGGCACGCCAACCCGCCCTCCCGCGAGACGTGCGCGGTCTGCCGCAGCCCGCTCGACGGCGACGCCGAGCTCGCGGTCCGCCCGTCGCTCGGGCGCGTCGTCGTCTCGACGGGCCAGACGGTCGAGCTCGACCGCCCGGTCGTCGTGGGCCGACGCCCGCGCACGCCGCGCACGCAGGCGGCGGAGCTGCCGCGCCTCGTCACGGTGCCGAGCCCGGAGCAGGACATCTCGCGCTCCCACCTCGAGATCACGCTCGAGGGCTGGCACGTGCTCGTGAGCGACATGGCCACGACCAACGGGACGACGCTCCTGCGCGCGGGTCAGCCACCGCGCCGGCTGCACCCGTCGGAGCCGGTGCTCGTCGTCGACGGTGACGTCGCCGACCTCGGTGACGGCGTGACCCTCGTCTTCGAGGGGATCCGGTGAGCAGCAAGCGCGCACCGTCACCCCCGCCCGAGATCCAGGGCTTCGAGTACGTCTCGCTCATCGGTTCGGGCGGCTTCTCGGACGTCTTCCTCTACCAGCAGCAGCGCCCCCGTCGGCGCGTGGCCGTCAAGGTCCTCCTGCACGAGTGGTCCAGCCACTCGCAGCGGGCGGCCTTCGACGCCGAGGCCGACCTCATGGCGACGCTCTCGACGCACCCGTCGATCGTCACCATGTACGAGGCCGACGTCGCCGACGACGGCCGCCCGTACCTCGCGATGGAGTACTGCTCGCGCCCGAACCTCGGCGCCCGGTACCGCACCGAGCGGCTCTCGGTGGCCGAGGCCCTGCGTACGGCCGTGCAGATCGCCGGTGCGGTGGAGACGGCGCACCGCGCCGGCATCCTCCACCGCGACATCAAGCCCGCGAACATCCTCGTCACCGAGTACGGGCACCCCGCGCTCACCGACTTCGGCATCTCGTCGACCCTCGACGACGCGGCCCGCGCCGAGGGCATGTCGATCCCGTGGTCGCCGCCCGAGTCCTTCGCGGAGCCGCCCCGCAGCGGGATCGCGACCGACGTCTGGGCCCTCGCCGCGACGACGTACACGCTCCTCGCCGGCCGGACGCCGTTCGAGGTGCCCGGCGGGTCGAACTCGAGCGCGAACCTCATCTCGCGCATCGAGTCGTCCCCGCTGCCCCGGACCGGGCGCACCGACGTGCCGGCCTCGCTCGAGCGGGTGCTCGCGACCGCGATGTCGAAGAGCCCGACGTCGCGGTACCCGACGATGCTCGACTTCGCCCGTGCGCTGCAGCAGGTGCAGAACGAGCTCTCGCTGGGCGTGACGCCGATCGACCTGCTCGACGACTCCGGGCACGTCCAGGAGGAGGAGCCCGACGACGACGCCGGCACGCGGCTGCGCCAGGTGGTCTCGATCGACCCCGACGGCCGCGGTGGGGCCGTGCCCGGGCCGCCCCGACCGACCCAGCCCACGACGCCGCTGCGGCCCGGTCAGCCGGCCGCGCCCTGGCAGGGGCAGACGGTCCAGCCCGGGGCCACCGCCGCGCAGGCCCCGGCCGCCCCGGGCCCGCGCTCGCCGTACGCCCCGGCCGCGTGGACCGGCGCGACGTCCACGGGGACGTCCGGGACCGTGCCCACGACCGCCGTCGGGCAGGCCGGGCACGCCCCGGTGGCCGAGCTCACCGACCCGTCCCGCATGTACCCGGGCGCGTCGCGGCCCGGAGCCTGGGGGACCCCGCCGGTCGAGGACACCGTGCACCGGACGGCCGGGCCGGCCGGGGCTCCCGGCGGACCCCCTGCGCCCGAGCAGCCGAAGGGTCGCGGAGCCCTGTGGGCCGCGGTCGCCGCCGTCGTCGTGGTCGGCGTGGCGGTCGGCGGGTTCTTCGCGCTGCGCGGCGGCGACGACGAGCAGACGCCCGACCCGACGGCCGACGGCCAGGAGGTCGAGCCGTCCGGCGACACGTCGTTCACGCCGTCGGACAACCTCGGGGACCTCGTCCCGCCCGTGAACGACCTCGCCGGCACGTGGGACCCCGCGCGCGAGGTCGCGACGTTCTCCTGGGCCTACGACAGCGAGAGCGCGGCCGAGGACGAC
>Ga0233365_1000649_pt1 | contig 15634 bp, 12 predicted proteins | sample ElkDunMinimDraft_27_FD_191535 | JGI IMG/M metagenome (GOLD analysis project Ga0233365, IMG submission 191535) | Fecal eukaryotic communites from dung pellets of Tule Elk in California, USA - Elk Dung C36 | ecosystem: Host-associated > Mammals > Digestive system > Large intestine > Fecal | place...
ATGGCGTTGGCGGAGGTGAGCTTCGCGACCCCGGCCGGGCGGCTGCTGGCGCTCACCGGTGCCTCCGGTGCCGGAAAGACCATGCTGTTGTGGAGCATCGCCGGACTGATCACCCCGCGAACGGGAACCGTCTCGTTCCACGATGAACCGATCGACGGTGACGAGGTGTCGCTCATCCCGCAGGGCAACGCGTTGGTATCGGTGCTGACCGCGCGGGAGAACATCACGGTGCCGTTGCTGGCCGCCGGAGTGGAACCCGATGAGGCGACGGAGCGGGCCGTCGCGGCGCTGGAGCGACTCGGCGTGGAAGGCCAAGCCCGCCAACTGGTCGAGCAGTTGTCCGGCGGACAACGTCAACGGGTCGCCATCGCCCGCGCGATCGCGGCTCGACCTCGAATCCTGCTGGCCGACGAGATAACGTCCGATCTGGATGCCCGCAACCGCGACCTGGCCCTGGAGGTGCTGCGTCAGGAGGCCGACGGTGGGGCGGCGGTCGTCTTCGCCACCCACGACCCGGAGGCGGCGGCATACTGCGACGCCCAGCTGCATCTCGTCGACGGACGCCTCGACCCCGGGAGTGGTTGAGCCGTCGTCGTCGGGCCACGGCCCGTGAGTCGCATTCATGAGTCGCATTCGTTGGGCCACAGTCGGTGTCGGAAACTTGCGGCGGTGGGCGTATTGCCGGTAGCTCATCGACATGGCAGGATCGCCCGCATGTGGAATCGACCTCTTGCCCACGCGGTCGCCGCGGCCGCACTGATAGCCGGAAGTCTCACTGTGGCCACTGTGGTCTCAGCCGAGGAGTCCGGCGACGAGAACCTTCGCGCCGCGCTCGACCAGATTCTCTCCAACGACAGCTACACCGGTGCCCAACTGGGCCTGGTGGTCGCCGACGCCGAATCCGGCGAGGTGCTGTACGACCGAGGCGGTTCACAACGTCTGGTCCCGGCCTCCAACACCAAACTGCTGACGTCGGCCGCCGCTATCGGCCTCCTCGGTGAGGACTACACCTTCACCACCGACGTCGCCACCGACGGAAACCTGCGCGGCCGGGTTCTGCACGGCGACCTGTACCTGCGCGGCACCGGTGACCCGACCATGCTGGCCGAGGACTACGACGCGCTGGCGGCGGAGATAGCCGCCAGCGGTGTCAAGCACATCCGAGGCGACCTGATCGCCGACGACACCGCGTTCGACCCGGTCCGGCTGGGCCCCGAGTGGGGTTGGGACGACCTCAGTTACTACTACGCGGCCGAGATCTCGGCGCTGACCGTGGCCCCGGACACCGACTACGACGCGGGAACCGTGATCGTGACGGTGGAGGCCGGCGCCGAAGGCGAAGCGCCGCAGATCAGCGTGGATCCGCCGACGTCGTATGTCGAGTTCGACAACCGCGCCACCACGGTGGCCGAGGGCGGTTCGGCGTCGATCGGCGTCGAGCGGCAGTACGGCTCGAACCTCATCGAGATCACCGGCCAGCTCCCCGTGGGCGGTTCGTCCAGCGAGTGGGTGACGGTGTCCAACCCCACCGGTTACGCCGCCGACGTGTTCGCCTCCGCGCTGAACGACCACGGTGTGCGGGTGTCGGGTGACATCCAGCTCGGACAGTCCACTCCCGATGGTGCGCAGACCCTGGCCTCGCATGAGTCGATGGACCTCGCCGACCTGCTCGTTCCGTTCATGAAGTTGTCCAACAACGGGCACGCCGAAACCCTGACCAAGGCCATCGGGCGTGAGGTCTCGGGCGAGGGCAGTTGGTCGGCCGGTCTGGCCGCCATCACGGACTTCGTCGCCGAGTGGGGTATGAACGTCGACACCCAGCGCCAGTCCGACGGTTCGGGCCTGTCGCGGTGGAACCTCATCCCGACTCGGGAGTTCGCCAACCTGCTGGTCACGGTACGGTCGGCCGACTGGTTCGACACCTGGTACGCCTCGATGCCGATCGCGTGTGAGAGCGACCGTTTCGTCGGCGGCACGCTGCGTACCCGGATGTGCGACACCGCAGCCGAATCCAATGTGCACGCCAAGACCGGTTCACTGACCTCGGTGAGCGGTCTGTCGGGCTACGTCACCGACGCCGACGGGCGAGAGCTGGTGTTCAGCTTCATCTCCAACAACTACCTGGCGTCGTCGGTCAAGGGAATCGAGGACGCCGTGGCGGTCACGCTGGCTTCGTACAGTCAGGACGGTGAGGCCGGTGTGTCCGGTTTGACCACGCCGCGTTCGGATGACGCGGTCGCCGATCGCGAGTGCTCGTGGGTGAAGCCGGCGATCTGTTAGAGGTCGTCTTTGAACCTCGTTTGTCGTGAGCGGCGGTCCGGGCGAGTGCGATCGCAGCGGCGGAGGGTGTCCGGCATACCGGCGCTTTTGAAGGAAGCACAGCGTATGCAGGGCCTCACGCCTTCGCCGCGAGGCGCCCGTCCGGTCGCCGCGCAACAGAACAGCAGGTTCAAAGACAGCGCAACAGAACAGCAGGTTCAAAGACAGCCTTGTAATCGATCAATCTCAATTCGTTGGGGTCGTGCCCGGTTCGTCCGGGCGCGACCCTTCGCATGTCGGGGTCCACGACGCCAACGCCCCGCGTCGCCCATCCGGAGGCGTCGGGCGCGCGCTTTCGGCGGGGGAGGCGGCTCCGGTGTAATTGGATCGATACCGATTGGGCGGGTTCGGATAAGCTCGGACCACACCGGACGGGCGAATCATCCCCGCGTCGTCCGTCGTTACCGGGCCAATCTGCGTTAGGAGCTGTCGATGTCGTTGTCCATACTTCCGATCGGTAAACCGTTGGGAGCCTGTTTTCCGGCGGTTGATCCGCCGGCCGAAGAACCAGAATTCTATGAAGTTCACGTGGGCAACAACGTCGAAGCGCTGACTCCCCTGGAATGGTTTGTCTACTATGGTGCATACGCGGACGTGGACCAGCACTCCGATCACCTGGTCGACCGTGACTGGCTGATCAAGCAGCTCAGCGGCGAGGTGTCCTCCTCGCAGATCTCCGCCGAGATCGACAAACTGATCAACCGCGGGTTGTTGCTGGAGGCCAATCTGCGCGGCCACTCCCACGTCGACGTCCTCACCGGCTACCGGATCGTCCCCACCGGCGTGGGTATCAGCAACTCGCCACAGGACCCGGCGCTGCGCTGGATCGGACAGCGCGGTGAGGGAATGTTGGGCATCCCGCAACTGTCGTTCCTGGTGTGGTCGTTCTCCTACCGGACGAACTCGATGTGGGACTGCTGTGCCATGTTCGCGGAGGAACCCGACACCGTCAACGGCGCCACCGCCGAGGACATCGGCGCACAGATCGCCGACTCGTTGCCGTCGATCATCGCGCTCGAACTCGGATACCTCGAACCGTCCGACGCCTGAGCGTCCCTCCGGTCATCCCGGCTGACGACAACCGGAAGACACCGCAGAATCGGCCGAACGTCTCCGTGACGACACGGGTGCGTTCGGCCGGGACTCACCGAGGCGGCAGCTGATCCCGACGAGGCGGGTCCGCGCCCGGACGACGACAGGTCTCGGCGGCCACGAGGTTGGCGAAGTCGAGGATCGGTGACCACTCCGCCGTCGTCACCGATACTCCCGATCCCTCGACCAGCCGCTGTCCACGGGAACTCAACTCGGCCAACACTCCGGCGGTGAAGGCGTCACCGGCTCCCACGGTGTCGGCGACGGCCACCGACACCCCGCGCCGTTCGACGCGCTCGCCGTCGGCGCGATACAGCCGAGCACCGTCGGCACCGAAGGTGACGATGACGTCGGCGGCGACACCCGCGCTGCGCCAGCCGCCGACACAGTCATCCACCGACCGCCCCGGATACAGCCACGCCAGATCCTCGACGCTGACCTTCACCAGGTGCGCCAGGCTCGCCTGCTGCTCCACCCTGGCCGCCTCGACAACCTGATCGGCGATCACTCCCGGACGGATATTGGGGTCATAGCTGACCAGGCAGTCACCGCCGTCCCGCAACCGACGCATGTGCGCGGTCACCACGTCGGCGCCGGGCGGCAGGGCCGCGGTCAGCGAACCGGTGTGGAACACCTCGGGTACGTCGGCGGGAAGCTCTCGCTCATTCCACTGCCAGTCGGCGGTTCCGGTGACGTAGAAGGAGTACCGGGCCGAGCGGGAGGTGTCCAGCGAGACGATCGCGAGGGTGGCGGGAAGATCGGTCGACACCACGGCACCGAGGTCGACCCCCGAGTCGGTCAATCGCGCGCGGGTGCGGGCCCCGAAACGGTCGGTGCTGATCCGTCCCAGAAACCGGCACGGTGCCGCCAGTCGAGCCACTCCCAGCGCCACATTGGCGGGTGACCCGCCGCAGACGGCGCGGTACGACCCGTCGGCGGTTTCGATCAGATCGATGACGGCCTCACCCATCACGTCGATCACGCCGCCTCCTACCGCTGACCGAAGCTGATGACGGATTTGATGTTGCGGCCCGACTCCATGTCCTCGAAGGCCCGTTTCCAGTCGGCCAACTCGTAGGTCCCGCCCAGCGCGGCGGCCGCGTCGAGCCGCCCCAGCGCGAACAGGTTCAGGACCCGCTCCCAGGTTCCCCAGGCGTGCGAGAAGCTTCCGTACAGCGTCACCGCCTTGGCCACCAGCGGATCGAGGCTGAAGTCCACCGGCTGTGGTCCCCAACCCACCTTGATGATGGAACCCAGTGGCCGCACCAGTTCCAGGCTCTGTTGCAGGGCCGCGCTGACCCCGGTGGCGTCGACGACCACGTCGGCACCGTGGCCGTCACCGATCGAGGCGAACTCCGCAGCCGCCTCGGCTGGATCGACGAACACCCGGTCGGCTCCCATGGCGAGGACGTGCGGGATGCGTTCGGCATCGTTGGGCCTGCACAGCAAGGTCACCGACGCGGCGCCCTGGAGCCTGGCGACCTGGACGCTCAACGCCCCGATGGCCCCGGCCCCCTGCACGACCACGTGATCGCCCGGTCGAACCGTCCCCCGCTCGACCAGTGCGTTGAACGCCACCGCGAACGGTTCGGTCATGGCGGCGTGCTCGTCGATGACGTTGTCGGGAATCCGGTGCAGGATACGGGGTTCCACGCTGACGCGTTCGGTGAAGAAGCCGTCGCGTTTGGCGCCGTAACCGAGTCGTTCGGGGCAGATGTTGTACTGGCCGAGTCGGCAGAACGAGCAGGTCCCGCAGACCGTCGACGCCGTTTCGCACACCACCCGGTCGCCGACCCGCCAGCCCGTGACGTCGGAACCCACCTCGGAGATGACCCCGGCGATCTCGTGACCGATCACCACCGGCAGGTCGACCTCCCAACTCTGCGCGTTGCGCCACAGGTGCACGTCGGAACCGCACACGCCGACGGCCCGAGTGGAGACGATGACCCGGTCGGGTTCGAGTACCGGTTCGTCGATGTCGCGCAGTTCGATCCCGTGATCGTCGAAGCTGAACTTTACGAGGGCCTTCACGTTTCTTCTCTTCTCGTTGCGGTGGGGGTGAGGTGGGGGAGTCGCCGGTGGTCAGGCCACACGGGACGGAACGCTGACATCGGTGGAGCCGTCGAAGTACTCGTCGCGGGCGCGGCACAGGAACTCGACCGAGGCACGCATCTCGTGCCAGCCGTTGACGCCGTCCTCGACGCTGATCCAGCCGTCGTAGCGGGCACGTCGAAGCACCCGGAAGATCGAGGGGTAGTCGTTGACGCCCTCACCGATCACGCCGTGACGCAGTGCCTCGGAATAGCCGATGGTGCCGTCGGCCTGGCGCAGCGCCGCCAGCGAGGCCCCCTCGACCAGGTGACGGTCGGAGGCCTGCATCGTCACCAGTCGATCGACGACCTGGGTGAGGAACTCCGTGGAATCCTCTCCGGCGGTCACGGCGTTGGACGGATCGAACTGGACTCCGAAATGGACTCGCTCGTCGACGCCGGCCAGGATGCGCTGGTAGACCTCCCGTCGCTGCGCGAACTCGGGGTAGCGCCAGTAGCCGTCCTTGTAGTGGTTCTCGAAACCCAGCACGACATCCAGCTCGCGGGCGATCGGAATGAGTTCGTTGAACGCGGTCACCACCCATTCGACTCCCTGATCGTCGTCGACCCCGGGATGGCGTTGACCCGACAGCACCCGGCAGGAGGCGCCGGGGCCGCCGATCGACGCGGCCGTCTCGATCATCCGGACCTGCTCGTCGAACTGACGGCGCCGCTCGTCGGCGTCGGGGTGGGTGAAGTCCGGTGACACGCACAGCATCGGCATGGCGAGCTCGTGATCGGCCAACGCCGTCTTCGCCCGGTCGACGGCCTCGGGGGTGTCGCGGGGAAAGAACGCCGAGTACAGCTCGACTCCCTCGATGGGCAGTCGCGCGGCGAGTCCGATCCATTCGGGCACCGACAGCCGGCCGTGGACGAGGTCGTCCAGTTCACCCTTGGGGAAGATACTGATGCGCACGATCAGGGCCTTTCGGGGAGGGGAATCGGTGGGGTGTCTCGGTGCGGCCAGGAATGCTCGAACGGACTCATGAGGCCAGCACCTGCACGGTCTCGTGTCGCAATTGGATCGCCTGCGCCAGTGACTCGTCCACGACGATGTCGTCCCAGCCGACCACGGCGTCCTCGGCGATGTCGTGCTTGAGCCGGACGTGATGGGCCAGTGCCACCGGCAACGCGTTGCGCGCCACCGAAGTGCGGGCGGAGATCAACTTGCCCCACACGGTGTAGCCACCCTCCCCGTCGAGGGTCTCGCCCGCCGACAGGGCGCGCTTGGCGCAGGCGACCACATCACCGTAGAAGCCGATCGGAGTGCCGGTGGCCACCCCGCGCAACGCGGCGTTGGCGACGGAGATGTTCACCTCCAGCCCGATGAAGTGGTACGGCCGGTAAAGGGCGGCATAGCGGCCATCGGGGGTCGCGCAGCCGGGAAAGTCCTTGAAACAGTCGGCGACGTACTGGTTGGTGGCCTTGACGACCACGAACACACCCTCCTGAGTGTTGTGTTCGATCCAGGCGCCGTCTCGCGTGACGCTCGACATCACCTCGACACTTCCCGAGTGCGCGAGGACACCGCCGTCGGACCGGGGACGGCACACCGAGGCGATCTCCTCCTGACTGCCGGGAGTGAAGGTAAGGCCGTCGTCGGAGGGCATCAGGCCGGTCGCGTTGGCGACGGCCGCCATTTCGATGGCGGCCTTGGTTCCGTCCCGGAACGCGGTGTACATCCGGGGGTTGAGCTGGCCGGAATCGGTCAGTTCCTTGGGGTACTCCCAGTTCTCCCACACATTGTCGGGGTTCATCTTGTGGTAGTGCGGAAGAAACTTGGCGCCCTTTCCGGCGCACACCACCTCGAAACCGGAGGTACGTGCCCAATCCACCAGCTCCCAGATGTTCGCGGGTTGATCACCGTAGGCGAGTGTGTAGACCACGCCGGCCTTCTCGGCGCGGGCACGAAGCGCCGGCCCCGCCAGCGGGTCGGCCTCGACGGTCACCATGACCACGTGCTGACCGTTGTCGATGGCCTTCACCGCGTGCGCGATGCCCACGATGGGGTTGCCGGTGGCTTCGACGACGACGTCGATGTCCTCGCGGAACAGGACGTCGGCGTCGTCGACGACCGCCAGACCGCCGGAGCGGATCGCCTCGTCCACACCGGTCGATGTCAACTCCGCCGGCCACTCGACCAGGCGAAGTGCCTCCCGCGCACGGTCCGGATTGATGTCGGCGACGGCCACGATGTGCAGCCCGGGGGTGTTGCGGGCCTGTGCCAGGTACATCGTGCCGAAGCGTCCCGCGCCGATGAGCCCCACCCGGATCGGGCGACCGTCGGCCTGGCGTCGCTTGAGTTGTTCGTGGAGGTCCATAGTTCACTCCTCAATGATCATTTAATATGATTTTTGTTGGGCTGACGGTGCCGTTGTCAAGTGGGACAACAGTTTCGTCAGCGGTCCACGTCGATGAGCGGGCGTCCGGATCGACCGGACACCCCGCTCAGTCCTCAGTCACGTCGGTAACGGCCGCTCGATCGTTCCTGGAACTCGGTGAGGGTGTCCTGCACGATCACCCGCGCCCATTTGCTCGCCTCGCCCGGATCCCGCGCCTCCAGCGCCTCCGCCAACGCCAGGTGGTTCTCCAGCGAATGACTGGTGCGATGGTTGAACGTGTGCGAGTAATCGCCGGACCGGGTGCGAAGTACCGCCGCGACGGTGTCGGCGAACTGCGCGATCACCGCGTTGCCGGATCCCTTCAACAGTGTGTTGTGGAAGGTGATGTCGGCGGCCAGGAAACTCTCGTCGTCACCGACCTGGCTGGCCCGTGTCATCGCGGTGACCGCGTCCTTGAGCACGCGCACCTCGTCACGGACCATCCGATGCGCGGCCAGACCGGCGGCGGCGACCTCGACTCCCAGCCGAAGCTCCAGGATCTCGTGCATCTGTTGCAGATACTGGGTTCCCTGGCCCCGCCACAGGACGACCTGTGGATTGAGCAGATCCCAGTTGGACGATTCAGCCACTCGGGTTCCCACCTGTGGTCGTGCGTGGACCATTCCCATCGACTCCAACGCGCGCAGACTCTCGCGGATCACCGATCGTGACACCGAGAACCGCTCACAAAGCTGTTCGGAGTTGAGCACCTCACCGGTGGCGAGGTCTCCGTCGACGATTTCGCGCCCCAACGTGTGCAGCACCCGGGCGTGCAGGCCCCGGCTGAGGACTCGCGGGCTGTTGCGGACCTGGGGAGGTACGAACGTTTCATCAGCCATCGAAAGGATCTCCTAGGGCGAGTGTGGTGAGTCCGCGCACGTCCGCGCGTCGTGCCGGTGTCGCAGGTCGTCGCGGACGCGGGGTGGTCAGGTGCGTGGACGGCCGGATGGTCGACGAGCTGGTGCGCCGGCACTCGCGAGGAGTCCGACGCCACCGGGCGCCCGCCCGGGCATCCCGTGCCGGGATATCCACTCCACATTCACACACACGACCCGGTCTGGTCGATCGATTCTCTCTCAGAGCATCGAGAACGTTCACGGGCCCGCCGTGCGATCGATCAGTCATGGTCGGCACCGGCCAGCAACTCGAAGACCCGTTGCGCCGCGGTGTGATCCTCGTGCCCGTATCCCATCGCCATCAGGCCGGTGAAGAACTGAGCACTGTGGGCGGCGCCGGGCAGTGGAACTCCCAGCTCCCGCGCCTGTTCGAGCGCGAACCGCAGGTCTTTGACCTGATTGGACAACGCACCGCCACCGGCGTAGTCGTGGTTGAGCAGCCGCCATCCCTTCTGCCGCAGCAGTTCACTGTCGGCCAAGCCGCCCGACAACAGTTCCGTCAGCGCCTCCAGGTCCAGACCCGACTGTCGCGCGTACACGAAGGTCTCGGCCAAGGCCATGACCGTGGCGGCGACGACGATCTGGTTGCAGGACTTGGCGACCTGCCCCATACCGACCGACCCCAGATGCCGCACGGTGCTGCCCATCGCGTTGAAATACGGTTCGAGACGGGCGAACTCGTCCGGCTGCCCACCGACCATGATGCTCAGTCTACCGGTGCGAGCGCCCACGTCACCGCCGCTGATCGGCGCGTCTACCACCCGGACACCGTGCTCGGCGGCCAGCCGCTCGGCCAGTCGGCGCACACCGGCAGGGGAGACCGTTCCCATGACCACCAGGATCGGATCACGGGCTTCACGCGCCGCCCAGCCCGCCAGCAACCCGTCGGGTCCGTTGAGGACGGCCTCGACGTCGGGCAGGTCGGTCAACACCGTGAACACGACATCCCCGGCCGCCGCCGACGCGGTCGCGGCGACGACGGCTCCCTTCTCGGCCAGCGGTTCGGCCTTGGCCGCCGTGCGGTTCCACACGGTCAGTTCCAGGCCCGACGCCAGGATGTTGGCGGCCATGGGGGCACCCATCGTGCCCAATCCGATGAATCCGGCGGTCATGAACGTCCTCCGATGAGAGTGGGGTGGTCGAGGGTCATCCGGTCGCCCGAGGCGGCGTCGAACCAGGACGCCTCGCCGGTGTCGACCGAGACCCGCACGGCGGTCCCGATGTCGTAGCGGACCGTTCCGGGTACTCGGGCGTACCGGACGGGGGCGTCGTCCTCGGTGAGCGTGCCGTCGTCATGCGGTGGCGGCAGTTGGAAACCGATGATGGTCTCGCCGCCCAGGTTCTCCACGGTGCGCACGTATCCGTCGATGGTGTTCTCGCCGCCGGGGCCCGGGACGGACAGGTTCTCCGGCCGCAGACCGAGCACGTAGTCGCCGTCGCCGGGAACCGTCGAAATCCGCAGTGGCTGACCGTTCTCGGCGATCCGAACCCGACCGCCGGTGACGGTGACGTCCAGGAGGTTCATGGGTGGCGAGCCGACGAACTTGGCCACGAAGGTGTTGGCCGGTCGCGCGTAGATCTCCTCGGGAGTCCCGATCTGCTGTACGACGCCCTGGTTCAGCACGATGATGCGGCTGGCCATGGTCATCGCCTCGACCTGGTCGTGGGTGACGTAGACGAACGTCTTGCCGACGCGTTGATGCAGCGCGGAGATCTCGGCGCGCATCTGAGCGCGCAACTTGGCATCCAGGTTGGACAGCGGCTCGTCGAGCAGGTAGATCGACGGGTCGCGCACCAGCGCCCGGGCCACCGCGACCCGTTGCCGCTGTCCGCCCGACAGTGCCTTCGGCCGCCGGGACAGGTAGTCGGTCAGCTCCAGCATCTCGGCGACCTCGTCGACCCGGTCGGCCACCTCGGGCCGCCGCGCGATCGCCCGGCGCATCAGGGCGTTGACGATCGGGATGTGATGCCAGGTCTTGAACCGGTCCATGATCAGCGGAAACGCGATGTTGTCGCGAACTGTCATATGTGGATACAGTGCGTAGGACTGGAACACGAACGCGATGTTGCGCTCACGGGGCTCCAGGCCGTTGACCGGTTCCCCGTCGAAGAGCAGCTCTCCCGAACTGATCTCGGTCAGGCCCGCGATCATCCGCAACATGGTCGACTTGCCGCACCCGGACGGGCCGAGCAGGACGAGGAACTCGTTGTCGTCGATCTCGGCGTTGAAGTCGTGGATCACGGTCGTATCACCGTAATGCTTGACGACATTGTCGAAGGTCAATGTAGGCATTGATTCACCCCTTAACGGCGCCGGCGGTGAGACCACTGACGATCTTGCGTTGAACGATGAGGAAGAAGATCAGGGCGGGCAGCGTGAACAGGATCGCCGCCGAGATGACCGAGGCCAGTGGCGTGCCGTACTGGCCGATGAACGACACCAGCCCCACCGAGGCCGGCCACTTGTCCTGATCGGCGATGAAGGTGTTGGCGAACAGGAACTCGTTCCAGCCGTCGAAGAAGTTGATGACGGCGGCCGCGGCCAGACTCGGCAGGATCAGCGGCATCACGATGAGGGATAGCTGACTCCACCGTGGACAGCCGTCGACTCGGGCCGACTCCTCGATCTCGTACGGGATGCGATCGATCGCGGCCTTGATGATGAACACGCTGATCGGCATGGTGAACGCCGTGTTGGCCAACACCAGTCCGTGCAGGCTGTTGAGCAGGCCCAGCGTCACGAAGATCGAGAACAGCGGCACCACCAACAGCGCCTCCGGAAGCATCTGCGTGGAGAACAGCAGGAATCCGGCGAAGCCCTTGCCGTGGAACTTGAAGCGGCTGAGCGCGTAGGCCGCCAGCACCGCCAGCATCAGGCTGAGCAGTGTCGTTCCGACCGCGATGACCCCGGAGTTCATCAGCCAACTGGCGATCGGCACGTCGGCGAGCTTGCCCGGGATGTCGCCAACTCGATCCAGGCGTGGCCACCACGACTGACCTGTCTGGTACAGCTCCGCGTCGGTGGAGAACGCGGTGCTGAGCATCCAGTAGACCGGGAAACCGGCGAACACGATGAAGATCGCCAGCGTCACGACGCGGATGGCGCGCCCGAGTATCCGTCCAAAGGTCATGCCGTGCCCTCTCGCCGACTCTGTCGCCTGTCCGCCAGGAAGAACACCACTGTCACCACAAGGGACAGAACGAGGCCCAGGATTCCGATGGCGGCGGCGGTGCCGAGATCCTGTTCGCTGAAGGCTCGCCGGTAGACGTTGACGACGAGCGTGTTGGTGGCTTCGCTGGGGCCGCCACCGGTGAGGAGATAGATGATCTCAAAACGCCGGATGGACCAGATCGTCATCAGCAGGCCGACGATGCTCAACGTCGGCATGATGTGCGGCAGAACCACCGCGCGAAACGTGCTCAACCCGTCGGCGCCGTCGATGCGGGACGCCTCGTACAGCTCGTCGGGCACCGATTGCAGCGCCGCGAGCACCACGAGCATGACGAACGGGAACACCTTCCACACCGTGGTGATCAGCACCGACGTCAGTCCGTAGTCGGGATCGGTCAGCCAACCGATCTGCCCGATCCCCAGCACGCCTATCGCCTTGTTCAGCGCGCCGCTGGTCGGGTTGAAGATCCAGATGAAGATGAGCGCGGCGGCCACGGTCGGCATCGCGTAGGGAAAGGTCAGCAACGCCCTGATGACCGTCCGGCCCCGAAACGCCCGGTTCAGTGCCAACGCGGCGGCGGTTCCCAAAACCAGCGCGAACACCACGGTGACGAAGGTGTAGACGACGGTCGTCGTCAGCGAATCCCAGAACGCGTTCGAACCGAACAGATAGGTGTAGTTCTCCGCACCGATGAACTCGCCGCCGTTGGGATTGATCAACTTGGCGTCGGTGAAGCTGATCCACAGCCCCTGCAACAGCGGAGCGGCGGTGAACACCAGCAGATACAGCACCGCGGGAAGGATGAACAGATACTTACCGAGGTCTCTGCGGCGCCGCGTGCGGCGTGAGCTGCCACTGGCGAGAGCGGCCGCGGGGGAGGACACGGTCATGACTCACTCGTCTCACGAAGGGGCCGCCGACGACGACGTCGGCGGCCTCACCGGTTATCGAAGGGACGTCTGTGCTTCGGACTGGGCTTCGGCCAGCGCTTGCGCCGGATCATCGCCCTTGGTTATCACTCGTTCCACCGCTCGCATGACGATCTGCATGATCGCCTTGGTGTCGGTTTCGAACCCTTCGACGAGGTTGCTTCGGGAGGTCGCCGCCTGATCCAGGAAGGTCGGCGCCCACGGGTGTGCACTCTGGAACTCATCGGACAGCGGGACGTCGGTTGCCAGGGTGCTGGCACCCAGCCCCGGACGGATCGCCGTCTGGCCCTCCTCGCTGACGAACCAGCGGATGAAGTCCTTCGCCAACTCGACGTTGTCGCTGTTCTTGTTGACGGCGAAGACGATGCGCTGGTGCTGGCCCGGGTCGGTGAACGGCAGCGGTCCCGAGACGATGTCGGTGCCGCTGATCTGGCCACCCTCGGTGAAGGAGAGGGTCGCACCGTTGTTCTCGATCATGAAGGCGAGCTGGTTTTCCTTGAACTTGGTGCGGAAGGTCGAGGCGTCGTCGCCGATCGGCATGATGCCGGCGTCGTAGATCTTCTTGTACGCCTCAAGGCCCGCGATGTTCTCGGGTGAGTCGATCGTCAACTCCGAACCGTCCGACCAGGAGCCGCCGAAGCCGTAGGGGAAGACGTTGTAGTCCATCCACCAGGAGTCGAATTCACTCATCAGGTGGCGGACGGCGAACCCGTCGGCGTTGGTGGCCTCCTGAATCTGCTGGCCGGCGGCGATCAGTTCGTCGACGTCGGTGGGGAGCGCGTCGATGCCGGCCTGCTCCATGAGGTTCTTGTTGCCGATCAACGCGTAGGTGACCTGTTCCCAGATGACACCCACCTGGTCGCCGTCGACCTTGAGCCCCTCGTTCAGGGAGTTGAGGTCGCTGTCGGCGAGGACGTCGTTCAGCGGTTCGAGGAGGCCGGCTTCGGCCAGGGTGGCGAACTGGGCTTCTTGGACGACGAACACGTCGGGCCCGCCGCCGGCCCCCAGTTCGGTGTTCAGTTTGTCGACGTATTGCAGGTAGGGGGAGGCGGTTTGTTCGAGGGTCGCCTTGTCGTTGAACTCCTCGTACCCGAGCAGCCCGTTCCAGAGCTGATCGCCGCGTCCGGGCTCCAGGAACTGGTAGTTGGCGACGACGAGGGTGCCGCCGTCGGAGGCTGCGGGGGAGGAGCCGGAACATGCCGCCATGCCGGCGGTGAGGCTGAGGACGGCGGCCACCGCTGCGCCGTGTTTGACCCGTCTGGTCGTGAACTTCATAGGTGACGGTCCGATCTATTCATATGATATGCGACGAGAGTCGTTGGGGTGGAATTGGTTAAATCCCTCGTCACTGGCTACTCGACTCGCAATCTGGCCGTAACGTGCGCTCAATATACATACTTTTTGTGTGTGGTGAATCTCAGCCGATGGGCTGATCTTGGTTGCCGGTTCGGGGGAGTGATCTTGACCGGCCCGCGTGCGAGACCACGTGACCGCCGGGAGTGGAGAGGTGCCGCTGACCTGGGATGCGGACGATGGCCGTTGAGGTGCGATCGGAAGTCGGGAACCGATGGTTCCGTTGTGGCTCCGGGGATCGGAGTCGGCGGCGTGCCACGTGGGCAATCCCGTGAACAACGGTGCTGCCCAATCCCGGCCACACCCTAGTCATCGTTAAGGATCGCGAACTACGATGGGCCGAGAAGTTGTCAGTGAGCCTCGTTCGTCGTGAGCGGCGGTCCAGGCGAGGGCGCGAGGAGCCCGTCCGGACATCGTGTAACAGAACAGCGGCTCCCAATGACAACTTCCAGGTCACCGGAAAGCGCGAAGGGACGTAAACGCATCGTGGACGCCAAGGACATCGCCGAGGGCAGTCAGCGCTGGCAAGCGCGATACGACGCCGCCCGGAAACGGGACGCCGACTTCACGACCCTTTCCGGTCTGGAAGTCGACCCGGTATACGGCCCACCGGCCGACCAGCCCGATCCGCGCATGGAGCGAATCGGCTGGCCGGGAGAGTTCCCCTACACCCGAGGCCTGTACCCGACCGGGTACCGAGGCCGCAACTGGACCATTCGCCAGTTCTCCGGATTCGGCAACGCGGTCCAGACCAACGAGCGCTACAAGCTGCTCCTGCGTTCCGGCGGCGGCGGACTGAGCGTCGCTTTCGACATGCCGACCCTCATGGGACGAGACTCCGACGACCCGCGCGCCCTGGGCGAAGTCGGACACTGTGGCGTCGCCATCGACTCCGCCTCCGACATGGACGTTCTGTTCGGTGGTATCCCACTGGCCGACGTGACCACCTCGATGACCATCTCCGGGCCCGCCGTTCCGGCGTTCTGCATGTACCTGGTCGCCGCAGAGCGCCAGGGTGCCGATCTGTCGAAACTCGACGGTACTTTGCAGACGGACATCTTCAAGGAGTACATCGCCCAGAAGGAATGGCTGTACCCGCCGGAGCCGCACCTGCGCCTCATCGGCGACCTCATGGCCTACTGTGCCAGCGAGATCCCGCGCTACAAACCGCTGTCGGTGTCGGGTTACCACATCCGGGAAGCCGGTTCGACCGCCGCGCAGGAGCTCGCCTTCACCATCGCTGACGGATTCGGATACGTCGAACTCGGTCTGTCACGCGGACTCGACATCAACGTGTTCGGTCCCGGCCTGTCGTTCTTCTTCGACTCCCACATCGACTTCTTCGAGGAGATCGCCAAGTTCCGCGCCGCCCGTCGCATCTGGGCGCGCTGGATGCGCGAC
>Ga0233365_1000650_pt1 | contig 15625 bp, 21 predicted proteins | sample ElkDunMinimDraft_27_FD_191535 | JGI IMG/M metagenome (GOLD analysis project Ga0233365, IMG submission 191535) | Fecal eukaryotic communites from dung pellets of Tule Elk in California, USA - Elk Dung C36 | ecosystem: Host-associated > Mammals > Digestive system > Large intestine > Fecal | place...
AGCAGCTTGCTGTAACGCTGCATGTCGAGCAGGGGCACCTGGCTCACGACGGCGTTAAACAGCTCCGGGCGACGGGTGAAGACGGCGCCCACCAGCAGGCCGCCGTTGCTGCCGCCCTGCATGCCGAGGTGGCGGGAGCTGGTGATGCCGCGGTCAATGAGATCCTCGGCGACCGATTCGAAGTCCTCGAAGGCCTTGTGGCGGTTGTGCAGCAGCGCGGCCTGGTGCCATGCGGGGCCGAACTCGCCGCCGCCGCGAATGTTGGCGAGCACGTAGACCCCGCCCTGCTCCAGCCAGTTGCGCCCGACCATAGCAGAATAGAAAGGTGGATAGGAAAGCTCGAATCCCCCGTAGCCGTACATCAAGGTGGGATTACTTCCGTCCAACGCGATATCCTTCGCGTGCACCACGAAATAGGGAATGCGCGTGCCGTCCGCCGATGTGGACTCGAACTGTTCCGCCACCAGGCCGCTGGCGTCAAACATCGCTGGTAGGCCTTTCAGGCGCTCGGGCTGAAGGGTTTCGCCATCCACCCGATAGAGCGTGGACGGCTCCAGGAAGTCCTGGTAGCGCACGAAGAAGTCGTCGCTGTCGCGGTTGGCATTGAACAGGGAGATGCTGCCGTTGGCGGGAAAATCTACCGGGGTTGCCACCCAGCGATCGCCTACCCGTGTGTAGCGCTCAACGCGGCTTCGCACGCTGTCCAGCCAGTTCACCAGGATGGCAGATCGGGTGAAGCTGATTCCGTCAATCGAGGCGCGTTCGCCAGGCGCCAGGAATAACGCGAACTCGGCGGTGCCGCTGACCAGCGCATCATAAGGCGCGTGGATGACCGCGCCCTGCGGCATGCCCCGCCACTCGCTCTTCAATTCGACGAAGATATCGCCGTGGAAGATCCCCACAATAGACGAGTCGTCGGGGATATCGAGGCGCAGCAGCTCGCCGTCGAGGTAGGCCCAGCGGCGGTTGGCGAAGAATGAAGGGCTGTCCAGCACCAGATGATGAATGGTGTCTCCATCATTGAAACCATAGCCTCTGGAGGAAACAGAGGTCGGGTCGGTCTCGAACACCTGCTGCGCGTCCGCCAGCGGAGTGCCTCGATGCCAGATCTTCACGAGTCGCGGATAGCCGGAGTCGGTCAGGCTCCCTGGCCCGAAGTCGGTGCCGACGAACAGGGTGTCCCTGTCGATCCAGGCAATATTGGGCTTGGCCTCTGGAAGGATGAAGCCGTCCTCAACAAAGCGCAGCGCCTGCATGTCGAACTCGCGGGTGACCACCGCATCCGCGCCGCCATCGGACAGGCTCACCAGACAATGCCGGTATTCCGGATACAGACAATTGACGCCCTTGTATACCCAATTGGCGTTCTCGCGCAGCGCCAGGGCGTCGATATCCAGCACCGTCTGCCACTGCGGGTCCTCCTTGCGGTACTCCTCGAGGGTCGCTCGACGATAGATGCCCCGCACGTGCTCGGCGTCCTGCCAGAAGTTGTAGTAGTAATCACCCAGCCTGGTGACTTCCGGAATGCGGGCGCTGGAGTTAAGGATGGCCAGCGCATTGTCGTAGAGCTGCTGATAGCCGGGATAGGACTCGATCTGCGGCAAGGAGCGGTTGTTCTGATCCTCAACCCATGCCAGCGACCGGTCTCCGAGCACATCTTCCAACCACTCGTAGTCGTCGGCTATTGCGGAGCTAACCAGCAGGGCTGTCAGGGGGAGGCATAACCGTCTCAGATGCTTGTTGGCATGGGTCATTGCGGGTTTCCTTGGCATGGGTCCGGGAAGAACTCTAACGTTAGGCATCGCCGACTTGCAAGTATAGAATGGCCACAGCACGGAACACTCGTTCTGTCTTGCCTGATTGTTCTCAGGCTTCGCCTTGACGCGCCACCGGAATGGAGAACATGAGCACACATCTCACATTGCTGGCTCTTGAACATGCCCATGAGTTGTTCCGCCTGGTAGACAAGAACCGTGAATATCTCCGGAAATGGTTACCGTGGGTCGACACAAACACGACTTCTGCCGACACGGAAAAATTCATTCAATCTACTATCACACAGTTCAACTCGGGCAGAGGACCTCAATACGCGATCTATCATGATTCTGTCATGTGCGGAGTATGCGGATTTCTCCCTATAGACAGAGCCAACAGGGGTGGGATGATTGGGTACTGGCTCAGCCAGGAGTTTTCAGGCCGAGGCATCATGACTGGATCGGTGCGGCAACTTTTGAAAGTTGGATTCGGTGACTGCAGCTTGAATCGCATTGAGATCGCCTGTGCGACAGAGAACTTGAAGAGCCGCGCCATACCTGAACGCCTGGGGTTCAAGTTCGAAGGGGTGCTGCGTGGACGAGAGTTAGTTGCCGGGACTTATGTCGATCATGCGATATATTCAATGCTGGCATCTGAGTACACCCCTAGTGGATCGATCTGAAGCGCTTCAGTATATGCGGCTGCCGCATACCATAGAGTTTCGACGAGCTTACACCGCAGGATAGATCTCCCAGCTTCTCAAAGAGTGTGCCGAAAGAGGAACTAACTGATGAGTCACTCTGCTTCCACGCTGAAAATTCCACTGCTGGTTATGGCGATCCTGGCGCTCACCGCTGCCCCTTCCGCCTTCTCCCAACGCCCCTGGAGAGCGAATCCAGTCCCCACCTCTATCCCGGTCGGGGATATTAACTACGAAGGCATGATCTACGACGTGGGTCCAGACACTGATGAGCTGAAGCCCGCGTTGATCCACATCCACGGTTGGCGGCCTGATGGAGAGCATGCAGGTGTTGATGCCTCCTACTATGCCCACTATTTCTCGGTGCAGGAGAATATTATTGGGCTTGTTATCACGCTAAGAGGATGGCCCCATACCGATGGAGTCAACGACTGCGGTCTGGCCCAACCCGCCGATGTGTCAAAAGTCGTAGACTGGCTTTCCCAACAGCCAGGAGTTGACCCGGATAGAATTGGAATCGTCGGGGAGTCCCAAGGGGGACAGGTGGGGTTGTTGACAGCAGCCATCAATCCCAAGGTCAAGGCGGTGATCGCCTTCTATCCATTGACGGATGTCACTACCTGGCACGAAGCCACGGATCTTGATCAAGGCATGGTGGATAGCTATATCAATGGCGTATGTGCGACTCCCGGCACGAAGGCGGACCGCTCGCCACTGTTCGTGGCTGATCAGATCGATGCAAGTGTGTTGATGCTTCACGGGGAGGCCGATACCCGGGTTTCCATCGATCAAAGCGAACGCATGAATGATGCGCTCAATGCGTTAGGTAAGGATTCCACGCTGATCCGCATCAAGGATGGCACTCATTACTATGGTTCTCCTGAATGGAACGAGTGGATCACGCTGGATGGTGTGTTCGAGTGGCTTGAGGGGCGGTTGTGACCTACCGAATCAACAATACTCAGGTTATCTTCAAGCATCCAGGTTATAGAAGAAAATAGTAGGCATTACGTACAGTTGGAGGAACCGGAGATAGTTATTTCTTCTATAGCGTCTCTGATTTCGAGATATCAGAGCAAATTAGCAAATCAATCAAATTAGGGAGGCATAAAGATCTCAGATTCTTCTTGGAATGGATCATTGCGAATTTTCTTGAGGTCCACCCGTGAGGAACGTTGACCATAGGCATCGCCGACCTCCAAGTATAGAATGGCCGAATCACAGAACACTCGTTCTTCCTTGACTTTTGGGTTATGGCTGGCAGGGAAACGACAACGGATCCATACAATGCAGAACATCAGCACTTTAGTCTTCGACCTTGATGGAACCATAAGCGATCCCAGCCTGGGAATCAGCCGCTCTCTCAACTACGCCCTTTCGACCTACGGGTTCCCAGAGGTGCCTGCAATGGAGATTTCCGCCGAGATTGGGCGGCCTCTGGATGAAACCTTCCGTAAGTTTTCCCCGGACTCAGATCCCACAGTAATTGCCAAGCTTATCGCAGCTTATCGGGAGCGATACGCTGAGATAGGTTATTCTGAGAATCAGATTTATCCTGGCATATCAGAATCGCTCCAGATTCTATCGGACAACGGTATCCGCATGGGAGTCTGCACCTCCAAGAGAAAGGATTTCGCGGAGAAGATCCTGGATCTATTTGGAGTGAGGTCATATTTCCAGTTCGTGAATGGCGGCGATATAGGGATTCACAAGCGAGACCAACTCGGCGAGCTGCTTAGAGAGCTAGAAATCGACCCATTGGCGGTAATGATTGGCGACAGAGACGTGGATATATCGTCAGCTAAAGCCAACCGTCTTCGTTCAATTGGCGTATTGTGGGGGTTTGGTAGTTTAGCTGAACTCCGAGGGGTTGGTGCCGACCTTATACTTTTCAGTACCACTGAGTTAACGCAGCTCAATACTTCAAACGCCCGCATCCGAGCCGCTAGTGAACAAATCTGAAACTCGTCAGTACATGCAGCTCGCCATCGAAGAAGGCCGAAAAGCAGTTCCCGTTTGTGGGGATAACCCTCCAGTCGGCTGCGTGCTAGTACGTAACGGAGCGGTGGTCGCAAGAGGTCATACTAACAGTCCTGGCAATCCCCACGCAGAGGCTATGGCAATCAACCAGCTTGGGACGGTGGATGGAGAGATCGTTGCTTTCGTTACGCTGGAGCCATGTTCTTTCCACGGTCGAACGCCTTCATGTGCCCAAACCTTGATAGACGCGGGCGTAAAGACCGTCTACATCGGCATCGTAGACCCTGATCCGAGGAACAACGGTAGGGGAATTGCAAAGCTGAGGAACTCCGGCGTCGATGTTCACGTTGGCATTCTTGAGAAAGAAATAACCGCAGACCTGGAAGGCTATCTTGGCAAGGCCCCATAATTCTACCCTGAGCCGAAGATGAAGACACCTCTGTACATCCGATTCGACACAGAATTAAAGTTTAACGATTCCTCTTGTACGAAAGGAATCTTCGCGGCCATGGGCGAAGCGAAACGCAAAGGGTCGATGAACCTAGCTGAGCATATCTGGTATATCAACATTGCCAGCTGGTTCAATCGCAATTTATTGAACCCTAGCTGTTTTACTGAACCTATCTGCGACAGCGTTAAGTTTCGAGCACAGAGCTGGTTCAAGTGTTATTACTCAGAGTACTTGGAAAAATCGGTTTCGGTTGTTCAGCTACTACGGAAACATGGCATCAACGTGAACGTGACGCTGACGACTACGCCGGGAACAATTATTTACGAGGATGAGCTACAGGTTGTCGTGCTTCCTAATGACCAGTTCATCGACACCATATCACGAGAACTCGACTAGACCTGGGCAAAACTCATACGTCAGACAACACTCTCCTCCGAGACACACTATGGCAGTAAACTTAAAGCAAATTGACGGTATCGCCATCCAGCCAAAACACAAGGCCTCATGCCACTGCGGCGCGGTACAGCTGGAGCTCGATCTTCCCGACGGTCTGATAGACGTACGGCGCTGCGACTGCTCAATGTGCCGAAGACGAGGCGCGATCGTGGCATCAGTGCCGCTGGCCGGCATCACTATCCTCAAGGGGGAAGCGGATCTTCAGCTCTATCAGTTCAATACCCGCACTGCGAAGCACTTCTTCTGCAGGCACTGCGGGATCTATACTCACCATCAGCGCAGGTCGGACCCCACACAGTACGGCTTCAACGTGGCCTGCCTGGAAGGGATCAATCCTCTGAAGATTCCGTTGGTGCCAACGTATGATGGGGTCAACCACCCGGCCGACAGGTAGGAAGCCGTATGTGGTGATACCATCGACACCGGAACATTAGGCCGAAACGGTGATCGAACAGAACCCGAATGGAGATCGGAATACGCTCATGACCAGGAAAAAAAACATACAACCCGATATCCGCTCTTCTGCAGTGGAGTATCTGACCTTCATAGCCGCCTCGGGTGAAGGCGGTGTGGACGCCGTCTACGCCGATGAAAATATCTGGCTGAGCCAGAAGATGCTGGCAGAGTTGTATCAGGTGAAAGTCCCGACGGTGAACTACCACCTGAAAAAAGTATTTGAAGACAGTGAGTTACAGGAAGGCACAGTTATTAGAAATTTTCTAATAACTGCTGATGACGGCAAAAACTACACCACCAAGCACTACAACCTCGCTGCCATCATCGCCGTGGGTTACAAGGTCAATTCCGAGCGGGCAGTTCAATTCCGGAAATGGGCTACAGTAGTGCTGGAGAGCTACACCATCAAAGGCTTCGCCATGGACGACGAGCGGCTGAAGAATGATGGCTCGATTCTCAGCAAGCGGTACTTTGAAGAACAGCTCGAACGCATACGTGAAATACGTCTTAGCGAGCGCAGGTTCTACCAGAAGATCACCGACATCTACTCTACCTCCATCGACTATGACGTTACCGCCGCCGCCACCAAGCGCTTCTTTGCCACGGTGCAGAACAAACTGCACTGGGCGATTCATGGACAGACAGCTGCCGAGGTGATGCACAGCCGAGCCGACGCCAGCAAAACCAATATGGGCCTGACTACCTGGCAAGACGCACCTGGTGGCAAGATCCAGAAGTTTGATGTGGTGGTCGCCAAAAACTACCTGACGGAAAACGAAGCGGCGCAACTACAACGCCTGGTTAGCGCATACCTGGATCTGGCGGAGGACATGGCGCTGCGGCAAATCCCCATGACCATGGCCGACTGGGAAGAGCGCCTCAACCGCTTTCTTGCTGCAACCGACCGGGAAGTACTGCAGGACGCAGGCAAAGTCAGCACCGAAATAGCCAAAGCCCATGCGTTGAGCGAGTTTGAAAAATACCGCGTAGTTCAGGACCGCCTGTATGAGTCCGACTTTGACCGTGTGATGAAGCTGTTCCCCGCATACAATGCGAGTGATGACAATGACTAGTGGGATCGGAGAGTTATGAGCACTATAAATGGCCAATGCCGCTGCGGAAAAGTAACCTTCGAGCTTCACGCAGCCCCTTTGATCACTATGGCCTGCCACTGCACCGGCTGCCAGCGAATGACCTCCAGCGCCTTCAGCCTGAGCTCCCTGTTCCCGAGCGCCGCCTTGGTCGTAACCGCGGGAGAGCCCGTCATCGGCGGTCTGCATGGGGCAGCACGCCATTTCTTCTGCGACTATTGCATGAGCTGGTTATTCACGCGGATGGACGGCATGGATGAGTTCGTCAACGTGCGTTCCACCCTGCTGGACAACGCGTCGAGTTACCAGCCCTTCGTAGAGACCTGGGTTGAGGAGAAGCTGGAATGGGCGACAACCGACGCCAGGTACAGCTTCGACAGGTTTCCGCCTCAGGACATGTTTCCCGCACTACTCAAGGAGTTCGCCACATGAAGCAGATACCCGAAGAAACACTGTTAGCCCTCCAGCAACACTTCCATGCTCTTATTCACAAGCGCGCAGGCGTCTTCATCGAGGAACACAACACCGCGCTGCCAGAACTGGCTCCCCTGCTCACCTCTCAGGAGCGTCAAACCTGGTTTGCGATTCCTGGCATGTACGGTGGATTCAACTATTGGCTGGAGGGCGAAGGCGAGCAGAGTCGCCTGGTGGCCGAGAGCTGGTCACGGGTGGCCGAAGGTTCCGGTCAGCGGCATGAGATCACCGCCGAAGGCACTAGCCTGGTGGAAGAAGGTTTTGTCTAAATTGTCAGTCGCAAGGCGCTGTTCCCAGCGCCCTGTTTCCAACGCAGATAGTTTTTCAATTGTCTGAGGCGGGTGGTGAGCAAAAGGCCACCCCTTCCCCTATCCAGCCGTCAATGTCTTCAGGTGGATCCATAAAAAGCGGTTTGTTTGCAATCAGAGCCTGGTAGGTTTCATGGTTGGTTACATATCGGTGGTTGCTGTTGTTACGGTGTCCCTCATTGTTATACAAACGCCACACGGGCGTCGTGCCGGTGGGGCAGCTTCCGTCTACCGGGACCAAAGCCTGGAAAGCGACGCCCTCGTACTCCCAGCCGCTGTCAAAGGACTGCAGGAAATTACACTCTTCCTCATCGGCCGTATAAAAATGCGATTCGTAAATGTGCCAACCGAACACATTGGAGAAGAAGCCACATACCGGCTTGGCGGCACTCGGGGCAGGTCCGTCGGCGGGCCAGACGTTGAAACCCTCGTCAATGATATAACCAAAGTTAGTGTCCAACACCTCGTCTCTCTCGGCTTCATCGGCGGTGAGAAAATAGTGCTGAATAGAATGAGAGAGATACATGGAGTAAACAGGGATTGTGGGAGGGGCCTCAGCAATGGTGACCTGGCCAAGTCCCACGTCATAGTGTTGAATTTCTTCTACATCAATGTCGTATTCTCCGGCCGGTAACCCGGAAACGGCTGCTCCAAAAGTCAACTGAGGGTCTATAAATCCGGAAGGACCCCTCAGATAGCGGATGTCGATCTGCCCGGAGTCAATGGCCATATCAATCGCAAGGGCAACTCCTGTCACCGCGGAATGCACCTGGATGAGAAAAGGCTCATAGGCTTCAGGGTTCTCAGGCAACGTGGTAACCCTCGTCTCCGCTGCGGGAGATATCTGACTGAGGGAACCGAGGAGGCACGCGAAGAGGCACTTTCCAGGTGATAGACTCATGGATTCAATTCTCAATTATTATGGGGTGGCTGGGCTTTTTCCTTTTAAGGTCACTGTATAACCCATGACTTTGACGAATACAACCCGTCAAACTGGGAGGTCTCTATACTTCATCCCAGAGGATGGTCGTTACACCAGAAATGGCATTGCCTGAAAATTGAAGCCGGTCAAGAATTTCCCTCTTCCTTTCTTCAAGAAAAAGGCCGACATAAATGGCGATAGTAGAATCACACAAGGGCTTATTGCTGGCATTCAGCGTATGCGCATCCGCTCTACTCAGTGGGTGCGGAAGCACGGACCCCACGGTACCTGACTACCCAGAGGCCATTTCTAGAATCAGGATGCTTTACCCTCCAGAGGCTGCGTCCAACTCCATAGAAGGATGGGTGCAGGTAATGTATACCGTGACAGAGGAAGGAACGGCGACGGATCTCAGAGTAGTTGACCAGGAACCACTCGATACAACTGTTTTCCATGAGCCTTGTTTGAACGCCATCGCTACTGCGCGGTTCGAACCGCAGGTACCTCCCTTTGTCGGAGCTCAATATGTCTGTCAGTTTCTGATGAGGAATTAAACAGGTTCCTGGATTAGATTGGGCCCAAGAGTCTCCTGCACGAGTCGAAGGGTAACCACATTTCAAGCTTCTCTGGATCGGTCGGCTCTACTTTGGCGAATCCGTATCCTTTATAGAATTCAACAATTGATGATGTCGACGGGTCAACGAATAGACCGATGTTGGCGATCATGCCACTGACTTCGACAGTTTTTCTAATCGCATCGACCAAGAGCAATTCTCCAAAGCCGCGGCTCTGCCACTTTTGATCTATCGCCAACCGGGCCAACTTTATTGCTAGTAAAGGATGTGGGTAGGTTTTGTAGACCCGAAGAGAAGGAGGAACAATGACCGAGTAATTAACAAGCGTGTAATAACCAATGATCTGTGAGGGACTCTCCAACGAGCTGGCGACATAGGTAGTGGATATTCGTTTCCTCTCGGTGGCCTGTCTGGCCTGCCGCTTAATAAAGAGATTTGGATCGTCCACACCACAATCGAAGGCATCCCTGTTATGGAAGCTTTGAATCACCTCTATCGTCGGCGTCACCCATTATCTCCTTATAGCGCTTTGCTGCTGCCCGCAATTTGGCATTCGGTTCTGGCGGGTTCTCCAACGCTGCAAACAAAGCTTCCGCGCCTGATATCGATAACTGCAAGGTATGAGTACGTTCGATGACGTCTCTGGCACGATCCATTGCAGCCTCAATTAGAAACTGGGAAACCGTGGCACCCGAGCAATCCGCCGCTCTTTGGATGAACTCCTGCACTTCTAACGAAGTACGCGCAACAAGACGGGTCTCTTTACGCTCTGTATGCGAAGTCATATTTGTCTCAATTTATTTAGTTTAGTTCAGATATTCTAAGTTTCAGTATTCCAGCCTTTCAGCGATTGGTGCCATTATGGCACACAATCACCAATCGTCACCAGTGTAGGCCAAAATGGCATACAGAAATTCATATCAGCTGGGGGAGCAGGAGCAGGAACGATCAACCCCATAAAACTCAATCACCCCAAACTCCGCCCCGCCATCCACCGGTTCAATCCTACGAATCCTGTCCAACCGCACCTCAAAACGCTCCTTGCTTTCCTGGCCAGAGCGTTTTTCCATCACCAGATCCATTGGCTGATATTCAGTCATCACACGTCTCCTGTCGCTGCCTGGAGTGGACCATCAATAGGCGGGCAATCAAGGCGCTTGCCCCATGACTCCACCTCGCCAAGCTCGATCCGGTTGCGGATCAGTTTCTGCCACGACGGCGGCAGGCTGAGCCGCTGCAGCCTGATCAGGGCCTCGACATTCAGTGTGTCGTGATACAGCAGCTGCAGAACCTTGTGCAGCGACCATTCCGGATGGGGACGATCAACGAGGGTCATCGCATCACCGGCCTCGATGACGCCAGGCTGCAGCACGCGGTAGTACCAGCCTACCCGGCCGCTGTCCTGCATGTGCCGGGCAGTTGTGGCGTCGCCCAGCCGGTCGTTCATCTTCCAGCAGGGCTGGCGGGTCTGGGTGATCTGCAGCAGCGTGCTGCCGCAGGAGAGGATGTCGCCCAGGCACACGTCGGCTTCGGTCAGACCCACGGAGGAAATGTTCTCGCCAAAGGCGCCAGGCGTCTCGAGCAGGGGATGTTCGCCATAAACGCTGATCCAGTAGCGATAGTGATCGTAGGGATAGTGGTGGATGGCCTTGTCGGGTCCGCCATGAACGCGTGGGTCGCCGTGCTCGTCACCCACAATGCCTTCCGCGTCAACGTGGAGCTTCCCGCGCCTCGGCAATTTGTGGACGGCGCTGAAAGTGTCGGGCCGGGTGTACGGTGTCACCTGTCCGGTGAGGAGAGTGGTGGTCAAGCATAGTTTCATACCGCATCTCCTATAAGCGTTCTGCCCCGGCAAGCCAGTCCCGCGGCGACAGGCCAGTTTTGACCTTGAAGGCCCGCGACAGCGCGGAGGGGTTCGAGTACCGCAGATTCTCTGCCAGCGTCTTAACCTCAAAACAGACGAAGACATCCAATTCTATCTCAATGCCTGCATCGAAGAGGCAGGAGAAGATCCTGAGTTCATCGTGCATGCCTTGGGTGTGATCGCCCGCGCAAAAAATATGAGTCATCTCGCGCGGGACACTGGCCTTACCCGCGAAGGGCTGTACAAGGCTCTCTCCCCTGAGGTAATCCTACTTTCACTAATGTCGCCAAGGTAGTAAAGGCCCTTGGGCTGAGGATTACGGTGCAAACGTAACATGATCCAACCAATGCAACACCCACCCCGCCCCCCACAACCCAAATCCGAAAACCCCATGGGTAGCCAGGCGGTAGCTCCAGCGACTGGCTATGGGCAACCCCGGGAAGCACCGCAACCTTAAGCATGGGATATCGGAGCTGAAGATCGACGTAGGTCCTGGCTATCGGGTTTACTATACGGAACGGGATAGGGTGCTGATTATTCTGCTGTGTGGCGGCGATAAATCCAGTCAAACCACCGATATTGAACTCTCTCATGAGTTGGCCAAAAGCCTGGAACGACGATGACCACCAAACTTCTCGACTACGATGTCGCTGACCACCTGCGGACGCCAGAGGAAATGGCTGCCTATCTTCAAGCAGCTATCGAGGAAAGTGATGGTGACGCCTCTTTCATTGCCATGGCGCTTGGCGACATTGCCCGAGCAAAAGGCATGTCTGAGTTGGCACGCGAAACGGGGCTTGGACGCGAAAGCCTCTATAAGACACTGTCACTGGACGGAAACCCCCAACTCAGTACTATATTGAAAGTCGCAAAGGCATTGGGTTTGCAGTTGCATATTAAACCGGCAGCATAATTTTAAGGATCGCCCCAAAGAGGCCGAATGAAAATAAAGCGAATTGGGCATCTCTAACACCGAATGGACATCAAACCAATCAGAACTGATGCTGACTACCGCGCAGCATTAAAGGAGGTTGAAAGTCTGATGGGCGCTGCCCCGGATACGCCGGACGGCGACAAACTGGATGTCATGGTCACACTGATTGAGGCATACGAAGCCAAACACTTCCCAATGGATCTTCCTGATCCTGTCGAGGCAATCAAGTTCGAAATGGAACGCAAGGGTTTAACTGTCAAGGATCTCGAACCGATGATCGGCAAAAGCAATCGTGTTTATGAGATTCTCAATCGCAAACGTTCGCTGACATTGCCGATGATCTGGAAGCTGCATAAAGGCTTGGGCATCCCAGCAGAAGCGTTGATCAAATCACCACCAGCTCACGCTTGAACAGGTGGATCCCTACGCCCCCAACTGCCCCGCCAGATCCAGAAAATCATCCGCAAACACATCGAACTCATCCCTGGCCGGCGGCACCTTCGGCCGCTCAGCACCGCGCTCCAGTGCACGATGCACGTATGCCGTTCTCAACCCCGCCTCCGCCGCACTGCGCAGATCACTCGGATGGGTCGCCACCATCATCACCTGCCCGGGCTCAAGGCTGAGCAACTCCGGCGCCTTCAGATAGGCCTCCGGATCGGGCTTATAGTGACGGGATAGCTCGGCGGACAGGATGGTGTCCCACGGCAGGCCGGCATTCTTCGCCATGTTCAGCAACAGCGACACGTTGCCATTGGACAGTGGCGCGATCACGTACTCGTTGCGCAGTCGACTGAGCCCTGCGATGGCATCGGGCCAGGGCATCAGACGGTGCCAGGCGTCATTGAAACGCTGCAGCTCTTCCTCCGTCATCCCGCTCAGGGCGAACTCCCCGACCAGCTCGTCCAGCACCATGCGATGCAGATCATCGAGCTTGGTCCAGGGCAGCTCGCCGCTGCGTACGCGATTCATCGAGGGGCCATAGCCGGCACGCCAGCGGTCGGCGAATTCGCCCCAGTCGACGTCATAGCCTTTGCGTTCGCCCAGCAACTGCCCTTCGCGGATGATGGAGGCGCGCCAGTCCACCACCGTGCCGAATACGTCGAAGACCAGGGCCTTGACGCCAGGCAAGACGGGTGTATTAGCTGCGAGACTTCGCTGGATATTGATGGCACTGGCTGTCATCACAGCGGAAGCGGCGAGCAGGGTACAGAAGGATCGACGAGGTATCGTTGTCAGCTTGTGATCGGGGCGGTGCATGGCCATCTCCTTTTGTGATCCGGGACTGGATGAAATTCTTCAGCCACAGATTTTCTGTTCGATGGATAGTATCACCAGAAGCTGAATGACAGTTACACTACGTCGGAGCGAACGGGCGCCGTGACTGCTTCCAGCCCCTCAGCCACTGACGGAAACTCAGACCATGACAACGACAGAAGTTATCAGCCTGGTGACGGGCATCGGGCTAGCCGTGATATCGTGCGCAATCTACGATGCCATTAGAAACGCGCGGCATCTGCTTCCGCTGAAAGGCCAGCGCAGAAAGGCCATCGAGAAGAAATGGAGCGGGTTCTTTACCCAGGTCAACGCCGCCGGCACAGTGGACAGGTTCAGTATCTTCTTTATTTTGAAGGTCAGGGGAAAGCGGATTGTGGGTTCTGGCGAATATACGGACGGTACCCAGAAAGTGAGCATCACGCTGCGGGGCGGATTCTATCGGGATGACCATCTTCACCTGAGCTACATCAATCACGACAAGGCCATATTCCAGCACGGATTGATCATCCTGCACTGGCCCAATACACCAATTACCCTGAAAGGAAAATTTGTGGGCATCGGCAAGCAAACCAATGCTATTGTGTCCGGCAACATTGAGTTGAGCGCATAAGGCATGCCAGACCTTCTGTGACGCGCGTCGTCGATGAGGCGCGGCCCTACGGCGGCGCTCCCGAAGTGCTCATGGGTAAAGATCAGCCAGATTCGCACGCTCTCAACTGAACGCATCAGCCGCCGGATTGACAGTTTAAAGCTGAGCGAGCTCGAACATGTAATCGAAGGTTTAAACGAAATTATCGGGAGTTAACCCATGAACTACGTAGATATGGTCGCCATCCTGGCCATTATCCAATTCCTGTTCTTCAGCTCGATGGTCGGCCGCGCGCGCCAGCGATATGGCGTCAAGGCGCCTGCTGTCAGCGGCCACGAAATGTTTGAGCGGGCCTATCGTGTACAGATGAACACACTGGAGCTGCTGATCGCGTTCCTGCCCGCCCTGTTGATCGCAACCAAGTACTGGCCGCAGTCCTGGGTCGCCGTCGTCGGCGCGGTATACCTGATCGGCCGATTCATCTACTGGCGCAGCTATACGGCCGACCCGGCCAGTCGCGCGCTGGGCTTCGCGCTGTCCATGTTGCCGGTTCTGGCGCTGATCATCATGGCGGTGGCGGGCATTATCCGGGGGGTAGAACCACTATGACCATCGAAAACCAGCAGGACATCGACGGCATCCTGAAAGCCGGCCGCGTCGTCGCCCATGTGCGTGACACCATGCTCAACGCCATCGAGCCGGGTATGACGACCGCCGAACTCGACCAGTTGGGAAGCGATCTGTTAGACAACTTTGGTGCGAAATCGGCGCCCAGGGTGACCTACAATTTCCCCGGCGCTACCTGCATCAGTATCAATGAGGAAGCCGCCCATGGCATACCGGGCAGCCGGGTGATCCAGGCCGGCGACATCGTCAACGTGGATGTCTCTGCCGAACTCGATGGCTACTTTGCGGATACCGGCGGCACCGTCGTTGTTCCGCCCACCACAACGCTCAAGACACGGCTGTGCCACGCCACCCAGCTGGCGCTGAAGAACGCCCTGGCGGAGGCGCGTGCGGGAGTGCTGATCAACCGCATTGGTCGGGTCATCCAGCGCACGGCGAAACAGCATGACTTCACCGTCATCAAGAATCTCGCCGGCCATGGCATCGGCCGCAGCCTGCACGAAGAGCCCGGCGACATCGTCAGCTACTTCAACCGCCGGGATACCCGCCGGCTGCATTATGGCCAGGTCATCGCCATCGAGCCCTTCCTTTCTACCCGAAGCACCATCGTCAACGAAACGGACGATGGCTGGACGCTGGTGGGCGATCGCGGCAACCTCTCCGCGCAATTCGAGCATACGATCATCGTGACGAAGGGCAAGCCGATCGTGGCGACATTGTCTCAGGTGGCGGGTTTTTGACTCACAGTACGCCACCATTGACACGCAATACCTGTCCGTTAACCCATCCACCCGCCGGACCGACGAGGAACGCCACCGCATCTGCAATATCCTGCGGTGTTCCCAGTCTCTCCAGAGGGCTGAGCTTTGCCAGGCGGTCGATCAGGTCTGGCGACTTTCCCTCCAGGAAAAGTTCTGTCGCGGTCGGCCCTGGCGCGACAGCGTTGACGGTGATGTCCCGACCGCGCAGCTCCTTCGCCAGCACGTGGGTCAGTGCCTCCACGGCGGCCTTGGTTGCCGCGTAAACGGCATAGGTCGGTTGATACAGACCCACCACACTCGATGACAGATTGACTATGCGCCCCCCAGCCCGCAGCCGGCGCGAGGCCTCACGCAGGGTGTTGAGAGTGCCCTTGAGGTTGACGGCGATCTGGCTGTCGACCAGC
>Ga0233365_1000651_pt1 | contig 15609 bp, 15 predicted proteins | sample ElkDunMinimDraft_27_FD_191535 | JGI IMG/M metagenome (GOLD analysis project Ga0233365, IMG submission 191535) | Fecal eukaryotic communites from dung pellets of Tule Elk in California, USA - Elk Dung C36 | ecosystem: Host-associated > Mammals > Digestive system > Large intestine > Fecal | place...
CCCTTCAGTCGGTCAAGGCGTGTGGCAGGGGAGCCGCCTGGTCACGGGTCGGCTGGAGTCGGCGCTGTCCAGGCAGGTGTTCCGTCGGTTGTCGACGGGAGGCCCAGGGCATGAGCGTGGGCTTCCGCCGTCCCACGAGCCGGCCGGGCCGGATGCCAGGTACGGAAGTGAGCTACAGCCGATGAACCCAGGGGAGATGACTGACCGAGCAGCAACGGATTCACGTTCGGAAGTCCATGAACACCGCGGACGCGCCGGGCCGTTCTGCCGAGGCTCCAACCGTTTCCCACCTCGCCGAGGTCAAGCGGTGTCCTGTGCCGGAGGCAGAGCAAGAAGTTCGGCGCAAGGCGCGGGGTGGCCTGCGAGTGCAGGGCGGATGACGTATACCGGCGTGAGTCGACAGGCCAGGACACCCTGGATGTGCATGTGGAGCGTCAGCCGTCCCCCGCTCGATCCACGTTTCGCGGTTCAGGCGCGGCGACCTGCCGGAGGCAGAGCAAGAAATACAGCGCAAGGCGCGGGGTGGCGCCGCCTACGGTTTGGTGGGCAAGCCGAGCCGCAACGCCGCGAGGATGGTTCCTCGACCGTGCGAGCGTCAGGCGATGTGTGTTCAGCCCACGTTTGCGCCGTCCAGACACGTGCGGTGCGTGTCTAGTTGGGAATTGCGCCGTCAAGGCGCGGCGTTCTGTCGGAGGCAGAGCTAGAAATACAGCGCAGGGCGCGGGGTGGCGCCGCCTACGGTTTTGGTGGGCTAGCCGGGCCACAACACTGCGAGGACGGTTCCCTGGACCGTGCGAGCGTCAGCGATTTGAGCCCAGTCCACGTTTGCGCCGTCCAGGCCCTCGCGTCGCAAGGCGCGGGGTGGCGCCGTCTACGGTTTGGTGGGCAAGCCGAGCCGCAACGCTGCGAGGGTAGTTCCCTGAACCGTGCGAGCGTCAGCGATTTGAGCCCATCCCACGTTTGCGCCGTCCAGGCCCTCGCGTCGCAAGGCGCGGGGCGGCGCCGCCTACGGTTTTGGTGGGCAAGCCGAGCCGCAACGCCGCGAGGCGAAGCCTGGGCAGCGCAATTACTGGTAGCAGCCGGTGGGGATGAGTTCTTCCTCAGCCGCCGGGATCTTCTCGTCGATCGGCTTCGACAGCGAGGTGGCAAGTTGGCCGGGACTCTCGTGGTCGACTGGTACGAACAGTTGGACCGGTTCCTGGCGGTCGACCGTCGTCCATACGGTGCCTTCGTCGGATTCCTCGGCGAACCAGCAGGCATTGCTGAGGCGGTAAACCTGGTCGGTGTCGGAGACTTCGACCGGATCGACGCCGCAGACCATGGTGACGGCCGGATCGCCCCAGGCGGCTCCGACCTCGGCGGCTCCGGCTCGGCCTTCGACGGGACGCTGTTGGAGGTCGCCCAGCTCGGTTGGCAGGACCGAGACCAGCGCGCGGCAGATCTCGAATTCCTTCTCCGACATCTCGGGAACGTCGATGCCGACCGGTTCGGTGGCCACGGCCTGTGAGTTGCCGATCAGATTGAACGCGCCGAACGCTGCCAGCAGGGTCACCGGGATCGCGACGAAGGTCGCCAGCCGCGCCGCCTTACGGCGATCGGAGCGGTTGAGGGCCGCGACGTCACGTTTTTCCTTGTCGTCGGCCACGAACGCTCCCCTACAGATGGACCACCGAACATGTCAATGTGCGAGTAATACCCGCGACTTGCTGTACTTTACTGACCACCATCTTGCCCAACTCGTCGACGGTGTGGGCTTGCGTGAGCACCACCACGTCGTATGGTCCGGTCACCGAGTCAACGTGAACGACGCCGTCGAGCTGGCTGATGGCCAGCGCCACGTCGCGAGCCCTGCCGACTTCGGTCTGAATCAGGATGTACGCCTGTACCACGACGCTGACTCCTCCACTAGCTCAGGAACGGATCCACGGCCCTTCCCAGCCGAGCCGTTCGATTCCGTGTCCGATTTCGCGGGCCGTCACCCACGCACCCAATCCGCGAACCAGCACGTTGAAAAATCGCGTGCGGATGGCACCGCACATGGTCTAGTTCACCGCATACCGCAACAGAACGCAACCATGAGGCGACGATCTCCTGGATCTGAGCCGAAACCGAACGATTTCGGCCGGGTGGCGCGGGAAACCAGAAGGCATCAGTGAGACTATGCGGGTGGAGAGTGAAGAAAGCGCACTGGCGCAAGTTGGAGAGTTCGGATTCATCGCCCGGTTGACCGAACGCCTGGACCAGGGTGCGGGGGTTCGTCTCGGTCCCGGTGACGACGCCGCAGTGGTGGCCGCGCCCGACCGCAACGTCGTCGCCAGCACCGACATGTTGGTCGAGGGCCGACACTTTCGCCGCGATTGGTCCACCGGCTTGGATGTCGGGCACAAGGCGGCCGCCGCCAACCTGGCCGATATCGCCGCGATGGGTGGTCGCGGCACCGCGCTGTTGGTGGGATTGTGTGTTCCGGATGATCTGCCGATGGGTTGGGCGGAGGATCTCGCCGACGGTCTCACCGCCGAGGCCGCTCGTGTCGGTGCCTCGGTCGTGGGTGGAGACACCGTGGGCGGGCCGGTGCTGACCGTCGCGGTCACCGCGTTGGGAGATCTGCAGGGCCGCGATCCGGTGACTCGCGGGGGAGCCAAACCCGGCGACGTGTTGGCGGTGGCGGGTCGACTGGGTTGGTCGGCGGCCGGCACCACGATTTTGTCTCGCGGGTTCCGCTCACCCGGTGCCCTGGTGGCCGCGCATCGACGTCCCGAGGTGCCTTATCCGGCCGGACCGATGGGAGCGGTGTTGGGTGCCACGGCCATGATCGACGTGTCGGACGGATTGTTGGCCGATCTCGGGCACATCGCGGGACAGTCGGGGGTGGCGATCGATGTGGACCGGTCGGCCGTGGAGATCCCGGCTCACATGCGTGACGCGGGCCAGGCTCTGGGGGTGGACCCCTACGAATGGGCGTTGACCGGGGGAGAGGATCACGCCTTGGTGGCGACGTTCCCGCCCGACGTGTTGTTGGGACCCGACTGGAAGGTGATGGGACGGGTCGACGCCGGTAGCGGGGTCACTGTGGATGGTTTGCCGTATCAGGGGCAGCCGGGTTGGGATCACGGCCGGTCGTAGTCGATGACCGGGTGATGAAGACAGCGAAGCGCCGCCGGGCAACTGAACCCGGCGGCGATAGCTTTATTCAGGTCTGAGCGCGGTGGCGTGACATCGTCCAGGGACGCTGTCGCCGGGAGCGTCAGACGCGGGAGACCTTGCCGGCCTTCAGGCACGAGGTGCAGACCTTGACGCGCTTGAGGTTGTCGCCGGAGCCGGTAGCGGCGCGCACGCTCTGCAGGTTCGGGTTCCACCGACGGTTGGTCTTCTTCTTCGACCACGGAACGTTGTGGCCGAACCCTGGGCCCTTGCCACAGACGTCACATTTGCGGGACATTGCTCGCACTCCTGCTACTGCTCTTGCGGAACGTTATCGGATTTTCATCCCGCCGGACGGCGGACAACCGGGCAAGTCTATCCGACGTGCTGATGGCCAGCCCACGACGGGTGGCGATGGCGTTGGCCGAATCGGCGATTGCCGGGTTGGTGCGGTGATCGTACTCTTCGATAGCGGTCCGAACACGCGGCATCGCTTCAGAGGCCGCCGAAACCGGTCGCGTACATACCGCCTCTTTGAGAGTAACCACATGACGTACCCCCCTCAGCAGCCGGGGCAGCCTGGCGATCCTTACTCGCCGCAACAACCTCCGCCCGGTTATCCCGCACCTCCGGCGTGGGACGGCTCACAGCCGGGGGCGCCGATGTCCGGTGTCCCGATGTCCGGCTCGCCGATGTCGGGAGCTCCGGCACATCCCGATCCTTATGCCGCTCCGGATCAGTTCGCCCAGCCCGATCCGTACGGCTCACCCATGAGCGGGCCGCCCGGCCAGCCGATGAGTCCGTACACCCAACCGATGGCCGCCCCGGGCCAGCCGGGGTATCCGCAGCAGGACCCATACGGCCAACAGCAGTGGGCTGGACCGATGATGCCGGCGCCGCAAAGTGGTGGGGCCAAGGCATGGATCTGGGGAGCCGTGGCCGGGGTCGTCGTCGTGGCGCTCATGGTGGCCGGGGCGTTGTACTTCACCAGTGACAACGGGGAGACGCCCACGGCTGACTCCTCTTCCTCTCCGCCGCAGGAGGAACCGTCGACGGATCCCACCGAGGAGCCCGCCCCGAATACGGATCTGATCACCGACCCGGCGACCGGTCTGTCCTTCACCGCGATGCCCGAGCCGTGGCGTGATCCGCAATCGACCTACGGCGTGATCGGGTTCTACGAGGTTTCCGGACAGATCCTGGACGTTTTGACCTTCGAGGACGGCAGCGGCTGGATCGCCACCTTCGTCGTGGGCGAGATCAACCCGTCTCAGATCGGGGTGACCGACGGGATGTCCACGGAGGACGCCGTCAACGAGTTGGCGGATCTGGTCGACGGCGCACATTTCAGCAAGCCGCCGAACTTCGACGAGCCTCTCGACGGCCTTAAACGTGAAGAGGTCGAGGTGAACACCCTGGATGTCGGTGCCCACAGCGGAACCGCGATGACCTATCACCTCTCGTGGGACGACGACTCCATAGAGGAGACCGGCGAATCGATCGCGTTGGGCGTGTTGGACATCGGAGACGGCCGCCTGGCCGGTTTCTTCCTCAGCCTGCCGGATTCGGTTCCCGACGAGCATCTCAACGAGATGTTGGAAGCGGTCGACTCGCTGACCTTTGTTTGATGTGGATGGGCGGCGGCTGGCAGGGTTCGGCGGTGAGCGTGGAATGATGGATGCCCGGCACCGACGATCCGTTGAACCCGCCGTTGGCACCTTGGCGGATTGGGGCGCGAGAGCGCCCGGTCGCCCGCGGCGTCGGGCAGCATTGTGTGATCGACGCCGTACCCTGCTACTAGGTACGTTTGCCTCGTCAACCGTTGGCCGGCTCTCTTGTGAAAGTTGAAAGATGACCTACCCCCCGCAGCAACCGGAAGACGGCTGGAACCAGCAGCAGTACGGGCAGTATCCGGCTGATCCGGGCCAGCCTTCGGAAGGCCAGGCCTATCAGGAGCAGCAGGCTTACGGGCAACCTCAGTACGACCCGGCCACCGGCCAGCCGTACCCGCAGCACGATCAGGGGCAGTACCCGCACAACCAAGGCCAGTACCAGTACGACCAGGGTCAGTACCCCCAGGAGCAGTACGACCAGGGCCAGTACCCGCCGGCGCAGTACAACCACGAGGAACCTCCCACCGACCAGACGCAGTCTCTGGGTGAGGGCGCGGATCGGACCCAGGTCATCGGCCAGCAGCCTCGACCGGTCGAGGACCACGGTCAGCCGGTTCCCGAGGAGCCCGTCTCCTATGCCGACGATGAGCCGGTGCAGCCGTTCGCTCCGGCGCACGACCCGGCGCATCCGTACCAGCATCAGCATCAGCACCAGCCGCCGCCGCACTACCAGGCTCCACCCGAGCAGCCTTACCAGGCGCCGGTATCGGTGAACCCGGCTTCGGGGCAGCCGTATCAGCCTCCGGTGTCGGCCAGTCCGGCCTCCGGCCAGCCGTACCAGGCGCCGGTGTCGGCCAATCCCGCTTCCGGGCAGCCGTTCCAGCAGTACCAACAGCCGTTCCCGCAACAGCAACCGATCTACCAGCCCAACCAGGCGCCTCCGGGGGTTCCGGAGTCGCCGTTCGCGGCACCGGGCCCGGGCCACCCGCACCTGCCCGCGCCGGTGAGCGCTCAACCGTCCTCGGCGCAGCCGTGGGGCGGCGGGGTCGTCCCGCAGTTCACCCCCAAGCGCAACCGGGGTGTTCCGAGCTGGGTGTACATCGTGGGCGCCGTCGTCGTCGTTCTGGCGTTGGCGTTGGGCGCGGTCTTCTGGTTCGGCCTTCCCGGTGGGGAACCAGGGGGAGAGCCGACACCGCAGGCGTCGAACAGTCCGTCACCGGAGCCGGAGGTCGTGGGCGGCGGAGAACTGCTGTCCGATGAGGACGCCGGTTTGGGTTTCCTGGACCTGCCGGAACCGTGGGCCTCCACTGACGAGCTCGAAACGGCCGACGGCGTTCCCGGTTTCACCTCGTTCACCGGGCAGTATGTGCTTCCCGTCGAGGACGGCGGTTACATCGGCCTCATCGGTGTCGGCAGTATCGACCCCGATGTGGTGGAGTACCTGGGCACCGACTCGTTGCGCACGGCGGCTGCCGAGCTCAGCGAGGTCACCGACGCCGCTGCCTGGAGTGAGGCCGGTGACGTGAGTGTCGGCGACGCCGAGTACGAGTACCTGCGTATCGACGGTCGCCGCTCGATCCTCATGAACTACAAGGTGTCCTTCACTGCCGATTCGCCACCCGAGACCGGCGCCACCGTCATCCTGGCGGTGGTCGACATGGGCGACGGCAACGCGGCCGGTTTCATCGCGCACGTGCCGGACACGTTGGCCGAGGCTCACCTCGAACTGGTTCGCGAAGCGGTCATGACCTTGCAGTTCTAGGGTGCGTGACATCGCGGTTGATGTGAGGAACCGGTTCGCCCGGGTGGGCACTCTGCTAAGTAGTGGAGACCCTGCGAAGCAGTGGAGATTCTGTGAAGCAGCCGAAACCCCGCCACACCCGGGCCGGTTCCTCGCTCAAGCCCGGCGGATCACTCACCCGCACCGTCGCGACCGCGCGACGCAAGCCGCCGAAAAGACGTACCGGCTCGACCGGACACGTCCCGAGGCGACATGGGCGCCGTGGGAACGGCGCCCATGTCACAGCAAGTCGTTAAGCTCACCAACTGTGCAGGAGGTTGACCGATCGGTGTCAGGCGGCGGCAAGCAGCTGACCGTACTGGACGCGGAGGCGGTGCGGACGTGGTACCGCAACTCGCTGGCGGCCTTGAGCCGTCATCGCCGGATCGTCAACGAACTCAATGTCTTCCCGGTGCCCGACGGGGACACCGGAACCAACCTGGCCACCACGATGGCGGCAGCCTGCGCCGAATGCGATCGGCTTCCCGAAGCCGGCTTGGCCGAGTTGACCGCCGCTGCCGCGCGTGGCGCGTTGCTGGCCGCCCGGGGAAACTCCGGGGTCATCCTCGCTCAGTTGCTCCAGGGATTGGCCGACACCTGGACCGGTGACGTCGTCGACGCCACCGGGCTGGCCGCCGGATTGACGACGGCCGCCGCGGTCGCGACCGAAGCGGTCGCCGAACCCGCCGACGGCACCATCCTCACCGTCGCCGGTCACGCGGCCGATGCCGCGGCACAGCACCTGCGGACTCACCCGGCCGACAGCTCCGAGGTGCTGGCCACCATGGTGGAGGTCGTCGCCGAGTCGGCCGCCACGGCAGTCGCCGCCACTGTGGACCAACTTCCCGCGCTCACCCGTGCCGGAGTCGTCGACGCCGGTGGCCTGGGGCTGGCACTGATCCTCGCCGAACTCGCGGGGGTCGTCACCGGCCGCGCCGGACAGGCCGGTGACCTGTTGCGCGACCCGTCGCGTCCGGGCCGCAGCGCCGCCGGACGGCAGGTGGTTCGCGAATCCGGATCACCGGAGTTCGGTTTCGAGGTGCAGTACCTGTTGGACACCGACGCCGACGCCATCGCGCGGTTGCGCGGAGTTCTGTCCCTGCTGGGGGACTCGGTGGCGATCGTGGGCGCGGTGGCCGCCGAGTCGGACGTGACGCGAACCTGGAACGTTCATGTGCACACCAACGACGTGGGCGCAGCCGTCGAGGCCGGAATCGACCTCGGGCGGCTGCATCGACTGTCGGTGACCCGGTTCGCCGACCACGCCACCGAATCGGCCTCCCACCACGACGCCGACCGCGCGATCGTGGTGTTGACCGTCGAAGCGGGACTGGCGCCGATCATCACCGGTGAGGGAGCCCTACTGCTCGCCGGCACCGAACTGACGTCGGCTCGCATCGTTCGCGCGATTCGCGCCACCGGTGCCGAGGACGTGGTGATCCTGGCCGAACCCGCTCACCGTGCTGCGGCGGAGGACGCCGCCCGGGATGTTCGACGGGTCGGGTTCCGGGTCCTGCTGGTGCCGATCCAGGCCCCGGTGCAGGCGCTGGCGGCGCTGGCGGTGCGCGACACCTCGCGCCGGTTGGACCAGGACGCGATCGCGATGGCCGAGGCGGCCGGGTCCTGTCGGTGTGGTGAGGTCATCGTCGCCACCGACGAGGCGTTGACCACGGTGGGCAGATGCTCGCCCGGGGACTACCTCGGGCTGGCCGACGGTGATGTCGTCCTCATCGGCACCGACTCGCTGGCGGTCGCCAGTGGACTGGTGGACCGGCTGTGTGGCGCGGGCACCGAACTGCTCACCCTGATCGCGGGTTCCCGACTGCCCGATGCGGCGCGGCTGGGCCTCGATCGTCATCTCACCGTCACTTGGCCGCTGGTGGAGGTCCAGTGGTTGGAGACACGCCAAACCGAGCATCTGCTGTGGATCGGAGCCGAATGATGGCCACATTGGATACCAAACTTTCGGCGGTGGTCGGAGCCAAGACCGCCTCCGCGCTGTCGGACAACCTGGCGATGGCCACCGTCGGGGATCTGCTGCACCACTACCCGTTTCGGTACGCGCAGCGAGGTGACCAAGCCGATCTGAACGCGCTTCAGATCGGGGAGCACGCCACCGTCGTGGCTCGGGTTCGCACGGTCAACAACCGTCCGATGCGTAACCGCCGGGGTTCCATGCTCGACGTGGTGGTCTCCGACGACGACGGAAACACCCTCAACCTCACCTTCTTCAACCAGCCCTGGCAGGCTCGCCATCTCAAGGCGGGCAGGTGGGGGCTGTTCGCGGGAAAGGTCACCGAGTTTCGGGGACGACGCCAGCTCAACAGTCCGGATTTCCGGATGCTGGCCGACACCGATGAGGATGAGACCAGCGAACTGATCGAGGAGTTCGCGGGGGCGATGATCCCGGTGTACCGAGCCACCGGCAAGGTCGCGACCTGGACTATCGCACGGTGTGTCCGGGTCGCCCTGGACGTGCTGACCGATCCGCCGGACCCGCTGCCGGGACCACTGCGCACCGAGCACTCCCTCATGGACTATGGGTCGGCGCTGCGGGCGATCCACCGCCCCGACTCCACCGAAACCCTGTACGCGGCGAAGAAACGCCTGAAGTGGCAGGAGGCGTTCCTGCTACAGGTGACGTTGGTGCAGCGCAAGACGCGGGCGGCCGCCGCCCCGGCAACCCCACGACCGGGCCGCCCCGGCGGAATCCTCGACGCGTTCGACGCCCGGTTGCCGTTCGAACTGACCGACGGTCAACGTGAGGTCGGTGGCGAGATCGACGCCGACCTCGCCACCGCCCACCCGATGCACCGCCTGCTCCAGGGCGACGTGGGCAGCGGAAAGACCATGGTGTCGCTGCGGGCGATGCTGCAGGTCGTCGACTCAGGTGGTCAAGCTGCCATGCTCGCGCCGACCGAGGTGCTGGCCGCGCAGCATCTGCACACCATCCGGGAGCAACTGGGCGACCTGGCGCGCGGTGGTGAACTCGGTGCTCCCGACGCCGCCACCGGCGTCACGCTGGTGACCGGTTCCCTGGGCGCCGCAGCCCGCCGAAGCGCGCTGGCCACCCTCGCCGACGGCAGCGCCGGAATCGTCATCGGGACGCACGCGCTGCTCTACGAGGGTGTCGACTTCGCCGACCTCGGTCTGGTCGTGATCGACGAACAGCACCGGTTCGGCGTCGAACAGCGTGACGCGCTGCGCGCCAAGGCGGGAAAACCGCCGCACGTGCTGGTCATGACCGCGACACCGATTCCTCGCACCGTGGCCATGACCGTTTACGGCGACCTGGAGACCAGCCGACTCACCGAACTGCCCGCCGGGCGCACCCCGATCAAGACCCATGTGGTGCCGGGTGGAGACGGGCGCTGGATGAACCGAACCTGGCAGCGAGTCCGCGAGGAGGTCGAGGCCGGCCACCAGGCTTACGTCGTCTGCCCCAGGATCGGCGACGACGAATCCGATCAGGCGCCGACCGACGACCGACGTCCGCCGCTGGCGGTGCTGGAGGTCGCCGAGGGCCTGTCAAACGGTCCGCTGGCGGGGCTGCGCGTGGGAATCCTGCACGGCCGCATGACCTCCGAAGCCAAGGAGCAGGTCATGAACGACTACGCGGCCGCGAAACTGGACGTACTGGTCGCGACCACCGTCATCGAGGTGGGAGTCAACGTTCCCAACGCCACCGTGATGATCATCATGGACGCCGACCGATTCGGGGTGTCGCAGCTGCACCAGTTGCGCGGTCGTGTCGGACGGGGTGGCGCGGCAGGGTTGTGTCTGCTGGTCAGCGAGGCCGAACCCGAGTCACCCGCCGGTGAGCGGCTGGCCGCCGTGTCGTCCACCACCGACGGATTCCGGTTGGCGGAACTGGATCTGGAACAGCGCCGGGAGGGCGACGTCCTCGGGGAGGCCCAGTCGGGCGCCCGCTCGCACGTGCGACTGTTGTCGTTGCTGCGCGACGCCGACCTCATCGGGCAGGCGCGCGTGGCGGCCGAGTCCGTCGTCGGAACCGACCCCGACCTGACCGCCGAACCACTGTTGGCGCAGGCGGTGGCGAGCCTCATCGACGACGAACGCGCCGAATACCTCGAGAAGGGTTGACGACGTTGACGATCTTGCATTTCTGCACGGAAACGGTGTGGAAGGCCGCCTCTGAGTCCGGTTGGTACCGCCACGATTCCCTTGACTCGGAAGGCTTCATCCATTTTTCCGAGCCGCACCAGGTGCACCTTCCCGCCGACCATCTGATGCGTGGGCGGACCGACCTAGTGCTGTTGGAAGTCGATGAGAACGAGGTCGCCGCAGCGATCAGATATGAACCGGGCGACCCGACCGACCCGGATTCGATGCGGTTCCCACACCTGTACGGTCCATTGGAGACATCGGCGGTCGTGGCGGTGCACCCGTTTCCGCCCGGCCCTGATGGTCGGTTCACCCTGCCGGAGGGAATCGCCCGGTGACTCGGATCATTGCCGGAGAACACGGTGGCCGCCGGTTGGCCACCCCGACCGGGGACCGGACCCGTCCCACCTCGGACCGGGTACGGGAGGCACTGTTCGGGGCGCTCGTCGCCAGCGGAGACCTCACCGACCTGGCGTTCCTCGACCTCTACGCGGGATCGGGAGCGGTCGGACTGGAAGCGGCCTCACGCGGAGCCACACCGGTGCTGTTGATCGAATCACATCAGCCGACCGCCCGGATCATCAAACGCAACATCGCGACGTTGCGGGTCGACGATCGGGTAGAGGTGGTCGCCGCGACGTTGCCGCAGGCGGTGAAGCGTGCGGCGCCGCGCCGGTTCGACGTGGTCTACATCGATCCGCCCTATGACCTGCCGCAGCGGGAACTGACCGAGGTGCTGACCGCGTTGGTGACCGGCGACTGGCTGGCCGAGGACGCCGATGTCATCGTGGAACGCTCCAGCCGCAGCGACGAACCGGACTGGCCGAACGGACTCGCCACGGTACGCAGTCGTCGTTACGGAGAATCGACCCTTTGGTACGGTCGCGCGTTGTGGACCTGACACAACGCCCCCAAACGCCCGCGCCCAACCAGCCCGCCGCGCGACGAGCCCTGTGCCCCGGTTCGTTCGACCCGGTCACATACGGCCACTTGGACATCATCAACCGGGCGGCGCAACTGTATGACGAACTGTTCGTCGCGGTGTTTATCAACCCCTCCAAGCGGGGACTGTTCACTCTCGACGAACGGATGGAGATGCTCACCGAGGTCACCGGGCATCTGCCCAACGTCTCGGTCACCTCGTTTCAAGGTCTGACCGTCGACTTCTGTCGCACCAACGATGTCGGCATCATCGTCAAGGGCATCCGGGCGGTCTCCGACTTCGACTACGAACAGCAGATGGCGCAGATGAACTACGGACTGGCCGGCGTGGAAACCCTGTTCATGCCAACGAATCCGTTGTACTCGTTCGTGTCGTCGAGTCTGATCAAGGACGTCGCCAAGTGGGGCGGAGACGTTGACGGTCAAGTTCCCGCACCCGTCGCGGCCAGGCTAGTCGCCCGGTTGCGTGACGCATAGCGCAGAATATTGAGGTGGGACGTTCGAAGTCGCACGCGGATGAATGGAGTTTCGGGTGGGGCCATTGGATCGGATCGAAGACATCGTGGGGTACGTGGAGGCCGCCAAGGCCATCCCCATGTCACGTAGTTGCAAGGTCGACCGCGCTGAGATGATCGCGATGCTTGAGGAACTGCGCGCGGAGCTGCCCGGTGAACTGCGCCGGGCTGACGCGATGCTCGCTGAACGGGACAAGATCATCGACGCGGGGCAGCGTGAATCGGAACGCATCATCTCTGACGCCGAAGGCGAGCACGCCCGGCTCGTTTCGTCACATGAGGTGACCGTCTCCGCTGAGCACGAGGGCAACCGCATCGTCACCGAGGCACGTGCCGAGGCTCAGCGGTTGCGTGAGGAAGTCGACGAGTACGTCGACACGACGCTGGCGAATTTCGAGCAGTTCCTGCAGCGGGCGCTGTCCGGGGTCGAACGGGGACGCGACAAGATGCACGCGCTGCGGGAGATCGGTTCGTTCGCGCCGGCGGCGGAGGAAGAAGACAAGCCACTGCCGACGTTCTGAGCTCGGGCCCGGCGGCCGCTACCCAGGTCGACGACTGGTGCCCGGTTCAGGTAATCTCTATCGTCGGCCTGTGCGGGCCGAGACATGAATTGATGATGATGCAGAAGACACCTCCACTGAACCCCAACGCGCCTATGGTTGCCGACGTGCGGACCATGTCGCGTGCTCCGGGGACGATCAAAGAGTGGTCGGCTGACATCGACTTCACCGACGGTCTCGGTCTGGACATGATCGCGATCCCGGCGGGAGCCACCGTCACGGTACGGCTTAATCTGACGGCGGTCTCCGAGGGCATTCTCGTGATCGGAACGGTGGACGCTCCGGTTACGGGTGAGTGCGGTCGGTGCCTGAGAGCGATAGAAGACACGCTGGACGTCGATATCAACGAGTTGTACGCCTTCGAGGGCAGTACCACCGCTGAGACGACCGACGAGGACGAGATCATGCGGGTTCAAGCCGACCTGCTCGATCTGGAGCCCGTGATACGGGACGCACTGGTGTTCGCGATGCCGGGTACACCGCTGTGTCGTCCCGAGTGTCCCGGATTGTGCCAAGACTGTGGCACTCCCTGGGACGAACTGCCCGCCGACCACGATCACGAGATCGTGGACCCGCGGTGGGCGCAACTGAAGAAACTGATGTAAGTGAAGTCCCAGGCCTTCGGCCTTTCGGCACCAGCCGGAATGACGATGGCCCATGAGCATTCGGAGAAGAATCGTGGCCGTTCCCAAGCGCCGTATGTCGCGGAGCAACACGCGTAGCCGCCGTGCCAACTGGAAGGCCGCGCCGGTGACCGTGTCGGCCTGTTCGCAGTGCCGGTCGCCGAAGCTGCCTCACGCGGCCTGCGGCGTGTGCGGCACCTACAAGGGTCGCCAGATCCTCGACGTCTGATCCCGGATTCGGGTTCGCAGTGCGAAACGAATCGGGTGTCGGGCCCGATGGCAGCGCCAGCGTCGCGCACTTCAGCGCGGCGCTGAATGTCGTGATCGACGCCGATCTTTTGCGGTTGGCGTTGACGCACCGTTCTTACGCGTATGAGCGGGGCGGGCTGCCCACCAACGAGCGGTTGGAGTTTCTGGGCGATTCGGTCCTCGGGCTGGTCGTCACCGCTACGTTGTACCGCAACTACCCCGATTTGCCGGAAGGGCAGCTCGCTCGGCTGCGCGCCAGCGTGGTCAACATGCGCGCGCTGGCCGGTGTGGCCCGCTCGTTGCGAGTGGGGCCGCACCTGCTGCTGGGCAAGGGCGAGGAGTCCTCGGGCGGTCGCGACAAGAACAGCATCCTCGCCGACTCGGTCGAGGCGCTGCTGGGCGCGATCTACCTGAACCACGGCATCGAGGTGGCCTCGGATGTGGTGCACCAGCTGTTCGATCCGCTACTGGCGGTGGCGGCGCGACGTGGTGCCGCCCTGGACTGGAAGACCAGTCTTCAGGAGCTGACCTCGGGTGCCGGTCTGGGCGTCCCGGATTACCGGATCTCGGAGACCGGCCCCGATCACGCGAAACGCTTCACCGCGTGGGCGGTCGTCGGTGGCGAGGAATTCGGCGAGGGTATCGGCGGCAGCAAGAAGGAAGCCGAGCAGATCGCGGCCGAGGCCGCCTGGCGGACCATCAGCGATCGACTGGGCAATTCAGCTCCGCCCTCTCGCTGATCCGGTTGGCCACGTGTCGCGTCGGTTTCCGACGGCACCGTCGTTGTGGCCGTTGTCCGCGCCGACGGAACTCACCTGAGCGTGGTCCAACGTCGGTGCGGTGTGCGCTCAGTCGGAAGGCTCGATGAGTGCCGGGCCGAGTTGTCCCCTCCGCGATCGACTCAGGCCACCGGCTGGCATTGTGGACAGTAGAACGACGACCGGTTGGTGAACTTCTCCCGCACGATCGGCGTGGAGCAGCGCGGGCAGGGCTGGCCCTGCTTGCCGTACACCGCGAGCGATCGATCGAAATATCCCGATTCCCCGTTGGCGCGTACGTACAACTCGTCGAACGAGGTGCCGCCGGCCGCAAGCGCCTCGGTGAAGACCTCCCGCAGGTTCGCCAGCAGTTCGCTCACCTGCTCCACGGTGAGGGTGTGGGTGGGATGCCCGCCGTAGATCCTGGTGCGCCACAGCGTCTCGTCGGCGTAGATGTTGCCGATGCCCGAAATCAACGACTGGTCCAACAGGGCCCGTTTGACGTGACTTCGCCGCATCCGCAGCGCCATCGTGAACGCCGTCGGATCGAATTGCGGATCGAACACGTCGGGAGCGATGTGAGCGATCTCAGTGGGTGCCTCGGCGCCGTCGGCGCTGACCAGCATCTCACCGAAGGTTCGCTGGTCCACGAACCGCAACTCGTGGTCGGGATCGTCCAGACCCAGCCGGATGCGCAGATGCGGCCCGTCGGGATCATCTGGCGCCTTGATCAACAACTGCCCCGACATGCCCAGATGGCACAGCAGCGCGTCATCGGTGTCCAACGGAAACCACAGGTACTTGCCACGGCGGCGCGTACCGGTGATGGTGGTCCCGATCAATCGACTCGCGAAGTCATCCGGTCCGGCGAGGTGGCGGCGAATCGCGCGAGGGTGCATGACCGTCACGCTGTCGATCGTTCGCCCCGTGACCCACTCGGTGACACCCTGCCGGATGGACTCCACTTCGGGAAGTTCAGGCATGTGGTCGACGGTACTTCGGTCGGTGACGAGGTTGACGTGGGGTGGCCCGGCCCGGGGTGCCCACAGGCGCTGACGTTCGCTCCTGTGGACACCCGCGTCATCGAGCACCGGTCGCACCGGCACCTTGCGAGGTCACGCCCGAATCAACCGAGACGACCTGTACGGGCCCGCTGCTATCCGGCTCGGTTGTTCGCCCGTCTCATTGGGTCTCCGGCTGTTCGACCCCGGCTATCGGGCCCCCGGCCGCCTCCTCTCGCGGTGTCGGGATGTCGGCGGACGCCTCGCCACGGTTGTGAGCCAGCACGAATGCCGCCGCCTCC
>Ga0233365_1000653_pt1 | contig 15575 bp, 14 predicted proteins | sample ElkDunMinimDraft_27_FD_191535 | JGI IMG/M metagenome (GOLD analysis project Ga0233365, IMG submission 191535) | Fecal eukaryotic communites from dung pellets of Tule Elk in California, USA - Elk Dung C36 | ecosystem: Host-associated > Mammals > Digestive system > Large intestine > Fecal | place...
ATGGGTGGAGAGCTGGACAACAGCACCCCAGCCGCCAGGCTGCAGCTGGAGGACTCCTGGAAGCAGCACCTGCTGCCGGAGTTCGAGCGTGACTACATGCTCCGGCTGCGCGGCTTCCTGCAGGAAGAGAAGCGCCGGGGCAAGACCATCTTCCCGCCCGGCCCACAGATCTTCAACGCGCTCAACGCCACGCCGCTGCCAGGGGTGAAGGTGGTCATCCTCGGCCAGGATCCGTATCACGGCCCCGGCCAGGCCCACGGGCTGTGCTTCTCTGTGCAGAAAGGCACCGTCCTGCCCCCTTCGCTGCGCAACATCTACAAGGAAATCGCCGCCGACCTCGGTATCCCTCCCGCGCCTCATGGCTGTCTGCAATCCTGGGCGGAGCAGGGCGTCCTGCTACTCAACGCAGTGCTCACCGTCGAGGCCGGCCGCGCTGCCTCACATCAGGGCAAGGGCTGGGAACAGTTCACCGATCGCATTATCGAAGTGCTGAACCGCGAGCGCGAGCACCTGGTGTTCCTGCTGTGGGGCAGCTACGCGCAGCGCAAGGGCGCCATCATCGACCGCAGTCGTCATCTGGTGCTGGAGTCGGTGCATCCGTCGCCGTTGTCGGCGAGTCGGGGGTTTTTTGGGAATCATCATTTTTCGGGGGCTAATCGGTATTTAGAAGAGCATGGAGTGGGGCAAATTGATTGGGGGGTGGCTTCGTAGGGCGAGCCAATGGTTTGGGGCGGGCGGTGCAGGACACGCCGTGAACCCATCCGTGGGGGCTCAATCGCGACATCGAACGCCATGGATGGCGTGAATGCGGGAAATGCAGGAGCATTTTCCGGCCATGTCGCTCATGGTCCTGCACCGCCCGCCCCAAACCATTGGCTCTGACCACGATGCCATCCCGCAGGCAATTTGCTCCGCCCCATGCGCTCCAAAAACCGCTTTTAACATGTGAATGAAGTGATGATTATAGGAATTAACCAATTAGGTTAGAAAAACGATATTCGATAGTACCCCACGGGCAAGGGAGCATGGGGTTTCGCCAAACCAAACCTTTTTGGTTAATTTTGGCATTCCAAACCTCCCGCTGGCACCATGTCAGAATTGTGGTTTGGGGCGGCGGTCCTGGACCATGAGCGACATGAATGTCGCGATTGAGCCCCCACGGATGGGTTCACGGCGTGTCCAGAACCGCCGCCCCAAACCACAATTCGGATAAGGCGCCACAGGAGAATTGAAATGCCAAACTCACCCCAAAAACTTTGCGTAATTATCGGAGCAGGCCACGCCGGCTCAGTCCTCGCCGTACAACTGCGCAAGGAAGGCTGGACCGACCGCATCGTGCTGATTGGTGAAGAAGCGCATCTTCCCTATCATCGTCCGCCGCTGTCCAAGGATCTGCTGGCCGGGGAGAAGGAGGTGGCTGGCATCGCGCTGCGCGGGCAGGCGGCCTATGATGCGGCTGAGGTCGAGATGCGGCTGGGGGAGCGCGTCGAGCGGGTGATTCCGGAACTGCGCACGCTACGACTGTCCAGCGGTGAGGAGCTGGTGTATGACGCGCTGGCGCTGTGTACCGGCGCCAGTGTGCGGCACATCGAGCTGGGCGACGGGCTGGATGGTGTGCATTATCTGCGCACGGCCGATGATGCGATGGCCATTCGTACCGACATGCGGCCTGGCGGCAAGGCTGTGGTGGTGGGCGGCGGTTACATCGGGCTGGAGGTAGCCTCGGTGCTGGCGCGCAAGGGGATGCACGTGACCCTGCTGGAGCGGGCCGGTCGCATTCTTGAGCGGGTCACGAGTCCCGTGATCTCCGAGTATTTTACTGCGCTGCACCAGGACAACGGTGTGGACATCGTCACCGATGCGGTGGTTACCGGCATTGGCGGCGAGGGGCGGGTGTCGTCGGTGCTGTGTGAGGATGGCAGCGAGTACCCGGCCGATCTGGTGGTGATCGGGGTAGGCGTGAACCCGGAGAGCACGCTGGCCGAGGAGGCCGGGCTGCAGGTGGGCAACGGCATCGTGGTGGATGAATACACCCGTACCAGCGTGGCGGAGGTGTATGCTGCCGGGGATTGCACCTGGCACCCGAGCGCGTTGTATGGGCGGCAGCTGCGGCTGGAGTCGGTGCAGAATGCGCTGGATCAGGCGCGGGTGGCGGCGGCCAATATCGCCGGGCGCGAAGTGAAGTATGAGGCGCTGCCGTGGTTCTGGTCCGATCAGTATGACATCAAGCTGCAGATCGCCGGGTTGCCGATCGATTACGATCATTTTGTGATTCGGGGCGATCGGCTGAATCGGGATGGGCGGGGCTTCGCGGTGTTCTACTTGCGCGGAGAGAAGATGGTAGCGGCGGATTGCGTGGATCGCAGCGCGGAGTTTCTGGTGTGCAAGAAGCTGATCGGAAAGCAGTTACCTGTCAACATGCAGGCGCTGGCGGACGAGGCGTGGGGGCCGGACAGCTTCGAGATGCGTGACGATTTCTTATAAGTGCGGCCCGGTGTAGACACAGCCGCTGGTGCAGGTCTCGCGGACCTCGACGCGGCTGAGCTGCGGCAGGGCAGGCTGCAGGCGCTGCCAGATCCAGATGGCGATGTTCTCGCTGGTGGGGTTTTCCAGGCCGGGGATCTCGTTCAGGTAGTGATGGTCCAGCTGCTTCCACAGGGGGTGGAAGGCGGTCTTGAGATCGCCGAAGTCCATGATCCAGCCTGACTGGGCGTCGACGTCGCCGCTGACGCTGATGCGGACCATGAAGGAATGGCCGTGCAGGCGCGCGCACTTGTGCCCCTCGGGGACCGAGGGCAGCCGGTGGGCGGCTTCGAAGGTGAATTCCTTGTAGATTTCCATGGTGTCGACCAAGCTTTTCAAGACGCCGCCATGGTACCGGGGGGCGCGTACCAAGTACAGGGCGCATGGCATATAATCCCTGCATCCGGTTTTTGCGCCTGGCATCCGAATAAACATGACAATATAAAGAGCCTCATGCCGATAACACACCGCTCCTGCAGACCAGACCATGTCTGACTCGCGCCCCCTGAGTGCGCTGATGCGCTTCTTCAGCAAGGGCACTGGCGTCCCGATCTTGCTCGGGCTGCTGATTACCGCGCTGGTGGTGTGGGTGCAGGTGGCGCGCCCTGCAGGCCTCAGTCAGCTGATCCAGCGGCTGGATCACCTCGTCTATGACCAGCGCTTCGAGCTGATGCCCAAGCCGCTGAAGAATCCCGCCTACAAGATCGTCATCGTCGATATCGACGAGCGCAGCATGCAGGTGGAGGGGCGTTTTCCGTGGAGCCGGGCGAAGCTCGCGCTGCTGGTGGACAAGCTGGCGCACAATGGCGTGCTGGTGACCGGCTTCGATATCACCTTTCCCGAGCATCAGCGCAATCCGGTGGACGAGGTGCTGGATGGCGCCGACGCGACGCTTCCGGAGGAGACGCGGCAGAGCCTGCAGCAACTGGAAGAGGCGCTGGATGCTGATGCCGCACTGGCCCGCTCCATCGCCAACCCCGCCATGGATGTGGCGCTGGCGGTGTCGCTGAACTCGCTGCAAAGCATGCAGTATGGCACCTTGCCCGAGCCCATCGTCGCCATTGATGCGGGTCTGGCCGACTCGCTGCAGCTGCAGCGGATGATGGGCTACATCGGCAACATCGCACCGCTGCAGGAGGCGGCCGACGGGGCGGGGATCATGAACCAGAGCCCCGATGTCGATGGCGTGATCCGGCGGGTGCCGCTGGTGCTGCGCTATGAGGACAACCTCTATCCAACCTTGGCGCTGGAGATGGCGCGGCTGTTCTACTTTGAGGATCGCTTCGAGCTGGTCACGCCCACGATGGGCGGGGCGCAGCAGATCGAGGCGATTCGCATCGGCGGCAGCGCCAGTGCCTACCAGATTCCGACGGATTCGCGGGGGCAGGTGCTGGTGCCCTATGTGGGCAAGTCGTGGCTGAGCGGGGAGGGGCAGTATCCCTACATTTCCGCAACGGATGTGATGCACGACAATGTCGATCCGCAACTGCTCGACGGGGCGCTGGTGCTGGTGGGTACCACCGCCAGCGGACTGTTTGATTTGCGGCCGACGCCGCTGGAAGCGGTGTATCCAGGGGTGGAGGTGCACGCCAACCTGCTCAACGGCATCCTCAGTTCGTTCGCGGTGCACGAGGTGGACGCTGGCTCCTCTGCCGATGCCCGACAGGCGGTGTCCACACCGTTGGATCAGCCGCAGACGCCGTTCCCCTACAAGCCAGTGTGGGAAGAGGGCGCGATGGTGGTGAGCCTGGTGCTGGGCGGTGTGCTGCTGAGCCTGCTGCTGCCGCATCTGGGACCGGCCGTGCTGGCGCTGGTGTCTGCCGCGCTGGTGGTGGCGCTGGTGTGGGCCAACTTCATGCTGTGGGCCGGGCAGCGCATGGATCTGTCGCTGACCCTGCCGCTGTTGCTGGTGCTGTTGCTGTGCATCGTCAACATGTCCTATGGCTTCCTGCGCGAGCGGCTGACGCGCAAGGCCATCAAGGGAATGTTTGATCAATATGTGCCACCGGCCCACATTGATGCCATGCTCAAGGAGCCGGACAATTACGGTTTTGCGGGAGAGAGTCGCGAGATGACGGTGCTGTTTGCCGATATCCGCGATTTCACCAGCGTGTCGGAAGGGCTGAGCGCCTCCGAGGTGAAGCAATTCCTGAATGACTTCTTCTCGCCGGTGACCGGCATCATCTTCAGCTATAACGGCACCATCGACAAGTATGTGGGCGACATGGTCATGGCGTTCTGGGGTGCCCCCCTGGAGGACCCCAATCATCGCGCGCACGCGGTGGCGGCGGCGCTGGACATTGTCAGGCGGGTGACGACGATGAGGCAGGAGTTTCAGGCCAGGGGACTGCCGGATATCACCATTGGTGTAGGGGTCAACACCGGCATGATGAATGTGGGAGACATGGGCTCTATTTATCGGCGGTCGTACTCGGTGCTGGGAGATGCCGTCAATCTGGGTTCGCGTCTGGAGGGCCTGACGCGGTTCTACGGGGTGACCCTGCTGGTGGGGGAGGAGACGGTGAGCGGGGTCGATGACTTCCTCTTCCGGCTGGTCGACAAGGTGATGGTGAAGGGCAAGGACACCGCTGTGCGAATCCACGAACCGCTGTGTCGCAGCGCCGAGGCCAGTGCCGGGCTGCGCGAGGAAGTCGCGCTGCACCATGCCGCGCTGGCGCATTATTTCGCCCAGCGCTGGGACAGTGCCAGCCGGCAGTTCGCGCTGCTGCAGGCGCAGCATCCCCAGACGGCGCTGTACGGGATCTACCTGGACAGGATCGCCCGGCTGCGCGGCGCAACCCTGCCGGGCGACTGGGACGGCACCTGGCAGCACACCGAAAAGTACAGTGAGCTAGGGAGCCTCTGAATAACAAATTTCGTGCCCCGTCAAGCCTTGTAATTCGCGGTTGGCGGCCCCGAACATCGGGGTGAAAATTTATTTGACATGACACCCCAAGTCGGTAAAATGCGCGTCACCCAAGAGAACGGGTGTTTAGCTCAGTTGGTAGAGCGTCGCCCTTACAAGGCGAATGTCGGGGGTTCAAATCCCTCAACACCCACCACTTGGTGGCAGAACAAAGATCGAGAAAGTTGTTCTGATAAGTTGTTTTGATGAAGAGTTAGAAAAGTTTGTGTGGACCGGTAGTTCAGCCGGTTAGAATGCCGGCCTGTCACGCCGGAGGTCGCGGGTTCGAGTCCCGTCCGGTCCGCCACTAACTTCCCCGCTAACAGATTGAATCCCCTGAATTTAAGCTCCTCCGCTGCGGTATTCGCGCTCTGTCGACAACAAATTGTCGGTCGCCCTGTCAATTTCACCTGTTCCCACTAGCGATCCCCCGTCATTCGGATGCTGGACGTCGTTTGTAATTCTTGCCGGTACAGGCAGCATTATTTTCAGTAGCAAATAGCCCGCCCGATCGGTTCGTTGAATTTGTTCAGATTAATTCTGGCACGTGGGTTGCTCGGTTAGTTTTACAGTCATCAATCGATGACTGCTAACGACACCAGGAGCCTAGAGATGAATAATCAGAATCAAGGTGGGAAAGGTCAGGAGGGTAAAGGCCAGCACGGGGAAGGTCACAAGCCCGGTCACAACGATCCTGGCCATAAAAATCCAGATCAGACCGACCCAGGCAAAACCGATCCAGGCAAGAATCAGCCAGGCAAAAATGAGCCGGGCTACAATGACCCGAACAAGCCGAAGCCTGGCCAGATTGATCCGGAACCAAATGAAAAGCCCAGGCGCGCACCTGAACCAGACGAACCCGCGCGCAGGAGGTAGTTCGGAAATCGTGTGCCAGAAGGCTGATGCTTTCTGGCGCATTTCCTTCATCACCAGAGCAGCGATCTGTGCAGCCCGGGGGGGTTGAAACTCGGAGCAATTGACGGGTTTTCCCGGCTAGTGATTCCATTGACGGGCTCTATTGTTTGATCGCCGATACCTGGCTCACACTCCGTGAATCACAAAATTGCCCGCCCCCGAAACCCCTCACTACAATCGACTTGCATAACAAATGACTGGGAGGGATACCATGCCATTTAGCCACGCGATTGGATCGCTGACTTTCTGTTGCCCGGGCTGTCACGGGACGACCATCAAGTCCTTTGACTGGGCTGTTTCACACACACTTTTCAGATGCCGATGTGGTCTGGTCTCCCCCTTTAACCTGGACGAGATCAACACGCTGCCAGGGGCACACGACACCTTTCTCAGCAAGTTTGAATCCTCCGGCTTCAATTTCTTCAGACGATAGAATCTTTCGATAGATTTTCGCGATAGATTGTCGACGTCATTTCCCGTCTCCAACAGGATCACGTGCCGCTGATAAAGCGCCAGATGATCCTGTATTGGTTTTGGTGGAATGGTTGTTGTAGATGAGGTTTTTCAGAGTGGATGGATTGTTATAGACAGATATTAAAATTCAGGTAAATCCCTGATTGAAAATTCAAGCACAAAATGATTCTAGAGTGCTGGAGTCTCGTCATGGGGACCTGACGGTTGCCTCGTCGATGGGCTGAATCCCGCATCCACTATGGGCTGGTAAAGACTTCGGGTGTCAACACTCCAGATCTCGGCATTGTCCAGGCGTACCCGTCCGACATAGGCGACATACGCGGTAGCCTTGTCGGTGGATTCCGCAGTTGGTGCGGGCACACTGAAGTTGACCGACTGCCCTGATTTCATGTTGATATGCTGGGAAACCAGGCTGATATCCAGCACGCGGTTGAAAGCGTCGAACGAAATAACCTCGAATTCCACGGCCTCTATGGCGCGGGAGGCCGATATCGAGAACGCGAAATTTTGCTGGGGAAAATTCAGGTCGTGTGATTCGATGCACTTGAATTCGGTGAGGGCCACCGGGCAATCGCAGGTGAGGATGGAGAAAAATTCCTGCTGTATTGGTGTGCTTCCTGTGGTCAGATAGTCCTTATGCTCTTCGGGGCCATAGTTTTGTTCGTACCGATTGATGATGTGTTTCAATTTGCAACTCCTTGCATTATCTTTTTGTTATCTTTTTTCGTGAATTTTTTATTCACTGATTTTTATATTAATCAGTAAAGCGCCAGTTGTCCTAAATATTGAACAGAAGTTGTAGATGGAGACGCCGGTATGGGAAGGCTGTCAAAAGTTTGAATCCCAATGCTGGATATTCGTCTATAGGAAGACTACTATGGTTCGACTAAGGGGTTTATCGGGTGATTCAATCCGGCAAATTGCTGCCGCAAACCGGATCCATTTTGCGGAATAAAAATTATGGTCAATCGCAGGTTTTCACGTCGCCGCTTCAACCGCACGGTTCTTCAACTGGCAGCGGCTACATTTGTTTCCCTCCATCTTCCGGGGTTTGCTGCTTTTGCGCAGACAGGTGCGCAGACAGGTGCGCAGACAGGTGCCCGGACAGGAACACAGCCCGGCGCACCGTCGTCCTCTGGCACGCGGCTGCGCATCGGCATCATCGGCTCCGGTCGCATCGGCGGCGCCATCGGTCTGCGCTGGGCCGAGGCGGGGCACCAGGTCATGTTTTCCTCACGTAATCCCGAAGAGCTGGCTGATCTGGTGGCCACGGCCGGTGACAATGCTTCTTCCGGCTATCCGCAGGACGCCGCCAGCTTCGGCGATGTCATCCTGCTGGCCGTGCCCTACGGCGCGATGCCCCAGGTGGGCGAGGACTATGCGAGATTGATGGCTGGCAAGATCGTCATCGATTGCACCAATCCCCGGGCGGATCGAGACGGGCCGATGGCAGACGAGGCCATCAGCCAGGGCACCGGCATGGCCTCGGCGGCGTATTTCCCTGGTACCCGCCTGGTCAGGGCCTTCAATGTGGTCAGTTTCACCATGGTGGAGGATGAGGCACATCGCGACGGCGAGCTCATCGGCATTCCTGTTGCCGGTGATGATGCCGAGGCGGTGGCGGTGGCTGAGCAATTGGTGCGTGATGCCGGCTTCGAGCCGGTGCGGGTGGGCGATCTGGACAGCGCCCGGCGCTTCGATCGTGGCACGCCGGTCTACGTGCGCGGCATGACAGCGGCACAGCTGCGTGAGGCGCTGGATCTGCCGGAATGATCATCGCAGCAGCTCCCCCCTTGCAGACCATTCGTGATGACGTCACCGAGGCCGCAGGCGTCCATCTGCGGCTGCTGCGGCTGGATCTCATCCACCCGCTGCTGCAGGGCAACAAGTGGTACAAACTGCGCCTCAACCTCGAGGAGGCTGCGCGGCAGAGGCCTGGCCAGGGTCAGAAGAGGGACCAGGAGAACGTGACGCTGCTCAGTTTCGGTGGCGCCTGGTCCAATCACCTGCGGGCGCTGGCGGCAGCCGGATCCCTGCACGGCTTTCGCACCATCGGCGTGGTGCGTGGCGAGCTTCCCCAGCCGCTTAATCCGGTGCTGGCCTTTGCCCGGCAGCAGGGGATGATCCTGCACCCCGTGGAGCGCAGCAGTTACCGTCAGAAGCACAGCGAGGCGTTCCTGGCTGGCCTGCGGCAGCAGTTCGGCGATTTCTTCCTGATTCCCGAGGGCGGGGCGAACGTCGAGGGCGCGCTGGGCTGCAAGGACATCGTGTCCCATCTGCAATGGTCGGTGGCGCCGGTCAGGCGACATCTGCTGCTGGCCTGCGGCACCGGCACCACCCTGGCCGGCATCCTCCATGGCATTCACCATGATCCACGCGCCGACTGCCGGGTGACAGGCGTGGCGGTGGTCAAGGGCATCGGCATCAACGGCGAGAGCTTCCTGCAGGCCGATGTGCGGCAGATGCTGCAGCGGCTGGAGGAGGTAGATCCGCTGGTCTTACCTCTCATCCCACCCCTGATCCCGCCCCCACAGCGCTGCGACTGGCACATTGAGGCGCATTGGCACTGCGGTGGCTACGCCCGCACCACGCCGGAGCTGCTGGCTTCGATTGCCAACTTCCAGGCCAGGCATGACGTGCCGCTGGAGCCGGTCTACACCGGCAAGATGATTCACGGGCTGTATCGCCGGTTACGCGAGGGCGGTTTCGAGCGCGGCAGCGAGATCATCGCCATCCACACCGGCGGCATACATCCCCGGTGAAAATGTGACAGGTACTCCCTCAGCTACGCCCGCGTGCAATCCAGCTGGCACCCTCAATTTGGCTGTTGCAGCGAAATGATCCGGCTCAGGGTCGTGATGTTGTCGGTCAGGTCGCGGCGCCTGGGGTTGTCCCTGCGGGCCAGTTCCAGCAGGCTGATAGCCTGCTCATAATCGCGCATGTCCACGGCCAGTTGTGCGTGCGACAGCAGTGCCCGTTCACGATAGTCGGACAGCGCCTGGGCCCGGGTGTAGAGGCTCGCGGCGTTGGCGTAATTCTGTGCCTGGCTGTGCAGCATCGCCAGCTCCAGCAGGGCATTCCCGTTGGCGGGATTGATGGAGATCGCCTGATCGAGTTGCGAGATTGCGCGGTCGGCGTTTCCGTCCGCATGATTCAGGCGCGCCTCCTGGGTCAGCAGTGCGCTCTGCTCCGTGGAGTCCAGGCGATCGAACTGCTCACGAATGCGGGAGGTCAGGCGCTTGGCCAGATCCAGTTGTTCCCGCTGTACCAGCCAATCCACCGTATTGACCAGTTCGCGATAAGTGTCCGTCTCCTGATCGAGTGTGTCTTCCAGCAGGTCGACGCCTCGGGTCAGGCTGCCGGCCCGCAGATGCAACTGACCGGCGGCCAGAAGATTGGCGGGAGTGTTGTTGCCCAGACGAATGGCCATCTCCAGACTGCTCAATGCCATGGCGTCGTCCTGAGAGTTGAGTGCAATGTTGCTGCGTTGCAGCCACAGGTCGGGGTCGTCGGGGTCCTGTTGCAGCAGTTCCTCCAGCAGAGCGGAGGCGCCGGCGAAATCCTTGGCCGCCATGAGGGCGTACAACAGGCCCTGGCGCCACTGGGGATTGTCCGCGTCGAGGAACATGGCTTGCTGGTAGCCGCTGATGGCGCTCCAGGGGCTGCCTGTTTGCAGATTGAGATAGCTGAGTTGACCATAGAGCTGCGCGTCGTTGGCGCCCAGTTCGATGGCGCGGGTGATGTGCTCACGCGCGTCCCTGAGACGTTGCTGGTTCAGGTAAACGATGCCAAGGCCGCGATGGGCGCGCACGAAATCCGGCATTTTTGCCAGTGTGTCCTGGTAGGCTGCTTCCGCTCCCGCCATGTCGTTCATGGACATATATATCTGCGCCCGCACGAAGTGCATCGCCGCGCTGAAGGTGCTCTGATCCGCCTGCTCAAGAACGGCGGCTGCCTGCTGATACTGCTGGCTGTCGATCAGGGGGCGAAGGGTGGCTGCCAGCTCGCGCTCGTTGGGGTCCAGCCCGGCCTCACGTTCCTGCAGTGGTTGTGTGTTGGCGTCAAATTGCCAGGAGGGCGTCGGCAGATCGATGCTGACGGATTGCGCGGCGACGTTGCCGCAACACACGGCCAGCCCCATGATCACGGAGGAGAGGATTCGTTGAGACAGGTTTTTTTTACTCAGGGTTTTTACATGCGTTGTCATTGCACAATCTCCACGGGCCAGACGAAGCGCGCCCGCACCGGTTCGCCGTTGCGCGAGGGTGCGGTGAACCTGGCGGTCTGAACGATACGCTGAATGGCCCGATCAAGGATTTCGGGATAGGGGTTTTCGACGACGTTTATCAGGGTCACCCGACCCGTTTCGTCAATGAAGACGTCCAGTTGCAGCATGACGCGGTCGATATTGCGACGCGCCAGCTCCGGCGGAAAAGTCACCTTCTGCAGGCTGACGATCTGCGGCAGCGAATCGAGTTGATCCAGGCTGAAGGCCGACCAGTCGATGCTGAGATCGCGGTTCCACTCCACCATGTTCTGCGCTTGAAGTGGCGGCGGTGGTTCGATCAGGTCCAGGGAGTCATCCAGCTCCACACGCGCTACTTCCAGGGCGGGGCCACTGGATTCCGGGGGCAGGTCGAGAGACAGGTTCTGTGGTGTGCGTGCCTGCTGCTGTGGGGGCGGAGGCGGTGGAGGAGGGGGCAACGACAGCTCGATCTGACGCAGCTCGATGACCGTTTCCTCCGGCGTGGAGAAGGACTGGCTCAGGCGGATCAGGAAGATCACCAGTGCGATCGTGCTCACGCTCAGCACTGCCGCGGCCAGCAGGGGGAGCAACTGGCGGGGGCTGTTTCCGGGATTATTGCTACGAGGGATGAGGTTGCTGTCGAACATGATCTCCTCACAGCTCCGTGGCAATGCTGACGTCGACCGCGCCGGCCAGCTTGGCCTGGTCGATCACGTCCACCAGCAGTTGGGTGGAGACCTGGCCATCGGCCTGGATCACCACGGGGCGCTGGCGCGACTGCATCAGCTGGCTGACATTAGCACGCACGCCGCTGACGCCGATGCGGGCGCCGTCATGCACCACCTCGCCGTTGGCGGTGATGGCGATCAGCACCACCGTCTGCGGCAGCTGGGCAGTGGACAGGGCCTGGGGTTTGTTGACCTCAACGCCGGTCTCTTTCACGAATACCGTGGTGACGATAAAAAAGATCAGCAGAATGAACACCACGTCCAGCAGTGGCGACAGGTCGATGTGTTGGGTGCGTTGTTGATCGAAGCGTTGTTGCAGGCCTGGTCGCATCTAGAGTCCCACCTCTGAATCGTTGATGTCATCGTGTTGAACGTGCAGATAGTGCAGCATCAGCCAGGCGGGGATCGCGGTGGCCAGACCACACTGGGTAGTGAGCAGGGCGTCAGCGATACCGCCGGTCAGCATGTCCGGTGCTTCGGCCCGGCCCAGTGACATGGCGAAAAAGGTCTGCAGCAGGCCGGTGATCGTCCCCAGCAGGCCGAGCAGTGGCAGCGCCGTGATCATTGTCTCCAGGGCGCCGACCCAGGTGTCGTTGTTATCGCGGCGGATGCCCAGGTGAATCTCGATGATCTCCCGGAACAGTTGAAAATAGATGACGGCACCGAGCGCGAGAATGGCCCATATCACCCAGTTATTGAAGTTAAGTTCAAGCATGCAGGGTGGCCTTCGGTAATTGGCTGTAATCGACGGCAGTGTTTTCCAGGGACGACAGATAGGATTTCACGCGGCGGCTCAGCAGTGCGTGCAGGAGCAACGCGGGGATCGCTACGATCAGGCCCAGCTCGGTGGTCACCAGCGCCTCGGAGATGCCGCCGGATACCGCTTCCGGATCGCCGGCACCGAAGATCGTCATCAACTGGAATGTCGCGATCATGCCGCTGACGGTTCCTAGCAGACCCAGCAGCGGCGACACCGCAGCGATCACGGCGATGGAGCCCAGCCAGCGCTCCAGCTTCTGACGGTCACTGTTCAACTGGGCGAACAGGCGATCATCGCGCATCTGCCCGGGCGCGGTACGGGTGGCAATTTCCAGCAGGGTCTGCTGCATGCCGCGCAGCCGGCTGGCGTGCTGGGACAGCAAGGCTCCGTGCTCTTCCGGCGATGTGGTTTCGACGCTGTGCAGCAGCAGTTTGCCGCCGCTGCTGTTGATGGCGGGCAGGCGCCACAGCTGTGCGGCCTTGACCAGTGCCACCAGGAGCGCCACAAGACCGAATACCAGGATGGGAATGGCCCACAGCCCACCTTTGCTGACGTGCTGCATGAGTGTCTCATGCTGCTCCGCCATTTGCAGGGCGCGGGACAGTGTCGGGTCGAAGGGCGGCAGACCCGCGCCGGTCTCGCGCAGCCTGACCAGCTCCGTCAGCGCGGAGTCGCCCAGCGCCAGCATGGCCTGGGGCATGTCGGCATCTCCCTGGTTGTTGAGAATACCGCCGGTGCCGCCGGCCTCGTCCAGGTACCAGCCTACGGGCCCTAGTGTCAGCACTGAGGCGGGGGTGATGATCCCGCTGGGCATGATCACGTCGCCTGTCCGCCACTGCGGATTCAGCTGGTAGCCCAGCGTTGCCACGTGCTGCTCCAGCCAGCTGACCTTGGCGTCCATGTCGTGCTCAGGGAAAGCATCCGCACTCGCTTCGACGTCGACCAGAGAGTGGAAGTTGTCGAGCAGGTAATGCTGATAGCGGCTCTGTTCCTGCCATTCTTTCAGTCGCCCCGTCAGGCTGTTGAGGCTTAGGGTGCGTTCGTCGGCGGCGCGCTGTGCCGTGGCGGCCTCGTCACGCAACTGTTGCACCTGGCGCTCCAGTGCCTGCAGCTCAGAGGACATGTCGCGGCGCTGCTCGGTGATCCGGGCCTGGGCTCTTTCCAGTCCCCGCTGGGCGTCCTGAATGTCCTGAGCCAGGGAAAGGCGTGCCTGTTCAGCGGACTGCGCATGAAGATTGCCGCCTGTTGATATCAACAGCGCCGTGACGATAAGAAGCGGGATGCGCCGGAGGAGGGAAGTCGAGTATACGTTTCTCATTGTTCCGCTCCCGTGGCATTGCCTGCTGAGGCTGTGTACGGAACCGCATCCGTGACGCTTCCGGAGGCCGCCACCGCGGAGGAGCGTACCTGTATCGGCAGGCCCATCAAGCCGATGTCCTGGTTGTTCTCGATCATGCGGATGGCCCGCTGCACGCTGGATGCCTCAACGCCCGCGTCGGGCTCCCACTGCCAGCCGGCAGGCGTCGGGTGGCCCATACCGCTTTTCTCGCCATCGGCGGAAACGTACCAGGCCTGGGACACGCCCATGTACAACTGTCGCACCCTGCGCTGCTCTCCGTCGCCACCGGTGATGGTGTCTTCATGCAACGTCATGCGGGACTGGAAATCGTTGAAGCGGCCGAGCAGGTCGAGGGCCAGTTGCAGGATCTGGCTGTTGTCCTCCAGTTGTACCGTGCCGCTATTCAGTGCCTCGCGCCAGGAGTTGGCAAGTGGAGGCGGCAACTGCGGAAGCATGACACGCAGCGCTACCAGCAGGCGCTCGTTGACAACGGTCATCTGCTCCTGGTCGCTTTCCAGACGGGTTTGCTGTTCGAGCAGATCCAGGCGCTCCTGTTCCACCTCGTCGGTCGCTTCGCTACGAGTTTCCACTGTGCGGCGCAACTGATCACGCTCATTGGCGAGCAGTTGCAGGCGCAGTGACAGTTGTTGCCGTTGCTGATCCCAGCTCTGCTCCAGTGCGGTGCGCTGTTGTTCCAGGGATACCCAGGTCTCCACCATTTCGCGGGCCTCAGTGACTGGATTGGTGGCGGGGTTGGTGTCTTGCGCGGCATGGACAGGGTGAGACAACAGGCAGGCAATGCAGCAGGCCTTAGCCCAGCCTCGTTTGTTGGCATGTGGGGTCAGCATGGAAATTCAGCTCAGTATGGTCGAATGGGAGTGTCGTGAAATGGCGAGAAGCCACAGCCCGGCTGGTGTGGCGGCATTGTAATTCACGAGTTGTTGCAAATGCAAATGAGAGTGCTTATCATTTGCGCGCTCGTCAGGTCACAGCTCAGGGATTCCACCCTCATGCAGGGAAGATATCGGCAGGGAAGATATTGAAAAGGATCCCGAAAAGAGAGCAGACCCCTTATAACTACTCAATATGGAGATTAACAGATGGCAAAGTCTATCGGTCGCCCCCTGCCTGCTGCTTTCAAACGCAGTGCCCTCGTGATGGCAGTCACTGCAGCAATTCCTCTTCTGGCATCTGCCCAGACCACCCAATTGCCTGCTACCCAGGTGGATTCACAAGCTGCCGAAAGCTACAACGTCAACCCCAGTTCACCAAAGCTCACCCAACCCTTGATCAACACTCCGCGCACAATTTCCGTCGTGTCCGAGGTTGCCATGCGTGATCAGGGTGTGACCAGCCTGGGCGATGCCCTGCGTAATGTGGCCGGCGTTTCCACCTTTGGTGGTGGTGAGGGCGGCGGCGGTGTCGTCACCATCAGCGACAAGGTCACCATACGGGGCTTCGATGCCCGCAGCAGTATCTATGTCGACGGCACACGCGACATCGCCGGCTACAGCCGCGACATGTTCAACTACGAGCAACTGGAAGTGATCAAGGGTGCCGGTGGCTCCCTGATGGGTAAGTCGGCGGCTGGCGGCTCTGTGAACCTGTCCTCCAAACACGCGCGACTGGATAATTTCGGCTCCGTGGGCGTCTCCTACGATGAACTGGACACCAAGCGCCTCACG
>Ga0233365_1000654_pt1 | contig 15549 bp, 19 predicted proteins | sample ElkDunMinimDraft_27_FD_191535 | JGI IMG/M metagenome (GOLD analysis project Ga0233365, IMG submission 191535) | Fecal eukaryotic communites from dung pellets of Tule Elk in California, USA - Elk Dung C36 | ecosystem: Host-associated > Mammals > Digestive system > Large intestine > Fecal | place...
TCGGGGTCCATCCGGTCCAGGATCTCGTCGCGCTCGTCGACGAGGTACACCAGGGCGGGTTCGGTGTTGTTGCTGGTCATTGTGTGATCCTCTCGGTGATGTCGTCTGACGGTGTCCACAGTCGCCGCGCCCCCGGGCAGGCGACCGGTACCGGTAGTGGCTCGACGTCGTCGAGCACCCAGTGATGTATGCGCGGGCCGTAGGCGGCCCAGGCGTCGCAGCGGCACCGGGCCGAGTCGGCCGGGTGTACGTCGACCAGGTCAACGAGCGCGACGATGGCGCCGACGGCCAGGCCGCTACGCGGGATCTCCCAGCCCTCGGCGCGCAGGCGCCGCAGCATCGGCCGGTCGGGAGTAGCGGACGCGTGCAACGCCAGCAGGCCCCGGTAGTCGCTGCCGTAGCGCCGGTTCTCGACGCGTTTGTCGAGATCGGTGATGCACCACAGCCACGGCTGGGTAAGGGTCAGAGCCCTCATCGCGTCACCTCCCCCAGTGGGATGAGCGGCGCCTGCGCCAACAGCATCGTGATGCGATTGACCGTGCGACTGGTGGTCACATCGGCGGCGGCCGGGCTGGTCGCCCACGCGACATACGCCCTCGCGACCTCACCGTGGGTGCGGTCGGTCTGAGCGATCACGCCCTCGACGACGTCGGCCATACCGGGCCAGATCGACAGGATGTAGTGCACTTGGAGCATGTCCAGGGTGGCGATCGCGTCGATCAGTGCGTCGCGCCTCTCGGCGCGGGTGCGCGTGCCCACGGCTCACCACTCCGTGGCCAGGTAGGTCAGCGCCCGGCTGACGCGTGTCGTGTGTCGGTGCAGGTACCAGCCCCACTCCGGCCCCCACGTCCGGTCGATGACCGACAGGTGAGCCCAGGTCGTGGTGCGCGCCAGCAGCCCGACAGCGATCTGGTAGGTGACCCGGGGGTCGCCGGCCGCCACGGCCGCCAGGTCCCGACCGGTGACAATCCGGTCGGCGATGGCCTCGCCCAGGCCCCGCCAGTCACACTCGGCGACCAGCTCAGTGGCGGCCTGGCGAGGCGTCTGCCCCATGGTGACCCGGTAGGTCAGACGCGGCGCGACCACGTGAGCCGCCTGATGGGCGCGCTCACGCAGTGTCTGTCGCCAGTCCCCCTCAGGGATACGGTCCGTGGTCTCAGTAGTAGTGGTCATGACGCTCCCTCGCCGAACATGCCGCGCACGGTGGTGATGTAGCCGGTGATGACCGCGACGGCGTCACGATCGTTGGTGGACAGTGTGAGCGCCGGAACGGCCATGACGGCCGCCGACGACACCAGGGCGTACTCCTCAGCAGCAGCGACCAGGCGCTGCTCAGCGGCGGCCAAGTCGGCCGCCGCCTCGGGCGCCAGACGCGGGCTAAACGGGTTCACACCGCCACCCCCCGACGGGTAGCAGCGGCGTAGGCACGGCGCTGACGCGGCGTCATGCCGCCGAACACGCCGTCGTCGTCGCCATTCGCGATCGCGGCGGCCAGGCAGTCAGCGACCACCGGGCAGCCGTGGCAGATCGCCTGAGCCGCAGCAGCGGCCGACGGCCGGACGTCCAAGTCGTCGACGGGGAAAAACACCTCGGCGTCGACGTCGCGGCAAGCCGCGGATCGCCGCCAATCGAAATCAGCCGCAGTCGCGCCTCCAGGCGCAGGACGGGATACGGTACGTACAGATGGCATCCTGGACTCCAATTCATCGATGCCTACAAGTGAGCCCTGACCAGGGATAACGGCCCCGGTCAGGGCTATTTTCGTGCGATGGGCTGGCGGGTCAACCGCCGTAGACGATCCCCAGGACGATCCCGACGATCAACACGACCGGGAACAGAACGATCGCAACGCCGTTGAATGTCCGCATTGGATACTCCTATATCTGTTGTTGGCCAACCGATCCGGCCGACCATAGTGTCCCGCCCCGGACTCGCACCGAGATACGCAACTAACTTCTCGCGCAGGACGCCATCACCAGTTATCGACAGGCCGGTGATCCACCTGGTCACGACGCGCGTCTCCCGACGTGCGTCGCCCTCGCAGAGATGACAAGGACCCTGCGTTCCCTCACCCCTCAATGGAGAGGTTCAACCACCGAGTAACCGGTGGATTGGTGTTGCGTTGGTGCATGTGCATTGTAGATCACGTGCTCTACCGTGTACTACCTAGCTAAGTAAACATCAGGTAGAGTGCGGTGTCAATAGGAGGTTTGAAAATGAGCGAAAAAAGGCGTGCGCGGGCTGGCTACCGCGCCATCGCCGAGCACTACCGCGACCAGATAACCGCTGGTGACCTGCGCCCTGGCGACCACTTGCCGACCATGCGGGAGGCGATGGATGAGTGGAGTGTGTCGATACAGACCGTCGCCCGCGCATACCGGCTGTTGCGGCAGGAGGGACTGACACGACCATCAACGGGCGCGGGCACCATCGTTGCCGACATCGCCAGCCCTGGCCTCGCTGATCGCGTCCAGCGGCACTCGGCGACGGGTGGAGCGCTGGCGGCCAACGAGGTGTCAGAGATCCTGCGTGTCGGCCAGGTGGCCGCCGACGACCTGATTGCATCCCGATTGGGTGTCAGTCCAGGTGACCAGGTGTGGATGCGTCGACGTCGCGTCAGCGCCAATGAGCAGGTGTCTCACGTATCGACCAGCTACTACACCCAGCGCGTCATCGAGGTGACACCCGAGCTGACACAGCCGACATCGACGGGCGGCTCACGCGAGCTGGCCGCCGAACGCCTCGGGGCAGCTCAGGTGAGCGTCCTAGAGGAGGCATATCCCATGTTGGCCGGACCGGTAGACGCTCGTGACCTGCCCGTGAGCATCGGCGATCCATTGATCAGAGTGGTGCGTACGGCTTGGCTGTCGGACGACACGATCGTTGAGGTCGCGGTCAAAATCACGCACCGGCCACTGCGGTGGACGACGTCGCTAGCCCAGGCATAGCTGTCACATCATCCAAATTGCTCACATGGGCAACTACCATCACTACAAACAGAAACCCGCCGGGCGCGTTACCAGCGCATATGCCCGACGGGTCACCAAAAAATGATGGCTCCACCGTACCCGACAACCGGCGGTCTCGCGCAGCGGACGCACGGTCACGAGGGACGAGGCGGAGCCATCGGGGAGGCACTACCGATGTCCGATCAACCAGTTTCCGACGACGCGAGCACGACCGCTGAGATCCTTGGCCCACAGCCCGAGACCACGTATTACGGGTATTACCGCCGAGACTGGATCGACCTCTGCCCCGACCTCAAGGCCATCGACGGCAGGGCCTACGGAGTCCTGAGGTCCCTCGTGTACGAGGTGCGGGGCCTGCGCAACGACAAGGTCTACCGACTCACACTCGCCGAAATGTGCGAACTGATCCCAGGCGTCAACAATAAGCCGATATCACTGACATCCCTGAGGGATAGCCTGCGTCGACTGTCGATTGTCGGTCTTGTGTCGGACCCCGAAGGCGAGCCGCTGCGGACATCGTCCCGCGCCAGGGCGGCAGGCCGGCCTTTGCGGATGAGGGTGCATGACACGCCCTGCAATGACTATGTGCCGCCGTGGTCAAACACCGAGCAGAAGGTAGCCGCGATCCGCGCCGCCAAAGCGGGTCGAAATTCTGACCCGGACCCTGAAGCGGGTCGAAATTCTGACCCGGTGGGTCGAAATTCTGACCCACGGGGTCGAAATTCTGACCCGGACTACGAACCTGACCAGGATCAACGCGACCCGGACTACGGACCTGTATCTACGTATCTTGCTTCTGGTCGGGGGAACTCTCAACACACACCTCAAGGCCGTACCACGCGAGCACGCGATGGCCAGATCGTCGTCGACGCGTTGGCCGCCGATGAGGGCACGGCCGTAACGGGTGTGTGTGATGACGATCCGAAGCCCGAAACCCCGATGGTGTCGGCCACGCAGATTGCTCAAACGATGGCCGTGGTGCGTGAGGTCACCGCGTCCCGCGCCAAACCGCGTCTCGATCGCGAGCCGCAGCACGGCCAGGCTCGCGCCGCCGTCGTTGACGCCCTACAACGTGGTTGCACGCTGACGCAGATCCGCTCGGCCGCAGCCAGCGCCACCAACGACCAGACCATGGCGCCCGGCAAGCTCATTGCCGAAGCTCTCGCCAGCGTGCGGCCTCACGTTGCACCGCCAGCACGTGACCGTGTTGCCGACGAGGCGGCCGTTGTTGCTCTCGCTCGCCGGATGCCCACTCAGGTCGACCCGGTCGATCAGGGCACCGAGGTCGCTCCGCAGCTGACGGCCACGGTGGTGGAGCGGCGGCCCGGTCGGGACTGGCGCGACCTCGTCGCCCAGTACAGCCCCTCTGAGGGCTAACAGCCACGCCAGCGACTCGGGGCACCCTGACCCCCACGGCACCAAGGGTCAGGGTGCCCCGAGTCGCACAGGCGCTCTCAGGCGGTCAATCGTCGCGGTTTTCGCCATTTCCTGCCATTTCCGGCAGGGGGGTCGGTTTTGAAGGGGGTAGGGGTGTGGGTGTGCGAGTCGGGTGTAACTACCGGATCTCACCCAGGCGCCTGAGCCAAGCGACCGCGCCAAGCATGTCCACGGTCACGACCAGGCGGTGACGCTCACCGGTCTGTAGCGGGTTACGCAGCAGGTCGGCGCGGGTGACGGGTCATTACGAGTGGTGGCTGGCCAGCCCCTAAATACATCTCTCTCACGAGGTTGTGGGACGACCAGAAGCGACCGAAAGCGACATCACTGTGAGGGCCAGGACCAGGCGCGAACATGGCTGAAACATGGCGTTCGACCACGGCGAAACCACAGCACAGTTACGGCATCGATCGACACGCCTATGCATTACCAACGTTGCCGGATCGTCAGTGACGTTTCGACACGCTCACTGACTCGACCCGATGCCCCTCAGATTGATCACACCTAGGCATTGCAATCTGACGGGTCATCAGTGACGAATCGAACCATGCCGTTATCACTGTCTATTGCGGACAGTGCGATCTCATTGCACCAAGGTATCGTCGATACGAAATTCAATCGTCAGTGACGTTTCGGCCCCGGATTTAGCCCTGATGTGGCGTCAGTGCTCTGACCTGCGGGTTAATCCGCCAGGTTAACGGTTAGCCCGAGGTGTTAACCCCGGCGTTAACTCATCTTGACCAGGCAGAATGCATTACATCTGTCCACAGTTGAAAGCCGCTGGGAAGCAAGTTATGGGGATACGGGAACCATCCGGTCGCCGGCCTTTTGCCAACCGCTCGGATCATCAGTGACGATCCCACGGGGCGCGGATACGGTCGTGATCATGGGAGATGGGGAGACGGCGCGGCGGGTGATCGAGTCACCGTGCGAGTGGTGCGGGGTGGCGATCAGGCATCAACAGCGGGGCGGCCGCCGACGACGGTACTGCTCCGACGGACACCGACAGCGGGCATACGAGGTGCGGACGGCAGCGCGTCGACACGGGGAGGACCTGACGGCCGGTCGGATCGCCGAGACGCGGGTGCGCGTCGTCCAAGAGGTGATCCAACCGGAGGCACCAACGCGGATCGACATCTGGGAATCGGCCCTCGACGCGCTCGCCGATCAGATCGAGACCGGGGCGATGCCGCCACCGGTCCACTCGCGGATACGGGCGCGGCTTGGGCGAGTCCAGGGCGCCCTCGACCGATCGCGGCGCCGGAGATTATCTCCGGCTATCTTGCTCCCCAAGCCAGTCACGCACGGTGATGCCGGCTGTCACGCTACGTGCGCGCCCGGCGGAGCAAGATATAGCAAAACACTGTGGTTATGGCGGGCGCGTCGACAAGCCATGGAAGCCGCCCTTTTCGAGTCATGCCATGAAGGCCATGACGGTCGGTGTTTTCGGCGAGGGCCATGACGGTCTCGTCGTCGGTCGAAAGGCCGGCCTTTTCGGGTTGCGACCGGATCGGTTGCGGGAACACCGATTCCCGTGAGTCATCAATCGGCCACAGAAGTCGATCTCTGTCCCACTGTGACCAGGTAAAACGGCCTGAGGGCGCCCGTAAGTGCAGAAAAGCGCGCACCCACACGTGAGTATGGGTGCGCGCGGGTTGATGCGTCGATGTGGCCGGATCACCCGTCAAACGGCACGTGTAGGCGCTCGACGGCGGCTCGTCGGGCTGCGTGGCCACGACGGTCGTATCCGGCCGTGGTCGCCGGTGATACGTGGCCGAGCACTTTCGACGCGGTTGACAGGTCGGCGCCGCTGTCGAGCAGGTCTCCGGTGAACGTGCGCCTGAGATCGTGTGGCGCGACCCCAGCACCGAACCGCTTGGTGACGGCCTGGGCGACGGTGGCGGTCGATAGGCGCGGTCCGATCACCGCGACGCGCGGCACTGTCTTGCTGATCGGCGTCAGCAGTGGCCCCGGCTGGTCGCTGCGTACCGCCAGCCACGCTCGGATTGCTCGACGCACGCCAGGCGCCAGCGGCACGTCCCGCACGGCGCCGCCCTTACCGGTGACCACGATGGTCTCGTGGTTGTCGTCGAGTGAGTCCATGTCGAGTCCGGTCGCCTCGGCCCGTCGGAGGCCCGCGCCGACCAGTAGGGCGATGAGAGCGGCGTCGCGCCTGGCCGTGGCCGACTCGTCGACGGCCAGGCGAGCGAATGCGGCGTGGACCCGGTCGGCCGACAGGTGCCCGCGCGCCTGGCGCTCATCGTCCCGCGTCGCTCGCTCCGGCGCGACGGCGTTGAGTCGCGGCAGCGCCTGGTCGTGGCTCAACTTGCCCGCGTCCCGCGCCGCCCGGATTACCGCTCGTACGGAGTCGCGCATGGCGTTGCGTGTCGACGGCGCCGACCAGGCTGACGCGATGCCCCGGTCGATCGCCTCGACGGCCGCCACCGGTAGCGCCGCCCAGTCGGCTGCCCACACCTGTTCGGGCCGGTCGATCCGTGAGTCGGTCGCCATCACCACCCGCGCCAGGCGCTCCAGGCGAAGTCGTGCCGTGGCGTTGGAGCCGCGAGCTACCGCCCGAGCCACCGACGGATGCACCGACCGATGCACCGCGGATCGTGCGTCGACGAGCGCGGCTGTCACCGCTGCACGTGGGACGCGCGGCGCCTCGGCCGGCGGATCGTAGAGAGCTACCTCGGCGAGCGTCATGGCCGCTCCATCCGATGCTGGCGCAGGGCCTCGGTCGCGGTACGCAGGCCCTCATCAGTGAGGGCCATGTGGGCCACGAGCGCGTCGTGCCGTGCGGATCGGGCAGCGTGCAAGGCGGCCTCAGTGTCGGCGGCCGCCACGTCGGCCTCGGCGTTGGCCAGGGCTTGCTCGGCGACCTGTAGTCGCGCGTCGATGTCATTGAGCCGGTCGGTCGGTGTCATGTGATTCCTCCGAATCGATGTGTCGATAACATACATTATCGCTATACGTTTGGGCATGAGAAAAGCCCCCGACCGGATCACCGGTCGGGGGCGAACGTCGTCAGATGATGTGCGGGTCGTCGGTCACCCTGTTGGCGCGGATGGCGGCCTCGACCTCCTCGTTGGGGTCGAGGTTGGCGTTCTGGGCGTTGTAGACGATGTGGGTCAGGTCGGTGGCGTCCAAGCCCACAGCGGCGGCCCGGTCGTAGGTGTCCGAGGTCAGGTCCGGGCAGCACAGGTGCTCCCCGCAGTGCGCCCAGGCGTCGGGGTTACAGACACAGGCGTTCTCGGTGTCGGTCACGTTGTCTCCTTGCGTGAGTTCCACAGTGCTCTCTTTCTCGGGTTGAGTGCGGCGCGTCAGATGATGTAGGGACCGTCGGTGACCTCAATGTCGTCCTCGTTGGGCGTGATGCCCGCCAGGAATCCCAAGCAAGCACCGACCACGAACCCGGCTGTGGCCGACAGGTCGTCGCTCCACTCAGGCGGCAGGTGGAACGCCGAGCCGTCCTCCGTCATCACCAGCAGAGTGTCCTCAGTGATCGGGTCCTGCACGATCAGCGCGTACGGCGGGTCGTCGTCGTCCTGGTGGTGAGCGACCGTAATGACGTCACTCAGGGCGTCGATGCGCCGTGACAACAGCTCATACACGTCGCGGTGCTCGATTACGAGGGTCAGTGGGCTACTCGTCTGGTCGTCCATAGTGCTCTCCTGGGTTGTGGTCGGTCAGGCGTGGTCGCGTACGTCGCGGTAGAGGTCGTCCAGCGCCGTGACGTCGGCGGCGGTGCCGCCCGGCGTGTGGGCGTCCAGATCGACCAGGGCGCGCCGGTACGCATTGGCGGCGGCCACGGCCCGGTCGAGCCGGATACGCAGCCGTGCCGCTGTCAGTCCGGCGGTGTCGCTGTCGTAGGCGACTCGGGTGATGAGGTCACTGGGCAGGTTGTCGGTGGTCATGGGTTGATCCCTCTCTGGGTGATGGGCCGTCCGGTGGATGGGTGCAGGTAGGTGAGGCCGGAGCCGGTGGCGTCCGGGTTGATCGCCCACGCGGCGATCGTGGCGGTGCGCCAGCGCGGCGCGGGTGGTCCGCCACCGTGGCGGGACCGAGGTGGACAGTCCGGCTCAGGCAGTCGCGTCTTCAGTCGCGATGACGAGCCCGGTCGCCACCGTTTGACGGTCTCGATGGAGACGCCGAGCATGTCGGCGATCTCGGCGTACCCGATGGGTGTGTCGTCTCTCAGCAGTCGCAGTAGGCGCGTGGCCATTGGCCGGCCTTTCTGGGTTGGGCGCCCCGCGTCGTCGACGCGGGGCGCGAGTGGACTATCCGGTGATGATGTGGATGGCGATGGCGGCCACGGCCAGGACGACGGCGACACCGGTCGCGGTGACCGCGTGGCCGATGCGGCCGTATTTGGTGGCGACGATGCGCTGCATAGTGCGCTTCTCGGTGGCCATCCCGTCGAGGTTGGGTTCCTGGACGCGCTCGCGAGCGACGGACACCTGATGCTCGTCGTCACCGATGACGCTGGTGACCAGGGCGTGCTCATCGCTCGACACGCGGGGCCGCAGGACGGTCAGTAGGACGCCGATGACCCCGACACCGGCGAGGCCGGCCGCGCCACCGGTCGCGGTGACCGGCACCGACAGTGCCCCGGTCGACAGCGCGTGGACTCCGGCCACGAGGCCGGCACCGACGGCGGCGGCCAGGATCGACGCCTTGGTGTCGGCCCGACCGGCCTCACCGCGCAGGTCGCGAATGTCGCTTTGTATATCGGCGGCGACGTCCTGGTCGTACCGGCGGCGGGCCTCGTCGCGCTCGTCGACAGCGACGTCGGCCAGCGCCTGCGTATCGCGCAGGTCGTCGGTCAGCCGGACGATCCGGTCCCGCAGATCAGAGGTGGCCTGGGTGGTCGCCTCGTCGACGACCTCTCGCGCGGCAGGGATGGTCGTGGTGATGTACCGGGCGACGGCCTGGGGGTCGGCGGCTCCGCACGTCTCGGCGTGGATGGCCGCGTGCACCAGCACTTGCGATGAGTGATCGGTGCGGGCGCAGGTGCCGCACCGCCACGCGTGGCCGGTGACGACCACTTCGGTGCCGGTCGCGCCGGTCAGGGTCAGTGCCCGCACCGGGGCGGTCAGGACTGCAGGTGGGTCGTGCAGGACGCACACGTCGAGGTGCGCGGCAGCCTCGCCGCGGGTGACGACGTGATCGGTGGCGGTGCCGTGCGCGTCGCAGCTGCGGCACAGCCACGTCCCCCCGTCGGCGTCGAGGGCGATCACCACGACGGTGTCCGTCCCGGACAGGGTCATGTGCGTACGCCACGTAGTGGTGGTGCTGGCCTGGGTGATGGTCATAGGATGTCTCCGATTCTGATGATCATTGGCCCGGGGCAGGCAGGCCCCGGGCCAGCAGTGTTTATACGGTCAGCGGCGCGGGCTCGCCGGCCTCGGCCGCGTGTTCGGTGATGTACGCGGCGAACGCGGCCACCAGGCGCGGGTGCGCCTCGGTCAGTAGCGCGGCCAGGTCGATCGGGCCGCCGCTGATCAGGGCCTCTAGGAGGCGGCACCCCCACTGATCGGCAGGGACGGTCGACGAGATCGACATGTGCATGAGCACGGCCGCGTCCACGATGATGGCGACATCGCCGTTGGACGACCAGTGGCCGAGACCGGGACTCCGCTGGCCGGGGGTGACCGTGACGTGGACGGCCTCGCGTGCCGGGTAGTCGAGGTCGGGGTCCTCGATCATCGCGAGGACGATCGGCATCAGCCGAGCGGGCAGCCGCCGTCCCCACAGGTTGACGGTGATGTCCTCACCCGTGTCGGACAGGTCGACGATGTCGGCCAGGGTCGATGACTCGGTGGCGATCTCCGCTCGATCCATGTCGAGCGCCCACATGATCCGGTCGCGCTCTGCGTTCCAGACGACCGGGATCTCGGGGAGTTTGTTGGTGATGTTGATGGCCATGTTGGTCTCCTCGCTCGATTGGTTCGTGTATCACGATACACGAACGATACACGAACTGAATAGGGAGGTGGACACAAAAAAAGCCCTCCCCGAACGACTCGGGAAGGGCAGCTGCCACAGGCTCCCCGGAATCAGGGGGTAGAGGGGGTAAACGGGGGTCTCCCTGGGGGGTGTGTGACAGCACCTGAAGAGCGTTTGTGCAGGTAGACCCCGTCACACACCCTGTGACAGGGTCTGTGACGCCCGAGGGTGTGTGACAGGCCGTCACAGGGGTGTGTGACAGGGCCTGTGACACCGGTCGTGGCCTGCGCGAATGGTCGATTTCGAGCCTGTCTCGGACCAGGCCCTGTCACACACCCGATTTGGGGTGTGTGACAGGGCCTGTGACGGCCTATTGGGCGTCGGTTTCGGCCGCGATGAACGCCTCGATCTGGGTCCGCAGATACACCCGATCCCGATCCTTGTCTGACGCGCCTATCCGCTTCAGGGTCGGCTTGACGGCGCCGCCGGTCGCTTGCCCGATCGCGGTCGACAGTGTCGTCTTGGCCGTCCATCGAGCGCTGTCAGTGGTGTCGGCATCGGTCCATCCGAGAGCGTCGGTAGCGGTGTCGGGCAGAATCCACTCGTCGTCACCCAGGGCCTCCACGAGGCCGAAGAGGACGACGTCGGCGGGTGCGTCGACGGGGATGGTGGAGATGTCCACTACCGCGTCGTCGTCACTGACGTCGTCGCCGGTGAGTGCGGCCATGGCCGCCGCCGCCTGGTCGGGATCGGTCAGGCCGGACAGCTGCCCCATGACGTCGGCGGCCCACTCGGGTGCCGGCGCCTCAGTCGCGGCCGGTGGCTCGTCGGCCACGGTCACATCCCATCCGGCAGCGGTCAGGATGTCCGCCTCCGCCTGGGTCACGCCCGGTCGCTCGGCGTACCGCTCGGCGAGCTTGCGCCGCTCCTTCGGCTTCACCATCCACGGGCGGCCACGGGTCAGGGTGCCGCCACACGAGATGTAGCCGTCACCGGCTCGCGTGATGACGGACATGTCTAGGTCGTGACCCGGCAGGATGCCCATCTTGTCCTTGTTGTTCTCGAACTTGTGGACCACGGCGCTGCGAATGTTCGCCCGCAACTTGGTTGAGCCCATGGATTTGGCGTCGGGGCGCTGCGTGATGATCAGCAGCACGATGCCTGCCGACCGGACGGTCGCCGCGAGGCGGTCGACGCCCTCGACGACACCCTGCGCCACCGGGTCCTCATCCTCCTGAGCCATCGACACCGTTGCAGCCCACTCCTCGATCTCGTACACGATCAGCGGGCCGTGGGTGCGTGGGTCCCATTTGTCTTCCAGGCGGTCGCGCATCTTGCGGATGCGGTGCTGGGACAGCTTTTCCAGGGCCTTGATGTCGGTGGCCAGGCCGTCCAGGTTCTCCCGGATGCACGCCATCGCCGGAGCGAACGGGAAGAAGGTCTGTCCGGCCTTGGGGATGTCGGCCCCGGCGACGATGACGTCGCGGCAGGCCAACAAGCCCACCGTCAGGCTCGACACCGAGATCGACTTACCCGACCCGGAGGCGCCGACGATCATCATGTGGCTGACGTCGTCGTTCGGCCTCGGGCTCATGACGATCGGATCGCCCATCCCGGTCGGGTTCGGTCCCACCGGGATCATGTCCACCACGCTGCGCACACCGGGTGCCCACTCATCCCGGGTCGCCTTGACCAGCGCCGGGTGCGTGATCGCCTTGGTCGACGGCCGACGGTGCATCACCCGGATGGTCACCGCGCGAGATGTACCGCCAGGCCACACGTGCACCTGGTCGGGCGACACGTTGAGGACGTGCGCCACGTCGTTCGGGCGGATCGAGTCGGCGCGGGTGCCGATACCCAGCGCGATGACCCACTGCACCCACTTCTTGTCCATCTGGATTTTGGTCACCTGGCCGTCCCAACCGGACAGGCTGATAAGCCGTTCGCCGCGTTCGGTGGTTTGGGCGTTCTTGTCGGTGGCCTTGAGCGCCTTGCCGACCAGCCATGCCGCCTGAGTCCCCATGGCCGACAGGGCCATGAGTCCCCACGGGTGAGGCGCGCCGGGGTCTATCGCCGCCCAGGTGCCTGTCGCTGTCAGTAGTCCGACAGTGGTCAGCCCGATGCGCCGCAGCGGCGCTGTGGGCTGCGTGTACGCCACGGCGGCGGCCGTAGCGGCGAGGCCGGCCGCGCCACCGATGACGTAGGGCAGCGCCCCATCGATGTGGCCCAGGCCGTACGCGGTGAGCGCCAGTGGCGCGGTACCGACGGCCGTCAGGGCCGGGGCGAGCGCCGACCGGCGCTCCCAGATCCCCACGGCCGCACTAGCCGTGAGGTCCAATGCCATTCCCTTGGCGCTGTGATGACGGCGCGACATGCGCGGCATCGCGGCGGGGGCGGTGATTGAGCGAGAGCGTCGCATACTGTTCCCTTCGAATGGTGCCCCTGGCCAATATCTCGGGAGCACTGAATTTAGGGGCACACGGAACCGACCGTGTGCCCCTAGCTTGTTTGTTGACTATGGATAGTTGTTGATGGTTTGTGCTGCTAGCTCATGGTTTCGCCGGTCGCGTCCTCTTGATCCATTTGCGACCCGTACATAGTGCACAGATTGCGGTGGATGCGCTCCAGTTCGGCGGCCAGATCGGCTACGGCCTCGGCCGCACTGTCGACCTCTCGCACCAGCTTGCGGTCCATCTTTCGCACGGCGGCACTCTCGGCCAGGGCCGACACCGATGTCGAGATCGTTTCGAATCCGGCGCGCAGTCCGTCGACGACCAGGGCGGTCTCGGTGGCACCCCGAATCGCCTCGGCCTCATCGCTGATGACCACGGCCGCCATGGCCAGGGCCTGCCCGGTGCCGGTGGCCGAGGACCGACCGGTCGCCATGGCCGTACTACGGGCCTGCCCCGTATCCGGGACCTCCTCAGTGGGCGTGACGTGCACGCCACGCAAGGCGTCCATCGACGCTCGCAGTGCGCCGACGGTGCTCCCACCAGCGCGGTAGGCGCCCTCCCAGGCACCCCGAGCACCACGCTGCGCCCCGACGGACAGCATCGCGGCGACACCGTGCTTGCGGTACCAATTGACCGCGTTACGACGTTTGTCGCTGCGCCACTTCGACAGTCCCTCAGCAGCAATAGACATTGTTGATCCTCTCTGGACATTCAGTGATGGTGGTATGTGGTCGAGGTCCGTGGCGGTCCCGGGCGCGCGTCGCCGCTCCGCTCACCGGTGTCGGTGGCGGTGTCGGGCTCGCGTGGATCGGGGTCTCTCGGCACTCGCCAGTCCCACCCGAGAGGCCCGGGTAGGACTGGTCAATGTCGACAGATGAGTGATGCCCACCCTCCGGCCGGAGGGTGGGCATCTGGTGTGTTTGGCCTGCGCACCACGAGGTGCGCAGGGGTGCGCAGGTGGGTTAGTTGCTCAGGTGACGGCCGATGGTGCGCCGGTCGAGACCGGTCCGCCGGGCCAACTCGGATTTACTCGGCTCCTCACCGGTGGCCGCGAGGAGCTCGGCCCGGAGTGCGCGGACCCGCTCTCGGTTGGCGGCGGCGGTGGCGGCTGAGGCGGCAGCGCCGTCGACCAGGCCGGGCCGGTCGATCGTGGCCACGGCGCCCTCGTCGTCGTCGGCCGGAGTCGGTGTCGACGGCCGCGCCGGCAGTTGGGTGATGGCCCGATCGGTTGCTTCGGACAGGATCGCGTCCATCAGGCCGGGGTCGCTCGCCAGGGCGTCCAGGACGGCCTCACGATCCACCACAGCGGCCTGTGGAGCCGATGGGCTGGTGTAGGTGGGGATGCGCCCCCCTGACGCGACAGCGGCCAGCTCGTCGGCTCCGGCCTGTATGTCGGCGTCGGCCAGGAGGCTGGTGACGATTGCGGCGGTCTGGGCACTGTAGGCCCAGGCCAGCGCCACGGCCAGGGCCGCGACGGCCGCACCGATAACGCCGAGGATGCCCAGCTCACCGGTCCCGATCACGGCGAATCCGTAAACGTTGACGCCGATTGAGGCGGCCAGGAGGCTGCCGACACCGGCCCAGGGCAGGACCCGCACCCAGCGCGGCAGGTCGACGTCGATGCGGGTGCCGTCGGCCGATTTGGCCAGGCCGATCCGTCGACGCGCCTCGGACTGGTCAGAGATGATCGAGCCAACGAGGTAGGAGAGGCCGGCCTCGGCGGCCAGACCGATGGCGATGGCCATCCACAGCGGCCAGTCCGCCAGGTAGATCGAAGCGCCGATACCGACGGCCGCCAGGGCGCTCATGACCCACGAGATCGCCAGGTATCGGCGTACCCGGCTGGTCGTGATCCGGGTCAGATCGGCGGCGGCGGTGGCGGGATCGTGCGCGGCGCGAGCGTCCTCGATACGCCGGATACGGTCGGCCGCACGGTCACGCTCGTCGAGCCGGTAGGTAATCGCGGCCTCAGCGGCCTCGGTGTCGACCCGACGATGCCGGGCCGCCACCGCCAGGACGTGAGTCCGCTCGGCATGCTGGGCGTCGATCTCCGCCAGTGAGGTCTCACGGGCCCGCCCACGCAGGTGCCCGACGGTGTCCGGGTTGGACAGCGGGTCGGTGACCTGGCTGGCGCGGGCATCGGCCAGGGCGTCAGCCGAGGCGACCCACTGTTTATAGTCCGCGACCGGGTCGACGGGCCGTTGCGTCAACCGCGCGACCGTCGGGGTAGGGTTGTTACCAGGCGTTTTACTGCGCTTGATTGGCCACATAGATATCTCCTGTGTGGTTAGTGGGCCCGCACCCGGTCGAGGGGTGCGGGCCGTTGTCATTGATGGTCAGTGGGTCGAGCGGCGGAATCGGATAACCAGGGCGACGGCCAGGCCGACCGCGAGCGCGGCGGCTGTGATGGTCGGGACGGTCAGGTACGGCGCCAGCAGGTACTCGCCGCTGTCGGCGATCCGGTCGAGTCCGAGGTAGGCCAGGGCGATACCGGCGGTGATGCCGCCCCAGGTCGCACCGATCCGGATAGCGTCCTCCCACCCAGGCGCCCGGTTGATCTCGGGGCAGTCCTCAGTGTGGACGCACCCACAATCGGGGTCCATCCGGTCCAGGATCTCGTCGCGCTCGTCGACGAGGTACACCAGGGCGGGTTCGGTGTTGTTGCTGGTCATTGTGTGATCCTCTCGGTGATGTCGTCTGACGGTGTCCACAGTCGCCTAGCCCCCGGGCAGGCGACCGGC
>Ga0233365_1000660_pt1 | contig 15481 bp, 16 predicted proteins | sample ElkDunMinimDraft_27_FD_191535 | JGI IMG/M metagenome (GOLD analysis project Ga0233365, IMG submission 191535) | Fecal eukaryotic communites from dung pellets of Tule Elk in California, USA - Elk Dung C36 | ecosystem: Host-associated > Mammals > Digestive system > Large intestine > Fecal | place...
GTCCAGCGTGACCGGGCTGTCGACCATGGTGGGACGGGATTCGCGAGGCGCGGTGAGCCTGTCGCTGGACGACGCGACACCGCACTGGCTGATCGGCGGGCGCACCGGCGGCGGTAAGACGGTGTTCCTGCTGGACGTCCTCTACGGCCTGGCGTCCCGCTACTCACCCCAAGAACTGTCGATGTACCTACTGGACTTCAAGGAGGGGGTCTCGTTCACCGAGTTCACCCCCTCCCCCAGGGACGCCAGCTGGATTCCGCAGGTGCGCGCGGTCGGTGTCGAGTCCGACCGCGAATACGGAAACGCCGTCCTGGCCGCGCTGCGCGCCGAACTGACGCGCCGCGCCACCGCGATGAAACGGGCGGGGGTCACCAAGCTCGCCGAGCTGCGGCGTCAGCAACCCGACCATCCGATGCCGCGCATCGTGGCCGTCATCGACGAGTTCCACGTGTTGTTCGCCGGCAACGACAAGCTCGCCCGGGAGTCGGCCGCTCACCTGGAGGAACTGGCGCGAAAGGGCCGCTCCTACGGGGTCCACCTGATCCTGGCCAGCCAGACCATCTCCGGTGTGGAGGCCCTCTACGACAAGCGGGACTCCATCTTCGGTCAGTTCCCGCTGCGCATCGCGCTGCCGGGTGCCCGACATGTCCTCGCGCCGTTGAACACCTCCGCCGAGGCGATCAAGCTCGGCCAGGCCATCGTCAACGATTCCGGCGGCGTGCCCGGGTTCGATCGGTTGATTCAGTTCCCCGACGCCACCGCCGATCCCGACCTGCTCACCCGGTTGCGGCAAGAGCTGTGGCGGGAACGCGAATCCGGTGCACCGGCCCCGACGGTGTTCGCCGGTTACGCCGAGCAGTATCTGGCCGACGATCCGCGGTTCCAGGCCCTGTCGACGACGCGGCGACCGGCGGCGGCGCTGCTGGGCCGCACCGTGGACCTGGACATCTCCACCGTCGCGTTGCCGATGGAGTCCATTCCCGGCCGCAACTTCGCGGTCGTGGGCACCGATCCGACCGGCGCCGACGTCCTGCACGCGGCGATGGTCAGTCTGGGAAGACAGCACCGGCCCGGTGATGCCAGGTTCGTGCTGGCTCCCCTGATCGGCCCGGCCGCCAAGGTCACCGACGAGGTCGCGGCCGAATTGTCGGCCCTCGGCCACGACACCGGTCTCGTCACCGCCGGGGAACTGGGTGAGCTGGTGTCCGAACTGGCCGAGGCACCGCAACCGGACCATCCGGTCTACCTGGCGGTGTTCGGCGGCGACGCCGCCGGACCGGTATGGGGCCCCACCGGCCAACGGAACTTCCAGCAACTGCTGCGGCACGGCCCGGCCAAGGGGGTCCACCTGCTGGGGTGGTGGCGAGGGATGCGCCGGTTCATCGAGGACATCGGCGGCAGCACCAACCGGGAGGACATCGCCGGGCTGATGCTGCTCAACGTCACCGGCATCGAGGTGGCCTCGTTCGTGGGAGACGGTTCGCTGGCCTATCAACCTCGAGCGAATCGAGCGCTGGTCATGGACCGGCACAGCAACTCGCTGCGATTGTGCGTGCCGTTTCGCCGAGTCGACCGGGACGACGCGGAGGAGACCTGGTGAACCAGACATCCGACTACGACCAGTTGCTGTATCAGCTGGAGCGGCTGCGGGCCGGTGACGCCCAGACCAGCAGTTCGGCCAGGGAGCAGTTCGCCGCCACCGCGGCGGCGGTACGCGCGGTCGAGGACCGGGCTCAACCGTGCGAAACCGAGATCACCGACACCGCGGCGCTGTTGCGGGCCGGGGTACCGGATCTGCGCGCCCCGGTGGACCAGGCCGAGACGCCGCCGACCGACATCGACGCCGAGCTGGCCGCCGCGTCGGCGGCACTGCGCAGCGCGGAGAACCATCGGCTGGCCGCGATCCGGGCGGGGCAGTTGCCGCCGCTGCTGCCACGCGCTCACGCGCTGCTGCGCAACCTCATCGTCTACGGACTGTCCATGGTGGTCGCCGTGGTGGTTCAGGTGATCATGCATCGGATGGTCGCCGCCGGTCAGGTCTCGGACAATCTCAGCACCTGGGTCGTGGTGATGCCACCGGTGCTTTTCCTGGTCGTGGGGTATGTGTGCACCGGGATCGTCGGTACGCCACGCATTCCGATGACCGATCGCCGGGGCGAGCCGATTCCGTTCAACGTCTACCGCAGTCCTCGACTGGGTGCGACGCTGGCGGTGCTGACCTCGCTGGGGTTCCTGCTGTGGCAGTTGGGCGTGTTCTAGGGCGCCGGTCGGTGAACTCGTGTCGCGTGAGCGAAGCATCGCCCGCGACGACCGGCACCTCGACGGTCACGCGCCCGTTCGGGTCGCGTCACTTCGCCGAGGTGCCGGTGCATATCGATGTCTTGAGACGTCGCCGCTGGTCAGCCACGCGCCATGGTCGACTCGGTACCGTCGCATCCGCCGCAGTTGTAGAACAGGATGTCCCAGTGATCGGGTTCGCGATAGTAGACGTTGCCCGCCGGTGACTTCCACCGATCGCCGCCGATGTAACTGAAGTTGGCGTTGACGTACTTCGCCAGGCAGTCGGTCAACGACATGTCCAGTTTGTAGCCGTTCCAATGCGTGTAGGTGCCGTCCCCGTGACCGGTCTCCGTGCCGCCGGTCAGAGTCAGCTTGCATCCGCTGTAGGTCGTCAGAGTGATCGCGCCGCGCACGGTGGCGACGTTGATCTGATCGAACGACGTGCAGTTGGGATTGTTGCGATTGGAACACTTGTTGCTGGACCAGATGTCCATGTTGTACTCGGTGAACTTCGCGACGGCTTGGGAATGTGACATCTTCTCCACCGCCGCGGCGGCCGGTGTGGCCACCGTTGTCACGACCGCGCCGACCACGGCGAGAGCGATCGCGCACCGTATCGCTAGGCGCTTCATGTGTCCTCCACTGATTCTTCGGATACGAGTCCGCTTCTTCCGGTCAGGACGTGCTTCGCCGGTAACGACTCGTTGAACCGGTACAGATCGAACTCCTTCATGAGGCCGATGATCTTGTCGGTGTACTTCGGGTCGGTCGCGTATCCGGCCTTGTGGACTTCCCGAATGAAGGCATCGGCGTCATCGGTGTGATCGAAGGCTTTGGCGTATCGCGAGTTCTCGTGGAGATTGCGGCCGTGGTCGCTGAACGAGTCCGCCACCGAGTCGTAGACCCGGAACCAGGCTTTGGTGTCCCAGCAGTTCTTGGCGTCGCATTCCCAGGTGTCGGTCTTGACACAGTCGACCGCGATGGGCCCGGTCTCGCCGTCGTGGCATTTCATGCCGAAGTAGTTCTTGGCCTTCTTCGCCAGGCCGCTTTCTCCCCAGCCTGATTCGAGAATGGCCTGCGCGATCGTCACCGAAGCGGGTACCCCGTACTCCGATTGACTCGGACGAGCGCTTTCCCCCGCCATGTCGATGAACCGTTGTTGGTCGACCGCCTGCGCCGCTGTCGGAGCCGCCATCAGAATGGCGATGACTCCCGCCGCCAGCACGATCGCGCGTGCGATGTTTTGTCGCATGTGATCAGTCCTCCTGGCACGCAGTATCACTGCTCATCGTCACTGCATGTGCAGGTTTCGTGGCTTTTCATGCCTCAGAACAGCCGAAAACCGCTAGACACGCCACAAAGCACGAAATGACACAGGGGACTATCCCCATAAGGTATTGACCGCTTCCGCCGCTATGTCTCTTGGGGACGAAACAGCGGTCGGATCAGATGTCGGAAGGCGCGGTGACGATGGAGTGGATGCGGCGGAACGCAGACAGAGCGAAGTCGGACTGACGTCGTTTTCGCACTGTCATCGGCGATGAAGCCACCGGGGCGGTGAACATCCGCCCGGTCGTGAAACACCGGTCAGACATATAGGAGGGTGAACGGCGCGAACGGCAGGTTGCGGATCACCCAGTAGGCGCCCCAGGCGATCAGGAACATCGAGGCCATCGACGCGGTCAACCGGAACTGCGGCAACCGCCATGTGACCGACGGGAACACTCGACGCAACGCCCACGAGATGTACAGGTAGGCCAGGAACGGTGCGGCGAACACCGCGAGCGCATGGTTGCGCGCCGCCTCGGGCAGATTCAGGGTGAGGACGTAGTAGAACGCGCGGGTGCCCCCACAGCCTGGACAGTCGAACCCGGTGACCAGCTTGAACGCACAGGTGGTCGGACCGAGGTCATCGGTCGGGTCGGTGGCCAGCACGGTCGCGGCCAATCCGACGAAGCAGGTGAGCAGCGCGGCGGGCGCCACCCACGCCGGGCTGTTCTTCAGCTTCAACCACAGTTTGCCGAACCGTCCCGGCGCGCGCGGCGTGGTCGGACGCTGCCACGGCCCCACCGGACCGCCCGGTTGTCCCGTCGGAGCACCGGGTGTGTGACCGCTCCCCGCAGCGGCCGCCGGTTGCGAACCGGCGGGCACGATCGGCAGTTCCTGTGTCGGCATGGACATCCCGTCGGACATGACCTCAGCCTACCCGGCGCGGTCATGTGCCCGAATGAGCGAGCCCACGACCTCGTGGGCTCGCGTAGGGGCTATGCGCGCAGGGCTCGGGTGAGCGGCTCCTTCAGGTCACCGGATTCGGGCGGAGCCACGTCGGAGAGTCCCAGCCAGGTCGCGAGGGTGATCAACTCGGCGGCGAGTGCCTCCGCCAGCTCTCCCTTGGCGGTGTCGAACCGGGCCTCCTGCCAGGCCGCTGGAATCTGAAGTACCCCGGCCTTGCGGTCGGCTTTCAAGTCGACGCGGGCGGCCAGGTGCTCACCCCACAGGAACGGGAGAACGTAATAGCCGTGGATCCGCTTGGCGCGGGGCACGTATATCTCGATGCGGTAGAAGAAGTCCCACAGTCGCTGGGTTCGATCCCGATGCCACACCAGGGGATCGAACGGACTGATCAGCGCGTGAGCTGGAAACTTACGAGGCACCGTGGTCTCGGGGAGCAGGTAGGCGGGGCGGTCCCAGCCGGTCACCTCGACCTGATTCACCGTGCCGTCGGCGACCAGCTCGTTCAGCGCGTTCCGGGCTTCGCCCGGCGCCAGCCGGAAGTAGTCGCGCAGGTCGATTTCGGTGGCCACTCCCAGTGCCTTGACCGACCGGAGCATGAGGTGACGGTGTGCTTCGGCTCGGTCGACCGCCGGCGTCTCGAAGTACTTCTTGGGAATGACCCGCTCGGTCAGGTCGTACACCCGCTCGAACCCCGGGCGCGCGGCGACCGAAATCTGTCCACTCCGGAACATCCATTCGAGGGCGTGCTTCGTGTCGGTCCAGTTCCATCCCCAGTTGTTCTTGTCACGGGGTGCGCCGTCGTCCAGTTGCCGAGCGGTCATGCCGCCTTCGGTTTCGATCCGGCGATACAACCGGTCGACGAGTCCCGGATTCTCGGCGACGACCCGCACCATGCCCGCCCAGGCATGTTGTTCGGCGGCGGCCATGCGCCACCGCATCAGGGGGTACAGCTCCACCGGCAGCAACGACGCCGCGTGGCCCCAGTACTCGAACAGTTCCCGCTCTGGCTGGTAGGCGGCTCGGTCGACAAGCTGATGCGAGTAGGCCCCCAACCGGGAGTAGGCGGGTAGATAGTGAGCCCGCTCCAAGACGTACACCGAGTCGACCTGAAACAGTTGAGTGTGCCCCAGTACTCGGCGCAGGTGCCGGATGTTCGGGGTCGACGTCGGACGAGCGGACGTGAATCCTTGGGCCGCCAGAACGATTCGGCGAGCTTGGGTGTTGGTCAGGGTTGTCACCATCGGACGATAACGCTCCGGTGTGACGTCCGACCGGACACCCGGTCCCGGACCAGCCGGATCCATACCTCTTACTAGTGCGCCGTGCACATGGCAGGAGAACGGCTCGCTCTCGACGGTGACGAGGTCGGCTGCCGAAGTGGGCACCGTTCCCGTTCTCAGTCCGCCGGCGTCGGTTCGGTGGTCGGGGCGGTGAAGAAGCGGACGATGTCTTCGGCCGCGGTCGGGGACAACATCATCGCCTGGACTCGGGCCGACATCTCGGCGATCGGGTGAATCCTGGCGAACATCGCCTCCTCGTACGTCCGGATCGCCGAGTCCGGGTCGGTGAGGTTGGTGGCCAGTTGTATGCCGAGTTCGGCGGCGTCGAGCATGGCCTGGTTGGCGCCCTCCCCGACCGGCGGCATGAGGTGCGCGGCATCGCCGATGAGGGTGACGCCCGGACGGCTGGACCAGCGCGTATCGATGGGCATCGTCTCGATCCTGCGAGGTGACGGCGCGCCGTCACCCGCCTCGATGAGTGCCGTGAGGCGTGGGTCCCAGCCGTCGAACAGTTCCAGCAGGGCGCGCTTACCGCGATATGTGTCGATGGGACGATCAGCGGCGCGCAGCGAGATCCCGATCCGCAGACTACCGTCGCCGAGGCGTTGTGCTGCCAGGATCTTGCTCACGCCGACGCTCCACAGGTTCCCGGGGCCGACCAGCTCGGCGAGATCGGGATGGCGCCGGTCGACGTCCGCGATGCTCAGCTCCACCAGGGTGGCCACATAAGACAGTTGAGTGTCGGTCAACAGCGACCGGGCGACCGAGCGCGCGCCGTCGGCACCGACGAGGATGTCGCAGCCGGTTCGTTGGCCGCCGTCAAACGTCAGTTCCCAGCCCCCGCCGGGTCGCGGCGTCGCCTCGAGGAGCCGGTGCCGCCATACGACGGTGTCCTCGGGCAGGGAGTCGAGCAGAAGATCCCGCAGTGCGCTTCGGTCGATCTCGGGACGTCCGGAGAATGAGCCGGGCTGCGGCTCATGGTGCACCAGAATCCGTCCGGCCGGGTCGAGGATACGGTGCTCCTCCCCCTCGGGTCGCGCCTGCGACCGGAACCTCGCCACCAGACCCGCCTCTGCCAATGCGTGCTGGCCGGACTCCGGGTGCAGGTCGAGCGCACCACCCTGTTGCCGCGCGGATCGGCTCGCCTCTCGCTCGTACACCACCGCGTCGATGCCGTGCCGATGCAGGACCCTCGCCAGCGTCAAACCGCCGAGGCCGCCACCGGCGATCGCAATTCGCAAACTCATGCCGCTACCGTACACTGTATTTGTGAATACATCGTACGGCAGTGAATCGTTGCCCGTTTGGGAACGGCCCGAACCTCAGCCGCGATCGGCCCCGGTTCCGTTGAGCCGCGAGAAGATCGCCGACACGGCGATCCGGCTCGCCGACGCACACGGCCTCGACGGCCTATCGGTTCGCAAGATCGCCAAAGAGCTCGGCGTCGGCCCTATGCGGCTCTACGACTATGTGATCAACAGGTCTGAACTGCTCGATCTGATGGTCGACGTCGTCTATGCCCGGATCGCCGAGGTCGGGCAACACTCCGAGTGGCGCGCCACGGTACTGGCCATCGCCCACGCGACCCGCGCCGCCGCCCTGGATCATGAGTGGTTTTCCGACCTGCTCGGCGGCAGGCCGCACCTGGGGCCTCACGCGCTCGCCGTGGGCGAAACAACCGCGGCGGCGCTGGACCGGGCTCCCAGAGTGCGCGGCATCGACGATCTCCAACGGGCGTTGGGCGCCCTCGACGCCTTCATCATCGGAGCGATCCGCAAGGAGGTGACCGAGCGGCGCACCTCCCGATCCACCGGCACCGACGAAGCCGCCTTCCAGGTCAGTCTCGGCCCGTACCTCACCCGCATGTTGGATACCGGCAGGTATCCCACCGTCGCCAGGCTGGTCATCGACGGCGCCCACCTCAACGCCGAGGAGACCTTCAGCCACAACCTGGCCATCGTCCTGGACGGCATCACCGGGCGGCCGTGACCGGGCCATGACCGCGGGCGCTGGAGTCGCTGGGGTTCTTGAGGACCGGCTGGGCGGTGCTGTGACCGGGCCATGCCGTTGTTCGGCGGTGCCGGAGACCCGACCATGCTGTTGTTCGGCGGTGCTGTGACCGGGCCGTGCTGTCCGCCGGACTCCTTTGACGACTCAACATGCGGCGGGATGCTGCCGGGCCGGCGCGTGAGCGTCCTGACCCGGCTCCGAGTCAATATCCGTACGCTGCACCAGTTGGACCGTATTGGCAACTCCGGTGGGCGGCGGGCCCGGTTTCGGCGGGCGGACGAGTCGCCTGCCCGTGCTTCACCGGGCCTCACCGTGCAATCACGAGGGCGGCGAGGATTCGGGCATCCAACCCGCCGTCACGACAACGCCGCCAGTGCACCGGCCCGCCGCCTCGCAACAACCGCTTAGGGTTCGATGACTATCTTTCCGAACACCTCACCGGCCGCCAGTTTGGCCATCGCGTCCTTGGTGCGGCTCAACGGGAAGGTGCTGTCGATGAGCGGCTTGATCCCGGTCGAGACACAGAAGTTGGTCAGCGCGACCAGCTCGGTGTGCGTTCCCATGGTGGAGCCCAACAGTTCCAGCTGGAGGAAGAACACTCGACGAAGGTCGACCTCGGCCAGGTGTCCCGACGTTGTTCCACAGAGCACGATCCGGCCGCCCGGTTTGGCACATTTGAGTGAGTGGCCGATCGTGGCTTCACCGACGCTGTCGATGACGACGTCGACCCGCTCGGGCAGCCGCGCACCCGGCTCCAACGCGGTCGCGCCCAGCTCGGCGGCACCGTTTCGACCCTCGGCATCGCGACTGGTGACATAGACCCGAGCGCCCATCGCGCGCGCCAGCAACGTAGCCGCGGTCGCGACACCTCCGCCGGCGCCCTGGATCAGCACGGCACCGTTCTTGGGCAGCCGCCCCTTGGTGGTCAGCATTCGGTAGGCGGTGAGATAGGCGGTCGGCAGGCACGCCGCCTCCGCGAAGCTCAGCTCGGCGGGCTTGGCGACGAGGTTGCGCCGAGGCACCATCACACGTTGCGCAAGCGTGCCGGGGTACCTCTCCGACAGGAGACTGCGTTGCGGGTCCAAGGTCTCGTCGCCGCCACCGGCCTCCGGATCACCGATCACGGCGTGGACGATGACCTCGTTGCCTTCGTCGTCGATTCCGGCGGCGTCACAACCGAGGATCATCGGGCAATCGGTTTCAGCCAGACCGACTCCGCCCAAGGACCACAGATCGTGCCGGTTCAACGTGGCCGCCTTGACGGTCACAGTTGCCCAGTCCAGCGGCGGATCCGGGTTGCGACGATCGCCGACTTCCAAGGCGGCCAACGGATCGGCGGGATTAATGGTGGAGGCGTACGCGGATAGCATGGGCCGACCATACCGGTCGTTCCGGCTTCGCGACTCGATTCCCCACCGGTTTCGGCCAGGTTTCGCGTCGGCTCAGTCCACTCGCGTGAACGTCCAGGCGTGCGGTGGTCGCGCCGCCAATCCGGCCGGGGGTTCGGGCAGATCGACGACGGCTCCGTCGAAAGTGGTGAGCACGACGATCCGATGGTCCTCGGAACGATAGACCTGGCTGCCCACCAGGGACGGCCCGGACACGGTCGGCAGTGCCTCGTCGCGCACCCAGTCCAGCAGCTTGTCGAACGCCGCCGGTTCGGCGCGTACCTCCCACATCCTGGTGATCATGCCACCAGCCTAGTGCCCGCCTCGCCGCTCGCTTCCGGCATTCGCCGGTCCCGAGGAAAGGCCGGGTGTGCCCCATACTCCCCATCCGGTGTGGGGCACACTCGACCGGCTTCCATGTCAATGCGACGCCGCCGATACGGCGCGTCGGCGATGGACTCCCCAGAATGCCAAAAGCAGCGCCGAATGGGAAGTGTCCGCGGGTTCGGGATGTGCTCGGAACCCGGCACCATGGTGCTCCACAGTGCCGGTCGCGGGTCAGTCCAGTTGCACCGGCAGGTGCTGCCGCGCCTCGGCATCACTCTGCGCCTTCGCCGCATGAGCCACCGCGCGAGCCACTGCCGGCGCCACCCGGGGATCCAACGGCGAGGGAACGATGTAGTCGGCCGCCAGGTCCTCGGTCACGATTGAGGCGATCGCCTCGGAGGCTGCCAGGGTCATCGCCGGAGTGATGCTCGAACTCTTGGAGTCCAAGGCACCCCGGAAGACACCGGGGAAGGCCAGCACGTTGTTGATCTGGTTGGGAAGATCGCTGCGACCTGTCGCCACAATGGACGCCCGCTCGCGCGCCGCCTTCGGGTCGACCTCCGGGGTCGGGTTGGCCAGCGCGAACACGATCGCCTCATCGGCCATGTGGTCGATCACCGACGGCTTCAGCCGGGCACCCGAGACGCCGACCAGGACGTCGGCGCCTCGCAGCGCCTCGGCGACGTCGCCGGTCAGCCCGCTGGCATTGGTGGTGTCGGCCAGATCCCGTTTGACCGAGGTCAGATCGTCGCGGCTGGTATGGATGATGCCTCGGGAGTCGCACACGGTGACCTCACCGATTCCCGCCGAGTTGAGCATGTTGGTCACCGCGACCCCGGCGGCACCGGCACCGACGACCACGACTCGAAGGTCGGCGAACTTGCGACCGGTCAGGCGCGTCGCGTTGCGCAACGCCGCCAACACCACGATCGCGGTGCCGTGTTGGTCATCATGGAAGACCGGGATATCAAGTGCCGCATCCAGACGGGCTTCGATGTCGAAGCAGCGGGGCGCCGAGATGTCCTCCAGATTGATGCCACCGAACGACGGCGCCAGCCGGGTCACGGTGTCGACGATCTCATCGGGATCCTTTGTGTCCAAACAGATCGGCACGGCGTCGACGCCCGCGAACTTCTTGAACAGCGCCGCTTTGCCCTCCATCACCGGCATCGCGGCCTTGGGTCCAATGTCGCCCAGGCCCAACACGGCGGTGCCGTCGGTGATCACCGCGACCAGGTTGGATGTCCAGGTGTACTCCGAGGCCAGGGCGGGGTCGTCGGCGATGGCCCTGCACACCTCGGCGACGCCGGGAGTGTAGGCGATCGACAGGTCGTCCCGGCTCACCAACGGACGAGTCAGCTCCACCGAGAGCTTGCCGCCACGGTGATCATGGAATATCCGATCGGTTTCCTTGCTCATGAAGTCCTCACTCCACTTTTCAATGGTCTTATGGCTTCCGGTTGAAGGGTGAACCGGGAGTTGAGGGACGGCCCGCAGGGTTCGCCAGCGGTGCGGTGGTTGAGTCTATGCCGCCGGATTATTCACTTTTTATGGGCGACCCACGCTACCGCGCGCCAACCCGCAGCGAGGATCTTCACCAACTTGTGGCAAGGTGTCGGGTCCATCCGTTCTGACGTGGTCAGCGGAGTAGGGTCGGCCACGAAAGATCATCACTGTCGAATAACCGCTGGAGGGTTTGATGCGCCTTTCGCATCTTCTGACGTCTCGTCTGTTCGTCCCGCAAGCCACCGCGTCCGCCCACTGTGACTTGCCTTGTGGCGTATACGATCCGGCTCAGGCGCGGATTGAAGCCGAGTCGGTCAAGGCGATCTGCGAGAAGTACCAGGCCAACGAGGACCCGGAGTTCCGGGCTCGCGCGTTGATGATCAAGGAACAGCGTTCCGAACTGGTCAAGCACCACCTGTGGGTCCTGTGGACGGATTACTTCAAGCCTCCCCACTTCGAGAAGTACCCGCAGCTGCACGTCCTTGTCAACGAAGCCACCAAGCTTGCCGGTGCTTCGGGCGCCAAGGGCTCAGCCGACCCCGCCGTGGCGGATGAACTGCTGGGCAAGATCGACGAGATCGCCAAGATCTTCTGGGAAACCAAGAAGTAGCGATTACTCTCAAGGGGCGTGTTCGGAGATCTCCGAACACGCCCCTTTCGTCGTGGTGGGGGCATAGTGGGACTGAACCGGCCGTGGGTATAGCGTCGACAACGCCGCAAAACGCCGTCGGTTCGACCGGCCGCGATGAGAGTAAATGCCCGTACGCGGCGTTGGTATGGCCACCGGCGCACCGATATACCCCGGAGAGAAGTCGTGTCACACGCGGTCGAAGGTGATGTTCTCATCCTGGATATCCCGGCCACACCGAACTTTCTGTCGGTGCTGCGTACCGCTACCGCCGGGTTGGCGACCCGACTCAACTACGGTCTCGACGCGATCGAGGATCTCCGCGTGGCGGTCGATGAGGCGGCGGCGCTGATTCTGACGGCGGCCGATGATCCCGACGCTGTGGTTCATTGCCGCTTCGATGTGGCGGACGAAGATCTGTTGATCTCCATCGGCGCGCGTGGTATCGGACCACTACCCAACCGGCAATCTTTTGACTGGCGGGTTCTGGACGCGTTGGCGGGCACCGTGACCACCGATACAAAAGACGGGATCACGACGGTGCGGCTTTCTCAGCCGCTCCCCGAGCAGGCGTGAGTCGGCCGCTGTGACCACCTGATCATTGTGATCAATGACTGAGTCACGGTTAAGGAAACTGATCGCTCGTTAAAGACATACGCGTCACAAATACGCCAAAGTCTTAGAAAAAATAGATGTCGCACAACCTGTGCGAGTCAATTCCCGGATTGTCGTCTACACGGTTCGTGGGAACTTCACCACTCCATGCGATCAGTACATAAAACGAGGGAGAAGAGTGACTGGGGTGTCACGCTTCTCCCTCGAACACGCATTCTTAGGCCGAGTGTACGGTCATGCGACGCACACCGCCACGGCGTTTGAGAGAGCGCCGTTCCTCTTCGCTCATTCCGCCCCACACACCGGCGTCTTGGCCGGATTCCAATGCCCACTTGAGGCATTCTTCAGTTACGGGGCAGCGCCGGCAGACTCCTTTGGCCTGCTCGATCTGCACCAAGGCGGGACCGCTGTCCCCAATAGGGAAAAACAGCTCCGGGTCCTCGTCCCGGCAGATGGCGTGGTGGCGCCAGTCCATTAGTGCGCACTCCTTGATTGGATCGATACAACAGTTGGCGGGCCTCATCACCAGCAACCTTGTGAATACTTTCACGAACTGGCTCAATGTCAAGGGGCTAGCCAAAAAAATCTTGGTCCCGTGAGGAAGCTCACGAGGATTATTCCACGATTTATCCGGTAGCTCTCGCTCAACACACGAAAGACCCGTAGCGAATGTAATACGCATGGTGCCAGTGTTGCGGCGTTTTGGCAAGTTTTTTGTGATGTCGTGTTGTTGGATTCTCGGATCAGCACGCCACGCGCAGGGCGTTGGGGACAGAATCCAGCTCTACTTCATCGCATTCACCAAGATAGTCGCCATCGAGCTGAAATGCTTGCGGTCGAGCCGATCGCAACCAAAATTTCTCCAGATCATGGTGCGCGACAATCTGCTTACCGTGTGGAGCGGCACGTCCTGCAAGCAATTGCGACGCTGTCCGTATCGTTCCCGCAACCGTCAAATGCTTGAGCAGCAATACATCCAGCCCTGTCTCAAAGGTGGCCTTCGGATTGGGACTGACGGCCCGTCCGCCCAGGTAAGTCCACGGTGAGGTGTTCTGCACAATCGCCATCGCCAAACCGGTTCGGGCGCGTCGCCCCGGAATTTCAAGCGTCAGATCGGGGTGACGTCGGCCATCGGCGGAGTAGAACTCGGCCGCCATGGACCGCATGTACAACGCCGGAGTAGCCGAAACACCACGCTTTCGGGCCTCCTCGACTCGTCGAATGACCGCCGCGTCCAAGCCGACACCGGCGCAAAAAGTGAAATATCTACCATTGGCACGGCCCAGACTCACCCTGCGGAAACGTTTGTCGCGCAATGCCTCCAGGATGACTCCGGTGCCGTCCACCCAATCCATCGGCAAACCCAATGCACGGGCGAACACATTGGTGGAGCCACCCGGCACCACTGCCAACGCCGGCGCGGCATCGGCGGTGCGACCATCGGCGAGCAGCCCGTTGACCACCTCGTTGACGGTTCCGTCACCTCCGAGGGTGACCACCAGATCCATACCGTCGGCTGCGGCCGACGCGCCCAACTCGGCGGCGTGGCCACGCCGAGAGGTGTTCTCCACCACCAGATCCACCGCACTGCGCAGTGCGCGGACCAGGATGTCTCGAGCCCGTTCACTCGTCGTTGTGGCCTTGGGGTTCACAATCAGCAGCGCTCTCACGCCCTGCGACTGTACTTCCCGGTAGGTTGAGATGGTGAATGATTCACCCCACGCCGTGTCCACCATCACCGACGACAGCATGCCACCGCCGTTGCGCATTGCACTGGGATCACTTCTGTTGCAAGCGATCGGGCTCATCGGCATGGCGCTGTGGCTGGTGTGGTTGAGCATCACCGAGACGCAGGCCTCACCCGGCGCGGGTTTCGCCGAGTCCGCCGTGTGTGTCGGTGTCGCCGCGCTGTTGGGTGGGGCGGCGCACTCGTTGAGCCAACGCCGCCCCGGTATGCGCGGTATCGCGGTGTTCAGCCAACTGGCCTGGCTGCCGATCGGCTACTTCCTGTTTCAGGCCGACCAGGGCAGCTGGGGCGCCGCGGCGTGGGCGGTGGGCGTCATCACCGCGGTGCTGCTGGTCACCCGGTCCAGCCGGGACTGGCTCGGCGTCGGCATGGAGCACGACCTCGACGACCCGGAATCCGAGGAAGCCGAGGAGAACCCGGCCCGGTAGCGATCCACGATCGTGTCCACCAGCTCCGAACAGGCGCCCAGAACCGATGTGGCCACGGCTCCGGCCTGGGCCGCCTCTCGGCTGACGTGATCGTGAAGCCGGCCCGGCGCGATGAAGTACGAGGCCACCGTCACCCGGCGGGATCCGTTCTCCCGCAACCTGCTTACCGCCTCGGTGACCGAGGGCGACGCGGCGGCGAACGCCGGCCGGCACGGCAGACCGGTGCGGTCACCCAACGCGGAGGCGACGGCGGCCACCTCGGCCAGTGCGGACACGGACCGGCTACCGGCTCCCGCCAACACCACGGCATCGGTTTCGGGCGGCAGCTTGGCCGTCAGGGCCGGCAACAGCCGGGTTCCGCCGACCGTCGCGGTGATCGTGACCGACATCGCGGTGTGATCACTCACTCGCGCAGCGATGCGGGGCAGGTCCACGCGGCGGTGGTAGGCGTCGGTCAACAGCAGCGGCACCAGGATCGCGTGCCGGTGACCGGCCCTCGCCAACTCCGACACCGCGTCCTCGGCTGCCGGGGTGTCGAAGTCGAGGAACGCGGCTCGCACCCCGGCGGCGGCGGCGATGGCGCGCACCACCGGCGCCGACCGGGGATCAGGGCTGCCGTGTGCGACGAGCACGACCGGCGGCCTCATGTGTGGATGCCGCATTCGGTCTTCTCGAACATCGCCCATCGGCCCGCGCGAGGGTCCTCCCCCGGCGCGACGCGATGCGTGCACGGCCAGCATCCGACCGAGCCGTAGCCCTCCGACAACAGCGGATTGACCGGGATGTCGTGCCGTTCCACGTACGCGTCGACCTCGGCCTGCGTCCACCGGGCGATCGGTGAGACCTTGACCTTCTTGCGGGTGGCGTCGAAGTCGACGACCCGGGTGTCGGCCCTGGTGGGTGACTCGTCACGGCGCAGACCGGTGGCCCAGGCGTCGTAGGAGCCCAAAGCGTCGGCCAGCGGCCCGACCTTGCGCATGGCGCAGCAGCTGTCCGGATCGCGTTCCCACAACCGGGGGCCGTACTCGCCGTCCTGG
>Ga0233365_1000661_pt1 | contig 15480 bp, 15 predicted proteins | sample ElkDunMinimDraft_27_FD_191535 | JGI IMG/M metagenome (GOLD analysis project Ga0233365, IMG submission 191535) | Fecal eukaryotic communites from dung pellets of Tule Elk in California, USA - Elk Dung C36 | ecosystem: Host-associated > Mammals > Digestive system > Large intestine > Fecal | place...
GCCGGTGAGGTACTCACCAATGTGGTCACCAGCAGCAGGGCGACCAGGGCGGTGAGTCGACGGATGACGACCATGACCTAGACCGTCTTCACCGTCACGCCGGCGGCGTTGGCGATCGCGGTCACCGGGTAGTAGTAGGTGTTTCCGCCGGAGGCGCAGTTGCCGTTGCCGCCCAGCCCGATGCCCTGGGCGTGGCCGCCGGACAGGAACGGGGCACCCAGTTCGCCCGGTTCGGGGCAGAGGTTGGTGCGGCTGACTCCGGTGATGGTTCCCTCCGGATAACTGATCGACTGGTTGTGGCTGGTGATGGTTCCGCAGTGCCAACCGGTGGTGGAGCCGCTGCGGCACACCGACGCGCCGACCGGGGCCTGGTTGGTGCCGATGACGGCGTGCTGGCCGAGGACCTGGGCTTCGGCGGTCCAGCCCTCGTAGAGGTCGACGTACAGCCAGGCCAGGGATTTGGCGCGTACGACGCCGATGGGTTCCCCGTTGGGGCTGAGGCTGACCTGTTGTCCGACCGATCCGCAACCGCCGAAGGTCACGAAGCCGTCGCCGTCGTTGTGGTGTTCCACCGAGAAGCCGGTGAGGCATCGTCCTGATCCGAAGTAGACGGTCTGGCCGCCGGTGATCGTGTTGGCGTCCGGGGTGGTCGAGGTGGTCGCCTGTGCGGCGGAGGGGATCATCAGCGAGCCGATGATCAGGAGTGCGACCGTGGCCGTCAGGCGCAGGGTTCGGCTGACGAGGGACATGGGATCTCCCTTGGGTGTGAGGGCGGGTCTGCCGTGGGCGCGAGTGGAGGAGTCGGGGTGTGACGTTGCGCCAATGGCAATCCAAGGATATCGATATGTTGGTTTACAGTGGCGACACCGGGTCCCTCGGACGAAGGTCCTGCGCCGTTGTCAAACCTCAGCCACAGTGGAGTGACGTGCGAAAACGTCGCACACCGTCTCTACACTCCCCGGCATGAAGACGATCGCATTCGTTGACGAGACGACCGCCGGCAGTCGCGGCGACGCCTGGCACCTGGAGATCTTCGAGGAGGAACTCAGTCTCCGCGAGCTGATTCGGCGCCGCGTCTACCAGGAAGTCGCCGAATACAACGCCGAGACACCCGAAGTGTTCAGCGGTCTGGTGCAGCCGGGCGACGCCGAGATGACCCTCAACGGTTACCGGATGCGGAAGCGTCGCAAGGTCGATCCACAACGGCAGTTCGAGCTGGCCGTCGAAGCGTTCGGGCGCAACGGTTTCGTGGTGCTCGTGGACGACCGTCAGGTGGAGGGGCTCGACGAGATGATCCACATCGAACGCGCCAGCGAGGTCACGTTCCTCAAGCTCGTTCCGTTGGTGGGCGGCTGATGACGGCATCCACGACTCCCACCCCCGCCGACCTCGGCGCGCTCGTTGCCGCCGACGACATTGCCGGCCTGGTCGACGCCTATGCGCGGCTCGCTGCCTCGAACAAGCAGTGGATGTCCGCCCAGGGTGACTACCTGAAGGTTCTGGACGGGCTGTCCCTCGACTCCCGCGCCGAGTTGATCGGTCGCCTGGCCGGCTTCAATGAACGGCGGAGCCAGCTCGACTACCACGCCAGATACCGGGTGCGAGCACTGGGCACTCTGCTGCACGCCCTCGACGGCAACCCGGACCTGGATTCCCATCTGCCGCTGCTGCGGGACGCCGCCACCCACTGGGTCTGGTATCCCACCGAACAGCTTCAGGTGGCGATGGAGGCCTTTCGCGCCGCCGGTCGAGAGGTGTCGCCCGAGGTCATCGCCACCGCTCGCCGCAGCGCGGCAGTGGGCTGGAACAACGGTCTTTTCAAAGCGTTCATCGAAACCTGGAGCGAACCCTTGCTGAACGTCGGTGAGCCGTGGGCCGAGCAGGCATCGAAAGACCTGGCGGGACTGAGCAATGCCTGGAAGGAGCTGGTCCACCACTGTCGCACCGCCACCAGCGCCAAACCGTCCGGCAAATGGGAGAAACGAGCCCGGGAACTGGTCGCCGCCACCGGGCCCGAGACGCGGGAACGGCTGCTCGGCTGGATGGAGATGGCTCCGCTCCCGCGAATCGATCATCAGGCGCTGGACTACCGCTATCGCGTGGAAGGCACGTTCGACCCCTTCAACGCCGACATCATCCGGGGAATGATGTGGACCGTCGGATTCATCGGGGACGACGTTGAATCGGCGCGAGTGTTGAGCGGGCTGGTCAACGCGATGCTGAGAAAGATCCCCGGAGTCGGCCCGCGAGCGCCCAAACTCGCCAACGCGGCGGTGTACGCGCTGTCCCGTATGGAAGGTGAGCATTCGCTGGGACAGCTGGCCCGGCTCAGCTCCAGCGTGAAGTTCAAGGGAACCCTCAACCAGATCAACGTCGCCATGGGTGCCAAGGCGGACGCGCTGGGAGTCACCCGCGACGAGATCGAGGAGATGGCCGTACCCGCATACGGCCTCACCGAGATCGGCCGACAGGTCCTCGCACTCGGCGACTGCCGCGTGGAGGTCAACGTCGACACCGAGGCCAAGCTCAGCTGGTTCAACGAGGCCGGCAAACAGACCAAGTCACCGCCGGCGGCGGTCAAAAGGGACCACGCCGATGAGATCAAGGAACTCAAGGCCGGCATCAAGGACATCAACAAGATGCTGACCGCGCAGATCGAACGGCTCGACCGGCAGTTCCTGCTGCGCCGCGAATGGCAGGGGGACGCCTGGCGACAGCGATACGCCGATCATCCGCTGTTGGGAACGCTCACCAGACGTCTACTGTGGCAAGTCAACGGCAAGGTGTGCGGATACGCCGACGGCCACTGGCGCGACCTGTCCGACACTCCGGTCGACATCGCCGACTCGGCGCGGATTCAACTGTGGCACCCGATCGGGGCGGAGATCGCCACCATCGTCGCCTGGCGGGATTGGCTGGAACGGCACGAGATCCGGCAGCCCTTCAAGCAGGCTCACCGCGAGGTGTACCTGTTGACCGCCGCCGAGGAGAACACCAACACCTATTCCAACCGGTTCGCCGCGCACATCATCCGGCAACACCAGTTTCACGCGCTGGCGGCGGCCCGTGGCTGGCGCAACCGGTTGCGGCTCATGGTGGACGACTCCTATGAACCGCCCTATAAGGAACTGCCCGCCTGGGGACTGCGCGCCGAGTTCTGGGTCGAGGGCATCGGCGACACCTACGGCACCGACACCACCGAGAGCGGCAGCTACCTGCGACTGGTGACCGATCAGGTCCGGTTCTACCGGGACGGCGCGGTCGCCAACCACGCACACGCCGGCGGTGGCGGGTACGGCCGGATGTACGGAGCGAACCCGGGGGACGCCGACGCACCGATCCCGCTGTCGGAGATTCCGCCGTTGGCGCTCAGCGAGGTGCTGCGCGATGTGGACCTGTTCGTCGGAGTGTCCAGTGTGGGCAATGACCCGACCTGGTCCGACGGCGGTCCCGAAGGCCGGTACCGCGACTACTGGCACTCCTACAGTTTCGGTGAGCTCGCCGAGACCGCGCAAACCCGAAAGGAGCTGCTGAGCCGACTCATCCCTCGACTGGCGATCCGGGACCGGGCGGAGGTGGACGGACGGTTCCTGTTGGTGCGCGGTGACATCCGCACCTACAAGATCCACCTGGGATCGGGCAACATCCTCATGGAACCCAACGATCAGTACCTGTGCATCGTCCCCGGTCAGATGAAGAGCAGTCGCAACAACACCGGGTTCCTGCCGTTCGAAGGCGACGGAATGCTGGCGGTGATCCTGTCGAAGGCGCTGCTGCTGTCCAAGGACACCAAGATCACCGATCCCACGATCACCTCACAGTTGGGTCGTTGACGACCCGTCCGGCCTCAACCACCGGACACCCGCAAACACGAACCCGCCTGCGCCGCGTCGGTCCAGCCTCGACAGCTGGTTCGAATCGCGCGCAGGCGGGTCGTCGCCCAGTTCCCCAACGTTTGTAGCGCGGGTGTGAACGTTCCTGTTTACACTGGTCGGACGTTCTCCGCCTGTGGGCCCTTCTGCCCCTGGCCAACCTCGAACTCGACAGACTGGCCCTCGTTCAGTTCCCGATACCCCTGCGACTGAATCGCGGAGAAGTGAACGAAGACGTCCGGACCGTTGCCGTCCTGTTCGATGAAGCCGTAACCCTTTTCGGAGTTGAACCACTTCACTGTGCCGTTTGCCATTTGCTGGTTCCTTTGTAACGGATGTTCGATCCCGCGGTGCGTTACCGAGGCCCCTTGACGAGCCGAATCGAGCTTACGGGTTCCGGTGCCGCAATAGGGCACGAATCGTCACCTAGGGTGTGCTGTGCCTCACATTCCGTTGAGAATGCTTGGGGCTCTGCGCTTCCACAGCACTCGAAACCAGCGGTTACGCCCTTCTGGGCATGTCGCGCCGGTGAATCATGGTGCCCCGGGCGAACTGGCGCGGGAGCCCGCGGAGCGTTAGCCTTCGCGAGTGAATAGATTGCGGTTGCGCGGATGCTGGGACGAGGTCATCGGTTTGCTGGCCGAGAGTGCCCAGGACACCCCCGCCGACGCGGTGGAGCTGGCGGCGACCATGGTGGAACGTTCGATGTACACCATGGAGAACTGGACCATCGCCGAGGAAGCGGTGACACAGGCCGAAGAGCTGGTGCAGGGAAACAATCAGCTCACCGGTGCGGCGGCGCTGGAACGGGCCTACCTGTCCTACGGCCTGACCCGGTTGGGCCTGGACGAACAGGTCGACATCGCCGAGGGCGCGTTGCGACGCGCCGACGAAGTACTCCCGGTGAACTCACCCCGTCGCCGGTTGCTGCTGTTTCGCACCGGACTGATCCGGCAACACCTCGACGACGCCCCTGCGGTGGCGACCGAGTTGTACCGGGCGGCCCTGTTGGCCGCCGAAGCCACCCGTGACAAGCTGCTGCACGCCGACATCCTGCAACAACTGGGGGAGTTGGCTCAAACTCAGGAGGGCCCGGCCGCCGCTCGGGAGTTGTTCTCCGAGACCCTGCGACTGCGGGTAGAAGCCGGATTCATCGTCGGTCTGGCACCGGCGATGGTCGCGCTGGCCGAGGTCAGCACCACTGAGGAGGCTCAGGCGCTTCGAGCCGAGGCCACCCGGCTGCACGCGGCACTGGGCTCGGTGCCGGTGTGGCTGTTCGAGGGCTTCCACTAGCGGCCGAATGTGGGACGTGGCACCCGACCGATCCGGAAATCGTCGCGGTGTCGCGTTCGACGCCACACACGACAGCGGCCGGGTGAGGTACCGGTGAATCCGGTACCTCACCCGGCCTTCCATGCTGAAAGCAGTCGGCGAGGGTGACCTAGCCCGCCAATGCCGCTTCGGCGTCCAGAGTCACCGCGGCGGCGTGAACCACGGCGGCGATCCGCAGCGCGTCGTGCACGTTGTCGCGGGAGATGCCCTCCTTGGTGAGGGTCTTCTCGTGCGACTCCAGGCAGACACCACAACCGGTGATCGCCGAGACGGCCACCGACCACAGTTCGAAGTCGAGCTTCTCCACCCCGGGGCGACCGATGATCTGCATCCGCAGTCGCGCGGGAAGAGACTGGTACGCCTCGTCACCGATCAGGTGCTTGGCCCGGTAGTAGACGTTGTTCATCGCCATGATGGAGGCCGCGCCCTTGGCGGCGGTGACCGCCTCCTCGGAGAGGTGCTTGGCCGCCTCGTCGGCGATCTCGCGCAGCACGACCGGGTTTCGGGCGGCGATGGCACACGCCAGGAGCGTGCCCCACAGCTGCTGCTCGGTCAGCGATGACGTCGTGGACACCGAACCCAGGTTCAGCTTGGTGTCCTTGGCGTACTCCGGCAGCGCCGACTTGATGTCTTCGATACCCATTAAGAAGCCATCAACTTCTTGGCGTCGAGGGTCTCGCCGTCCTTGTTCCAGTTGCACGGGCAGAGCTCGTCGGTCTGGAGGGCGTCGAGCACCCGCAGCACCTCGGCGACGTTGCGGCCGACGGAACCGGCGGTGACCATCACGAACTGGATCACGTTGTCGGGGTCGACGATGAAGGTGGCCCGCTGTGCCACGCCATCCTCGCCGAGGACGCCGGCGGCCTGAGTCAGCTCACGCTTGACGTCCGACAGCATCGGGAACGGCAGTTCACGCAGGTCCGGGTGGTCCTTGCGCCACGCGTAGTGGACGAACTCGTTGTCCACCGACCAGCCCAGAACCTGAGCGTCGCGGTCGGCGAACTCGCCGTTGAGGCGGCCGAATTCGGCGATCTCGGTGGGGCAGACGAAGGTGAAGTCCTTCGGCCATGCGAACAGGACGCGCCACTTGCCCTGGTGGGACTTGTGGTGGATGGTGTCGAAGGCGTTGTCCGGTTCGAGCGAGACGCACGCGGTCAGCTCGTACTCGGGGAAGTGGTCGCCAACGTTCAGCACAGTTTCTCCTTGCAGAAGTCGTGAAGCGGTCCGGTGCTGCCACCGGCCTTATCTGGAATCGTTCAAAAATGTACCCGCTGGTCATGGCGTACACGCCACCGGAGTGGGGTCTTGTGGGAAGGATCTCCGCCTTCGGTGGTGTGTGTGAATGCTGTGGATGGTTGGGCTCGGGGGTGTTCGGCGGGTGCCTGGCGAGGAAGGCCCGCGCCGAACCGCGAAGCGGCCGAAAGCCCGGTCCGGTGCACCGGTTCCTCCTCCGCCTTGTTCGGGACGGAGGCTTGTCGCAGGCGGCATGAACCAGGCTCTTAAGACACGGCCCGCATCCGATGACAGCGTGCAAACCAGCACGGCGAAAGAGCGCGTCCGGTCAGTCCGGACACGCTCTTCGTGACCGGTCGGAACAGGCCGACCGATTCGGAAACGACTAGGCGCGCGCCACCGCGATTCTGGTGCTCGACCGGCGTCCGGCCTCATAGAACATGTAGAGCCGACCGTTCTCCTCGGCGAACGACGGTGCTGCCACCCGGCCGTTGTCGGGTGCTCCCGATCGCGGTGCGTGCAGGACGCCGAGATGGTTCTCGCGGTCGAAGCCCAGGCCCACGTCGGTGACGTGGATGTTGCCCGAACCGGAGTGGTAGACGACGTAGCCGCCGCCGTTGCGAGACCAGTAGTGCGCGCCGGACAGGTCGGTGCCCTCGCCGGCTCGCGGGGAGATCAGCGGCTGCGGCTTGACCTTCCAACCGCTGGTCAGCGAGTGTGACCAGCCGATGAAGATCTTGCGGCTGCCGGCCTGATTGCCCATGAGCAACATGATGTACATGCCGGGTTTGGTCGGGTGGTCGAAGACTCGGGCGTACGAGGTTTCCGAGACGTTGCCCGGCAGTTGCGCGGTGGTGACGACGGTGTTCACGTACTGGAAGTTGATGCCGTCGGCCGACCGGGCCACTCGGGTGGTGTGGTTCTCGCCGTGGAAGAACAGGTAGATGTGCCGGTCGGTGGGGTTGTAGTACGCGTGCGGGCTGGACACGTGGCTCACCGTGTAGTGCGGGCTCCACGCCCGCGAGATGATCGGGTTGTCGGGGTACTCGGTGAACTTGCCCGACAGGGAGTCACCGTAGGCGAGGCAGATGCCGCCCGGGTTGTCGTGCGGCGCGTAATAGAGGTACCAGCGAGCTCGCGGGTTGGCGATCCGTCCGGCGACGTTGCGAACCGACGGGAAGATCATCTCGTTGTTCGGGTTGTACCGCAGCGAGTCCATGTCGAGCGGCTCGCCCAGGTAGTTGAATGTGGGGAATCCGGGTATCGCGGCGGTAGCCGCGCTGCCATGTTGCGCGGCGGATGCCGGGGCCGCGCCGATGAGTGATCCGCCCAGTCCCGCGATTCCGGCGGCTCCGGCGGCGCGAAACAGGTTTCGGCGGTTGATTTCGAGAGTCACGTTCGCCTCCAAGGGTTTCGTGAGGGTGTGACCCAAGTCTCGGTGAACGGTTGACGCCAGGCAAGATGATAATACGAATTATCATCTTGACTTCGTTAACGTCCCTGTTACAGCATGGAGATCCGCCGTTTGCTGATGCGTATTAGCGACTGGCTGAGGCTTCATTGAAAGGCCCTCAGAGCATGAACCGACCTCGACGACGAGTCACACAGCAGGACATCGCTCGACTGGCAGGAGTCAGTCAGGCGACGGTCTCGTTGGTGCTCAACGACCGTCTCGACGCGGGCGTACGCATCGGCACCGACACCCGGGAACGGGTACAGCGCGTCATCCGTGAAACCGGATACGTCGCCGACCCGGTGGCGCGCAGCCTCGCCAACCAACACAACCGCATCATCGGGGTGTTCACCTACGAACCGGTGTTCCCACGGCGCACCCGCGACTTCTACGTCCCGTTCATGATGGGCATCGAGGAGAACGCCGAGCGCCTCGCCTGCGATCTTCTCCTCATGACCAGCGCGCCCGTCCGTGACGGCCGCCGCCGGATCTTCCACGAGAACAACCGGCTGCGACTGGCCGACGGTTGCCTCCTGCTGGGCCGCCACGCCAACCGCGACGAGCTGGCCCAACTGGTCGCCGAGGAGTTCCCGTTCGTCTCCATAGGACGACGTGACGACGCCGGTGGGCCGGTGCCCTACGTCGGTGCCGACTACAGCGCGGCCGTGACCACCCTGGTCGAGTGGGCCGTCGCCGCCGGACACCGGCGGCTGGCCTACATCGGAGCCGGCACCGGCGCCGAATCCCCGGTCGACCGCTTCCAGGGGTTCTCCACCGGACTGGTGACGTTCGGCATCGCCGGCCGTCACCAGAAGACCGACGGGCTGGCGGCACTCCCGGCGCTGCTCGAAGACGGGGTCACCGCGTTCTTCGTCGAGGAGGCCGCCGACTGCGACGCCTTCATCGAGCGACTCGGCGAACTGGGGCTCTCGGTCCCCGAAGACGTGTCGGTGGTGGCGCTCGGCGACCCCACCCGGCCCGAGGCTTCGGCGATCGACGTGGCGACCTTCCACATTCCACGCCGTGAGATGGGACTGCAGGCGGTCGAGCTGCTCAACGGGCTCCTGGAGGGCACCAGCGATCAGACTCAGCGCCTGCTGCCCTGCGAACCCCATTCGGGAACCACCCTAGGCCCACCCGGGCCGACGAAGTAGAAGGAGAAGTCAGTTGACGCAAATCGATGCCGATGTGGTGATCATCGGAGGTGGCCTGGGCGGTGTCGCCGCCGCGCTCGGGGCGCTGCGCGCCGGGCGAAGCGTCGTGCTGACCGAGGAGTTCGACTGGCTCGGCGGCCAGCTGACCAGCCAGGCGGTACCGCCGGATGAATCGTCCTGGGTGGAGCAGTTCGGCATCACCGCCTCGTATCGGCGGCTGCGCAACGGTATTCGCGACCACTACCGCACCTACTATCCGCTCACCGAGGCCGCGCGTGCCCGGCCCGACCTGAATCCGGGCGCCGGAAGCGTGAGCCGACTGTGCCACGAACCCCGGGTGGCGGTGTCCGTCATCGACGGCATGTTGGCGCCCTACCGGGGCAGCCGCCGGTTGCGGGTCCTTCAGCCCTACCGGCCGGTCGCCGCCGACACCGACGGCGACGTCGTCACCGCCGTGACCGTGCGGCATCGCGACGGCGACGACGAGATCGTCCTGACCGCGCCGTACATTTTGGACGCCACCGAGACCGGTGAGCTGCTGCCGCTGGCCGGAGTCGAATACGTCACCGGCTTCGAATCGCGTGAGGTGACAGGCGAACCGAGCGCGCCCGACATCGCGCAGCCGGACAACATGCAGGCGGTGTCGGTGTGCTTCGCGATCGACCACGTCGACGGCGACCACACGATCGAACGGCCGAAGAACTACTCGTTCTGGCGTGACTACCGGCCGCCGTTCTGGGGAGCCAACCTGCTCAGCTGGCAGTCACCGCACCCCCGAACCCTGGAACAGACCATCCGCTCCTTCACTCCCAACCCCGACGACGACCCGGCGGTCATGATCTCCGATCAGCGGCTGTCACCCGGCGACGCGAACCTGTGGACGTTCCGCCGTATCGCCGCCCGCCGCAACTTCGTCCCCGGCAGCTACGACAGTGACATCGTCATCGTCAACTGGCCGATGATCGACTACTTCGAAGCACCGGTCATCGACAGCGACAACCCCGAGTACCACCTCGAACAGGCCGCCGAACTGTCCCGCAGTGTCATGTACTGGCTTCAGACCGAAGCTCCCCGCGCCGACGGCGGAACCGGATTCCCCGGCCTGCGCCTGCGCGGCGACGTCACCGGTTCCGACACCGGGCTGGCTCAGGCGCCCTACCACCGCGAGAGCCGCCGCATCGCCGCCGAGTACACGGTGGTCGAACAGGACCTCTCCTACGACGTGCGTGGCGACAAAGGCGCGGTGGAGTACCACGACTCGGTCGGCGTGGGCATGTACCGCATCGACCTGCACCCCTCAACCGGCGGAGACAACTACATCGACGTCGCCTCCTGCCCCTTCCAGATTCCACTGGGGGCACTCATCCCGCAGCGAGTGGAAAACCTGCTCCCGGCGGGAAAGAACATCGGCACCACCCACATCACGAACGGCTGCTACCGGCTGCACCCGATCGAATGGAACATCGGCGAAGCGGCGGGAATCCTGGCCGCCTACTGCCTCGACAACGGCACCACCCCCCGTGCGGTCCGCAACGATCCCTCACAGCTGAGCCAATTCCAGAAGGTGCTCGCCACCGAAGGCATCGAGCTCAGCTGGCCCGTGGTCGCCGGGTACTGACCTCTAGGAGCATCACATGACCACGAGAACCCGAAACCGCCTGGCGGTGGCCGGGCTGGCCGGTGTACTGGCGCTCACCGCCTGCGGCGGCGGTGGAGACAGCGACGGTCCGGTTGACCTGCGCATGACCATCTGGACGGCCAACGAAGCCCACCTGGAACTGTTCAACGAGATCGCCGACGCCTACATCGCCGACAACCCAGGCGTCGCGTCGATCAAGTTCGACCCGTTGCCGTTCGAGAAGTACACGTCCACACTGACCACTCAGATCGCCGGTGACAACGCGCCCGACATGGCGTGGATCCTCGAGAACGCCGCCCCCGACTTCGTCTCCAGTGGAGCTCTGGTTCCACTGACGGAGAAGCTGGGCGAGACCGAGGGCTACGAACTCGACGACCTCGAACCCGCCACCACCGCGCTGTGGGAATCCGACGGTGAACTGTTCGCCTACCCCTTCTCGACCTCCCCGTTCGGGGTGTTCATCAACAACGATCTGCTGACCGAGGCCGGTCAGCCCACGTCCGCCGAACTGCGCGAATCCGGCGACTGGAACTGGGAGCGGGTCATCGAGGCCGCCTCGGCGGTCAACGACTCCACCGGTAAGGCCGGGCTCGTCGTTCGCGACTTCGACTACACCGGATGGGACAACCTCTCCACACTGTGGACCGGTTGGGGCGCGCAGGCGTGGAGCGACGACGGCGCCACCTGCGGCTTCGACCAGCCCGCGATGGTCGAGGCGATGACGTTCCTCCACGAGGCGATATTCGAGCAGTCGGCACTGCCCGGTCCGGGCACCACCGCCGACTTCTTCGCCGGTGACTCCGCGTTCACCATCACTCAGATCTCCCGGGCGTCACTGCTCGAAGAGGGTGGATTCGACTGGGACCTCGCGCCGCTGCCGGCTGGGCCGCAAGGCGAGTACTCCGTCATCGGCCAGGCCGGTCTGGGAGTGCTGAAGCTCAGCAAACACCAGGAGGAGGCGGCTGACTTCGTCGCCTACATGACCAACCCGGAGAACTCCGCCAAGCTCGCCGAGTTCTTCCCGCCGCCGCGGGCCTCGCAGCTGACCGCCGACACCCTGGCGCAGACCAACCCGCTGCTGAGCCCCGAACAACTGCAATCGGTCGTCATCGACGGCATCGCCACCGGAATCGTCAAGCCCAGCCACCTCGGACAGGCGGAGATCAGTGAGACCGTTCGGGCGCAGCTCGACTCACTGTGGACGCCCGACGCCGATGTCTCGGGCGTGATGTCTCAGGTCTGTCAAGCCATTCAACCCCTGCTGGACTAATCCGTGAGCCGCTTGAAACAGCAACCCACCACCGCCGGGCGCACCCGGCGGTGGTGGACCGCGCGCCGCCGCGACCACCTCGCCGGGTACCTGTTCATCACCCCGCAGATCCTCGGCACCGCGCTCTTCGTCATCGCACCGCTGGCCATGGTGGCCTGGTACAGCCTGCACGAGTGGAACGTCCTGGCCGGGTCGTTCGAGTTCGTCGGTGACGCCAACTATCAGCAGTTGCTCAACGACCCCGGCCTGCCGGGCGTGCTCGCCGCCACCGGAGTGTTCTCACTGGGGCTGGTCGTGCTCAACCTGAGCCTCGCGCTGTGGCTGGCGATCATGCTGAACCGTCGGTTCGCCGGAACCACGGTGTTCCGCACCGTGTTCTTCTCGCCGGTGGTCGTCTCCCTCGTGGCGTGGACCATCGTGTGGGGCTTCCTGCTGCAGAACGACGGCGGCATCAACGGTCTGCTCTCGGCGATCGGAGTGGACGGACCGAACTGGCTGCGCGGCGAGGCCACCGCCATGGGCGCGGTCGTCGTCGTGCAGGTGTTCAAGAACGTCGGCCTGAACATGGTGCTGTTCCTCGCCGCGCTTCAGGGCGTGCCCAGGGAGCTGTACGAGGCGGCCTCGATCGACGGAGCCAGCCCGTGGCGCCAGTTCAGCCGCATCACCGTGCCGATGATCAGCCCCACCATTCTGTTGACCTCGATCATCACGATCGTGGGATCACTTCAGGTGTTCGCGCAGATCGACGTCCTGACCCAGGGCGGTCCCGGCACCTCGACGACCGTGCTGGTCTACTACCTGTACCAGCAGGCCTTCGACTTCCATCACTTCGGATACGGCTCCACACTGGCGATCCTGCTGTTCGCCATCGTGCTGGTGTTGACCATCATTCAGTGGCGGATGCGCCGCAGGTGGGTGTTCCATGAAAACTAGATCAAGCCGTGGAATGCGTCTACTGTGGTATGGCGCGTTGTCGATCGCGGCGATCCCGTTCGTGTTCCCGACCTGGTGGATGGCGACCTCGTCGCTCAAACCGGTCAGCGAGATCTTCGCGTTCCCGCCGAGCCTGTGGCCGCAGAGCCCGCGACTGGACGCCTACGAGCGGGTGTTCCAGTTGCAACCGTTCGCGCAGCAGTACTTCAACAGCATGTACATCGCGATCCTGGTGACCATCGGAACGCTCGCAGTGTCCTCATTGGCTGGTTACGCGTTCGCGCGGATCCGGTTCCGGGGGCAGAACGTACTGTTCGTGGTCGTCATGATGGGGCTGTTGATCCCCAGCGAGGTCACCATCGTTCCGTTGTTCCAGATGTTCAACAGCTTCGGCATGGTCGACACCCACTGGCCGCTGATCCTGGTGCCGATCTTCGGCGCCTCCAGCGTTCTGGCGACCCTGATCATGCGCCAGTTCTTCATCACCCTCCCGGTCGAACTCGAAGAGGCCGGTCGAATCGACGGCCTGGGCAGATTCGCGCTGTACTGGCGCATCGCCCTGCCACTGGCCAAGCCGGCGCTGGCGGCGGTGGCGATCGTGACCTTCCTGAACAGCTGGAACCTGTACCTGGAACCGATCGTCTTCCTGTCGACGCCGGAGAACTTCACGATCCCGCAGGCACTGACCCACTTCACCGACGCCTACGGCGGTCCGCTGTGGGACGTGCAGATGGCCGCGGCCTCCATCACCGCGCTGCCGGTCCTGCTGGTGTTCGTGATCGCCCAACGCCATTTCGTCGAGGGCTTGGCCAACACGGGTTTGAAGGGTTAGCCAGACGGTCTGCGGCCGGTGTGGGGGTGCGATTGATGCTCCCGCACCGGCCGCAGGCTTGTCGCGGTGCGGGGCGCGGCTCGCGGTGGTTCGACTGTGTCCTCTCGCACTCCTGGGAGAGTTGCGGAGCATTTCGCTCCGCAACTGGCTAGGCTGTGGAAATGGCCCAGAAGAAGACATGGCGCAGTGACGAGGTCGCGCGTAACGACGCCGCGTTGCTGCGCGCGGCGCGTGAGGTCGTAGCCGAAGACGGGGTCCACGCATCGGTGGCCGCGATCGCCGCCCGCGCGGGTGTCGGAGTCGGAACGCTCTACCGCCGATACCGGACCAAGGACGAGTTGTTCGCCCGTCTGGCCGAAATCGCCGCAGAACAATACCTGGCGGCGGCGCGCGGAGCCCTGGAATCTGAAGACCCCTGGTCCGGCATCGTGTCCTACGCGCTGGTCAGCGTGCGGGCCGGTCCGGGGTCACTGGCACCGATTGCCGGAACGATCCGCATCAGCGAAAAGCTCGCCGACATGTTCGTCGAGTCGGAACAGGTCGTGGACGCGCTGGTCGAGCGAGCGCAACGCGCCGGCGTGATCCGCGAAGGCATCACGACGGCCGATTTCGAGTTGCTCATCGAACAACTCACGAAGTCACCGATGGTCGAACAACTACGCCGACACGGGCGCACCGACCTCGTAGCCGCCGCCCGGCAGGCACACGAGCGGATAGTGCTCATCGCCCTGGACGGGCTGCGCGGCGATGGGGCTGTGACCGGAACCGCGCCGGGGTACGAGCTGCTCACCGAACGCTGGTCGACGCCGGATTCCTCAGCCGGTTCATAGCCTCCCGAACACCGAACGGTCAGCGCTCCACAAGCGCGCTGCCGACCACTCAATGGAAAGGAACCCCCATGGGCGCCAACCGAGGTGTATCGATCAGTGGCACCGAAGCCGAGATCGACGCGATAAGGCAAATCATCGCCACAGTGGAGCGATCGCAGAACAACGAGTCACCCGAGGAATTCCTGCGACTGTTCCGCGCCGACGCGATCTGGACGACCGGTGGCGGTAAACGTCTCTACGGCCTCGAAGAGATCTCGGAGTTCACCCACCAGGTGCTGCCGGGTGGAATGCGGGGAATGAGCGTCGCCTTCGAGCTGGAACACGTGCTGTTCATCCGCCCTGACGTCGCCGCGGTCAAGTTGCGGCAGATATACCAGACGCCCGACGGGCCGGATGTGGGCTCACCACTGTGGATTATGAGTAAGGAGGACGGCGAGTGGCGGTTGGTCGCCTGCCAGAACATCGGCGTCCCCGACGACGAGGACGTGTCCCCGGCCCGCCCGGTATTCGGCTCCGGCGAGTGAATCCAGCGACCGGTGCCGTGACACGTGTCGCGGCACCACGGTCGCCGGTTCTGCGCGGTCGGCGACCATTGGGGCCGGCTTCCGCCGGATCGTGTCGTCGACTCCGTGGCGTCGCTCGTTTTCAACAGGCGAACAGCCCGGCTTTAGCCGGCTTCCTTGGCGGCCTTGATGAAATTCTGGATCAGGCCGGGGTCCTTGACTCCCCGGGTGATTTCCACCCCGCTGGAGACGTCGACGCCCCAGGGGCGGGCCTCGGCTATGGCCCGGCCTACGTTGCCGGGGCTCAGGCCGCCGGCCAGTAGCCAGTATCCGGTGGGCTCGGCGGGCAGCCTGGTCCAGTCCCAGGGTTCACCCGAGCCGGGCTTGGCGGCGTCGACGATGAGCAGATCCTCGCCGTAGGCGCCGCAA
>Ga0233365_1000662_pt1 | contig 15468 bp, 15 predicted proteins | sample ElkDunMinimDraft_27_FD_191535 | JGI IMG/M metagenome (GOLD analysis project Ga0233365, IMG submission 191535) | Fecal eukaryotic communites from dung pellets of Tule Elk in California, USA - Elk Dung C36 | ecosystem: Host-associated > Mammals > Digestive system > Large intestine > Fecal | place...
ACTGCTCGGCGCGGAAGGACTGCGCTACGACGACTGGACGATGCGCCGCCCGGAGGGCGTCGACCTGCTCGGCCGCACCCCTGGCTATCGGTACCTGCGGGCCCGCGGCAACTCCATCGAGGGCGGCACCTCCGAAATCCTGCGCGGTGTCGTCGCCGACCGGGTGCTGAAGCTCCCCGCCGAGCCGCGCGCCGACATCGCAGTCGCCTGGAAGGACCTGCCGCGATGAGCGTCGACCCGCACGACGCGCAACTGCGGCAGCAGCTCCGTGCCGAGGTGCGCGCCGCCCTCGCCACGCTGAGTCCGTGGCAGCACGTCCTGCGGACCACCGCACCGGACCGCCGGCTCTGGCGGGTGCTCGCCACTGAGATGGGGCTGGCGGACCTGGCCCTGCCGGAGCGGCTGGGCGGCGCCGGGGCGAGCCTGCGGGAAAGCGCGGTGGTACTGGAGGAGCTGGGCCGGACCGTCGCCGCGGTGCCGTATCTGACGGGGGCGGTGGTGGCCGGCCAGACCCTGCTCGCCGCCGGGGCCGACGAGCTTCTCGCCCAGCAGGCCGACACCGGCCGGTACGCCGTGCTCGCCGTCCCGATCGACATGCCTCCTGGTGCTGCCGCCGGCTCCGGTGTCCAGGTGCAGCCGAGCGCTGCCGGCGGGTTGCTGAGCGGCAGAGTGCCGGCGGTCGCCGACGCCGCGGAAGCCGACCTGTTGCTCGTCGCTGCCGCGGACGCGCTCTGGCTGGTCACCGCGGACGCCCCTGGGCTGACCCGGACGGCGCTGGTCTGCCTGGACCAGACCAGGCCGCTGGCCGATCTCGTCTTCTCGGGCACGCCGGCGCAGCGCCTGGCCACCGGGGCGGCCGCCACCGTCGCGGTGCAGCGTGGACTGCTCGCCGGCGCGGCGCTCCTCTCCGCCGAGCAGGTCGGCCTGGCGCAGTGGTGCCTGGAAACCACGGTGGAGCACCTGCGGACGCGCCATCAGTTCGGGCGTCCACTCGGCTCCTACCAGGCGTTACGGCACCGCCTCGCCGATCTCTGGGTGGAGATCACTCAGGCTCGCGCGGTCTCGGCGTACGCCGTCGGGGCGATGGCTGACGCGGACCCGCAGAGTGAGCCGGGCCGTGAGCTGCGTCTGGCCGCGGCGCTGGCGCAGGCCTACTGCGCGCCGGTGGCGGTGCAGGCCGCGCAGGAATGTGTGCAGCTGCACGGCGGCCTCGGCTTCACCTGGGAGCACCCGGCGCATCTCTATCTCAAGCGGGCCAGGACCGACGCGGTCGCCTTCGGCACGGCGGACCGGCACCGGGCCACCGTCGCCGATCTGGCGGATCTGGCACCGGCCTGATCCCCATCCCGGCCGGACCCACCACCGGCCCGGATCGGCCGTCTGATCGAAGGGCTGTCGCGCCGTATCTGCTGTTGCATCAAGGTTGCAGCGGCGGCGCGGCTGCGCCCTCCTGACTCCCTGCCGCGATCGTCGTCGTGCGGTGGGCGCCGGTTGCGGCCGGCCGGAGATTCTCAGAATCCGCTTCGGAATAAAAGGTGTATAGCTACTCTAATCACACCTGTCTGACCCGGGGTTTTCGCAGCTCGCGGATCACCGAACAGCCTGCGAACCGGCCGCAGGGCCGACGCCGGGACCCGTGCCCCCGTCGAAGGTGTCCCGCCCCGAGGGTCCGGACGGGACGGACCGTGGCGAGCAGGAAGGACTGATCGTGCACCTCACACCAAAGGAATTCGACAAGCTGACGATCCTGTCGATGGCCCAGATCGCGAACGCGCGCAAGGCCCGCGGCATCAAGCTCAACCACCCCGAGGCGGTCGCCGTCATCTCCGCCGCAGCCCTCGAAGGCGCGCGGGAGGGTAAGACCGTCGAGCAGATCATGGCCGACGGTCAACACGTGCTCAGCAAGGACGACGTCATGGACGGCGTCGCCGACATGCTCCCCATGATCCAGGTCGAGGCCGTCTGCACCGATGGCACCCGGCTGATCACCCTCCACACGCCGATTCAGTAGCGCCAGGTCGCCGGCCGCTCTCCTCGTGGCCGCGACAACCCGCACGAGAGTGAGGAAGCAGATGGCGAACCAGGGCAACCAGGCCGGCCACGCGACCGGCCGGGGCAAGCAGATGGCAGACGGCAAAGTGCACCCGGGGCCCAACCCCAAGCACGTACGCCCGATCGGCGGCTACATCCTCTCCGACGAACCGCTGGAGCTCAACGCGGGACGGCCCACCATCGAGATCCCGGTGCACAACACCGGTGACCGGCCGATCCAGGTCGGCTCGCACTTCCACTTCTTCGAGACCAACCGCAATCTCGAGTTCGACCGCAACGCCACCTTCGGGTACCGGCTCGACATCCCGGCCACCACCTCGATCCGGTTCGAGCCCGGCGACCGCAAGACGGTCACCCTCGTGCCGTACGGCGGCCGGCAGCGGGTGTACGGCTTCAACGGCCTGGTCAACGGCTGGACGGGCAGCGGCCCCATTCCCGGCTACCAGCCCGACCGGCCCGAGGCCGAGACCCAGGCGAAGATCCGCGGCTTCAAGAGCTCGTCGAGCTGACACCCGGAGCCCTATCCGTCGCCGACACGGTCAGCGACAGACCGAGGAGACATCAATGGCACGGATTTCCCGGCAGGAATACGCCGGAATGTACGGCCCGACCACCGGAGACAAGATCCGGCTGGCCGACACCGATCTCTACATCGAGATCGAGAAGGACCTGCGGGTCCTCGGCGACGAGGTGATGTACGGCGGCGGCAAGACACTGCGCGACGGGATGGGCTCCAACGCCCAGCTCAAGAGCTCCGAGGGCGTGGTGGACCTGGTCATCACCAACGTCACCGTCCTGGACGCCACCCTCGGCGTGGTCAAGGCCGACGTCGGGATCAAGAACGGCCGGATCGCCGGCGTCGGCAAGGCCGGCAACCCGGACATCATGGACGGCGTCACGCCGAGCCTGGTCACCGGCCCCGGCACCGACGCCATCTCCGGCGAGCACCTCATCCTCACCGCCGGCGGCATCGACACCCATGTGCACCTGGTCGCGCCGCAGCAGGCGACGGCGGCGCTCAGCAACGGGGTCACCACGCTCTGGGGCGGTGGCACCGGCCCCAGTGACAGCAGTAACGGGGTGACCATCACCCCGGGCACCTGGAACATCCACCAGATGATGCGGGCGTTGGAGGGCGTGCCGATCAACGTCGGCATCATGGCCAAGGGCAACAGCTCCGGCCTCGGCCCGCTCAAGGAGCAGTTGGAGGCGGGGGCGGCCAGTTTCAAAATCCACGAGGACTGGGGCGCGCCGCCGCAGGTGATCCGCTCGGCCCTGACCGTGGCCGACATGTACGACGTGCAGGTCAGCATCCACACCGACACTCTGAACGAGAGCGGCTACATCGAGGACAGCATCGCCGCCTTCGAAGGGCGCACCATCCACACGTTCCACACCGAGGGCGCCGGCGGCGGGCACGCGCCGGACATCATCAAGGTCGCCGGGCAGATGAACGTCCTGCCGTCGTCGACCACCCCGACCGTGCCGTACGGCATCAACAGCCAGTCCGAGCTCTACGACATGATCATGGTCTGCCACAACTTCAACCCGAAGGTCCCCTCCGACGTCGCCTTCGTGGAGAGCCGGATCCGCGCGGAGACGATGGCAGCCGAGGACGTTCTCCTCGACGAGGGCATCATCTCGATGATGTCCAGCGACTCCCAGGCCATGGGGCGGGTGGGCGAGACCTGGCTGCGCACCATCCAGCTCGCCAGCCGGATGAAGCAGGTCCGCGGCAAGCTCCCCGAGGACGCCGACGGCAACGACAACTTCCGGGTGCTGCGCTACGTCGCCAAGATGACCATCAACCCGGCGATCACCCAGGGCATCTCGCACGTGCTCGGCTCGGTGACGCCCGGCAAGATGGCCGACCTGGTCCTCTGGGAGCCGGCCTTCTTCGGCGCCAAGCCCAAGCACGTCATCAAGAACGGCCAGATCTTCTGGTCGATCATGGGCGATCCGAGCGCCTCGCTGCCGACCCCGCAGCCGGTCTATTTCCGGCCCATGTTCGGTATGCACGGCCGGTCGCTGCAGCAGGACTGCATCACCTTCGTCTCGCAAGCCGCCTACGACCTCGGGGTGGCCGAGAAGCTCGGTCTGGAACGCCAGATCGTGCCGGTCCGCAACACGCGCACCCTTACCAAACGGGACATGGTGCGTAACGACAAGACCCCCGAGCTGACCGTCGATCCGGAGACCTTTGCGGTGAAGGTGGACGGCACCCACGCCACCGTGCCGCCGGCCGACAAGCTTCCGCTCACGCAGCTGCACTTCTTCAGCTGACCGCCACCCCCGAAGCAAGGAGGAGAGAAATGATCGTCGATTCGGTGGTCGGCAACGTCGCCGACCCGGCGTGGGAGGTCCGGCTCAAGGAAGCCACGGTGGACCATCTCGTGCTCGACCAGTGGGAGGCGCAGAAGAACCGGCTGCGCAAGCAGACCACCGCCGGCCTCGAACTGGCCGTCGCGCTGCAACGCGGTACCCGGCTGCGCGACGGGGACGTGCTCCTGTGGGACGAGGCCGGCGCCCACGCGGTGGTCGCCCGGATCGAACTGGGCGAGGTGATGGTGGTCCGGCTCGGCGCGCTCGCCGACCAGCCCGCCGAGACGCTGGTCCGCTCCGCCGTCGAACTGGGGCACGCCATCGGCAACCAGCACTGGCCGGCCGTGGTCAAGGGCTCCGACATGTACGTCCCGCTGACCGTCGACCGCAGGGTGATGGACTCGGTGATGCGCACCCACGCCTTCACCGGCATCACCCACGAGTTCGTCCCCGGGACCGAGGTGATCGCCTACCTCGCCCCGCACGAGGCCCGCCGGCTCTTCGGCGGCGCGAACTCCACGCCGCACAGCCACCTGCCCGACGGTGGTGAGGTCGCCGAAGGCAACGGCCACCACCCGGAACCCGGTGACCTGCCCGGCGCGACGCTCCACGCCCACCAGCCCGACGGCCAGCTGCACGCCCACATCAACTAGCAGGGAGCGACCGTGGCCACGATGACCGACACCCTGCGGGTGCTGCAGTTCGGCGACTCGGTCTTCCCGGTCGGCGCCTTCTCCTTCTCCAACGGGCTGGAGTCGGCGGTGCAGCACGCCGCCGTGCGCGACAAGGAGACCCTGCGGGAGTTCGTCGGCTCGGTCACCCGTACCGCCGCCACCGGCGACGGTGTCGCGCTGCTGGTCGCCCACCGGGGTGCCCGCGCCGGTGACCTCGACCTGGTGCGCGACGCCGATGAGGCGGTCTACCTGCGCAAACTCAACGAGGAGACCCGGACGATGACCGTGCGGATGGGGCGCAAGCTCGCCGAAGCCGCCGGGCACATCGTGGGCGAGTCCCTGCTCGCGCAACGGCTGCGTGACGCTGACTCCGGCGGGATCGCCGTCACCTACCCGGTGGCGCTCGGTGTGCTCTTCGCCGCACTCGACCTCGACGAACGCGAGGCGTTCGCCGCCCACCAGTACGGCGCCGCGCTGATGGTGCTCAGCGCGGCGGTCCGGCTGATGCGCGTGGACCACCTCGACACCCAGGCGATCCTCTTCGCCGTCAACGAGACGGTTCCGGCGATGTACGAGCAGGTCGCCACCGCCGGTCTGGACGAGATGCAGACCTTCGCCCCGATGGCCGACGTACTGGCCGCGGCGCACCTGCACGCGCACGTGCGCATGTTCATGAACTGACCCCGCGAACCCAGGAGAAAGACTGTGAAGACGACGAGCCGGATCGGTGTCGGTGGCCCGGTCGGAAGTGGCAAGACCGCGATCATCGAGGTGATGGTGCCCCGACTGGTGCAGGCCGGGCTGAAGGTGCTGGTGGTCACCAACGACATCGTCACCACCGAGGACGCCAAGCACGTACGGCGCGCACTGACGGGCGTGCTGCACGAGGAGCGGATCATCGGCGTGGAGACCGGGGCCTGCCCGCACACCGCCGTCCGCGAGGACCCGAGCATGAACCTCGCCGCGGTGGAGGACATGGAGGCGCGCTTCCCCGACACCGACGTCGTACTGATCGAGAGCGGCGGCGACAACCTCACCCTCACCTTCAGCCCGGCCCTGGTCGACTTCTTCATCTACGTCATCGACGTCGCCGCCGGGGACAAGATCCCGCGCAAGAACGGACCGGGCATCTCCCAGTCCGACATCCTCGTGATCAACAAGACCGACCTCGCCCCGTACGTCGACGCCGACCTCGGCGTGATGTCCCGCGACGCCGAGCGGATGCGGGGGGAGAAGCCGGTGGTCTTCACCAACTGCAAGACCGGCGAGGGCATCGACGAACTGATCGCGCTGATCCGGCGCAACGCCCTGTTCGGCATGGAAGAAGTCATGGCGTGATCGGTCTGGACGCCGCGCCGGAGCTCGCGCCGTACCAGACCCAGCCGGCGCAGATGCCGGCCGCATCGGTGGGCAAGGTCGGCAGACTGCGGCTGTGTTTCGCCCAGCGCGGCGAGCGCACCATCCTGGCCCACATCTACCGGCAGGCGCCGCTGCTCGTGCAGCGCGCGCTCTACTGGGACGAGGAGATGCCGGAGATGGCGTGTGTCTACGTGCTCACCACCTCCGGCGGCATCCTGCAGGGTGACCGGCTCGGCATCGACATCGAACTGGCCGCCGGCGCCCGGGCACACGTCACCACCCAGGCGGCCACCAAGATCCAGCAGATGGACGCCAACTACGGTGTGCAGACCCAGCGCGTCACGCTCGCCGCCGACTCCTACCTGGAGTATCTGCCCGAGCCGACGATCCCGTACCGCGACAGCCGCTTCCTGACCCACACCGAGTTGCGCGTCGACCCGAGCGCCACCCTGCTCTACGGCGAGACGCTGATGCCGGGGCGCAAGTACCACGCCGGCGGGGAGATCTTCGCCTACGAGGTCTTCTCCTCGATGCTGCGCGCGGCCCGGCCACAGGGACCGGAACTCTTCGTGGAGAAGTTCCTGATCGAGCCGGGCCGGCACGATGTGGCCCGGCTCGGCGTGATGGGCGGTTTCCACGTCTTCGCCAACGTCGTGCTGATGACGCCGCCGGAGGTCGCCGCCCGCGTCTTCGACCGCACCACCCCGACCTGGGACGACGGCACACCGCTGATCGCGGCGGCGAGCCGGCTGCCCAACGACGCCGGTCTGATCTACAAGGTGCTCGGCACCGAGTCCGAGCCGGTACGCGACGCGGTGCGCGCCTTCTGCGCGATCGCCCGCGAGGAGGCCGTCGGCCGGGCCGTGCCGAGGCCCTTCGCCTGGCGCTGACCAGCGGATCCGAGAGGGGACAGGATGAACGAGGTTGTTGCCCGCTGGCGACGGCTGGCCGACGGCATCCCCGCAGTGGCTTTCGTCGACTCCTGCCTGCGCGGGATCTCCCAGGTCATGTTCCAGAACAATCCGCTCACCGGTGCGCTGATCCTGCTGGCGATCGCGGTGGCCGCCTTCTCCACCGGCAACGGTGAGGTTCTCGGCGGCGCCCTCCTCGGTGTGGTCGTCGGCACCGGCACCGCACTGGCGCTGCGGGTGGACCACGACTCGCTGCGCTCGGGGCAGTTCGGGTTCAGTCCGCTGCTGACCGGCATCGGCGTCGCCACGTTCCTGCAGGAGAACGTGGCGATGTGGTGCTGTCTGATCCTCGGTGCGGCCGGCACCACCGTGGTGACGCTGGCGCTGAACCGCATCTTCAAGAAGTACGGCCTGACGGCCTTCACCTTCCCGTTCGTGCTGACCACCTGGGTGCTGCTGATGGCGGCGTACCAGTTCTCCCGGCTGCGCCTGGAGACCGGCAATGCGCCGGGTCTGCCGGGCGAACGGGCGCAGACGACCTCGGTGTTCAACGCGGACGTGGCGCCGGCGATCTCCAAGGGTGTCTCCCAGGTCTTCCTCGCCGACAGCTGGATCGCGGGGCTGATAATCCTGGTCGCGTTGCTGATCAACAATCGGTGGGCGGCGATCTGGGCGCTGGTCGGCAGCGCCGTGGCGACCCTCGTGGCGATCGGCTTCGGGGTGGCCGAGACACCGTTGGAGAAGGGGCTCTACGGCTTCAACGCCGTGCTGACGGCGATCGCCATCGGGTCGGTCTTCTACAAACCCTCGTGGCGGGTGGCGGCCTACACCGTCGCCGGCATCGTGCTCACCCTCTTCGTGGGGGAGGCGCTGACCACCGTCCTGACGCCGCTGGGCATTCCGGTGCTGACCGGCCCGTTCAACATCGCCACCTGGCTGCTCCTGCTGCCGCAGCGCAGGTTCGCGCCGGTGCCGAACCACCAGCCCGTCCACAAGAGCATCTTCTCCGAGCGCCAAGCAAGCGACTGACCGGCACCACCGGGCACCGAAGGGGCAACCGATGCTGGCTCAACAAGCGATCAACTCCGGGGACAACGCCTGGCTGCTCGTCTGCGCCGGCCTGGTGATGTTCATGGTCCCGGGCCTGGCGATCTTCTACGCCGGACTGGCGCGTACCGGCAACACGCTCGTGATGATGCAGCAGAACTTCATCTCCCTCGGGGTGGTGAGCGTGGCCTGGATCCTGCTGGGCTACACCATCGCCTTCGGCGACGACGCCGGCAGTGGGCTGCTGGGCAACCTGGAACTGTTCGGCCTGCGCGGGCTGGAGGTGCCGCCCGCGCCCGCCCTGCACGTCGTCGGCGACGCCGTCACCGTCGCCACCCTCTCCTTCGTCGCCTTCCAGATGATGTTCGCGGTGATCACCCCGGCGCTGGTGACCGGCGCGACCGCCGGGCGGCTGAAGTTCGCCGGGTGGGTGGTCTTCCTGCTGATCTGGTCGCTGATCGTCTACTCGCCGGTGGTGCACTGGATCTGGCACCCGGGGGGCTGGCTGGCGAAGCTCGGCGCCCAGGACTGGGCCGGCGGGATCGTCGTGCACACCTCGGCGGGCGCAGCCGTACTCGGCATCCTGCTGGTGGTGGGGCGGCGGCGCGACTGGCCGCGGACGGCAGCCCTGCCCAGTTCGGTCCCGCTGGCGGTGCTCGGCGGCGGCATCCTCTGGTTCGGCTGGTTCGGCTTCAACGGCGGCGACGGCCTGCAGGCCAACGGCATCGCCGCGCAGGCCGTGCTGAACACCCACATCGCCGCGGCCGCCGGGATGCTCGGCTGGCTCCTGCTGGAGCGCCTGCGCGACGGCCACGCCACCGTGATCGGCGGTGTCTCCGGCGCCGTGGCGGGCCTGGCGACAGTGACACCCTGCGCCGGCTACGTCAGCACCCTCGCCGCCCTCGCCATCGGCGTGATCGCCGGGCTGCTCTGCCACACGGCGCTGCGCCTGAAGTACCTGCTGCGCATGGACGACGCGCTCGACGTCCTCGCGGTGCACTTCGTCGGCGGCATGACCGGCAGCCTGCTGCTGGGCTTCTTCGCCGACGCCGACGTCAACCCGCGCAGCGCCGACGGTCTCTTCAACGGTGGCGGAGCGGGGCTGCTCGGCCGTCAGGTGATCGCGGTGGCCTCGGTCGCGGTCTTTTCCTTCCTGCTCACCTGGGTGATCAGCGCGGCGATCCAGGCGACGATCGGACTGCGCGCCCCCGAGCAGGACCAGGGGCGGCAGGACAAGGCGCAGCAGGGGCTCGACGCGTACCACCTGGACGCCGTGTCGGGCCTGCCCGGCCCGGGCTCGCCGCATCCCAGGACCAGCCCGGCCGCGGGCCGGCACGCCGCCGACCGGGCGCCGGCCGCGCCGGCGCCGGGCATCCCCGACCGGCTGGTCACCGGCATGGTCGACCCGGACCTGGTGGAGACCGGGGAGCTGCGCGCCGCGCTGCTGGGCGCCGGGGCGGCCTCGGTGGTGCTGACCGAGGCGTTCGTGGCCACCGGTGGCACGGCCCGGCAGCACGTACGCGGCTACCACCACGAGCCGGACCTGGTGACCCGGCTGCGGGTGGAGGTGCTCGCCCCGGACACCGCGGTCGCGTCGATCTTCGACGTGCTCGACCGCTTCTCGCAGGGCCGGGCGGGCGGCTTCGTGCTGCAGGTGCGCGCCGACGGGCAGACACCGGCCGGCCCCGCCGCCCGCGGCTGACCGGGGCGGCGGCATGCCTTTCGGCTCCCGCCGCCCCGTCCCGGGCAGCCGCGGCTGGCGGGACGCCCTCACCGAGTTCCGCTTCCCGGTCGCCGCGCTGGTGCTCGCCTCCGTCGTGGGTGGACTGGTGGATGCCTACGCCCTGATCCGGTACCGGGTCTTCGTCGCCAACCAGTCCGGCAACGTCGTGCACGTCGGCATGGGACTGGGCGGGGAGTTTGCCGACTGGCCGGTCGCGGCGGCCTCCATCGCTGGCGTGCTGATCGGCGCGGCGCTCGGCACCGTCCTGAGGTGGAGGGCCAGACCGGGCCGGATCTCGCCGCCGGCGCGCCAGTTGACCGCCGCGCTGCTCGCCGTGGCCACCTGGGCCCTGACCGACGCGCTCCTCGACGCCGGCGCGCACGACGCCGGTGACCGGGCGCTGCTCGCCGTCCTCGGCGCCGCCGTGACCGGTCTGCTCGCCGTCGTCTTCTTCCGGGTCGCCGGCGTCACGGTCGTCACCACCTATCAGTCCACGACGGTGGTGGACCTCGCCAAGGGGCTCGTCGGCTGGCTGCACCGCCGGGCCGGCCGGTGGGCCTGGCCGTGGGTCTCCGCGGTGATCGGCCTCGCCTCCTACGCCGCCGGCGGCTGGCTCGGCACCCGGCTGCTCCGTCCGCAGCCGGCGACTTTCGTGCTCACCGCGGGGATCATCGTGGTGCTGCTGCTGACGGTGCGGGCCTACCGGGTCCCGGCGCCGGTCAGCCCTTCTCGGCGCCCGCCGTCAGCCCCTCGGTGAGGAGGCGTTCGCTGGCGAAGAAGAGGATCACGATCGGCAGGGTGAGGATCACCGACCCGGCCATCAGCACCGTCTTGGGCACCTCGACGCCGTTGGAGAGCAGTGACAGCCCCAGTGAGACAGTCCAGCGGTTCGGCCGGTCCACCAGGAAAAGCAGCGCGAAGAGGAACTCGTTCCAGGCGATCATGAAGTTGTAGAGCGCGACGGCCATGATGGAGGGCGCGGCCAGCGGCAGGCTGATCCGGCGGATGATGCCCAGCCGGCCCGCTCCGTCGATCGCCGCGGACTCCTCCAGGCTGATCGGAATGGTCTCGAAGTAGTTCTTCAGCATGTAGACCGAGACCGGCACGACCTGCGAGATGTAGACAAGGATCAGCCCGATCAGCGAACCGCGCAGGCCGAGCCGGCTGAAGAGCACGAAGAGCGGGATCGCGATCACGATCGACGGAAAGAGGTAGACGGCAAGGAAGAGCACGCTCACCTGGCGGTGGCCGAAGAAACGCAGCCGGGACACCGCGTACGCGCCGGGGATCGAGACCACCAGGGCCAGCGCGGCGGCCGAGACCGCGACGATCGCGCTGTTGCCGATGAAGCCCAGAAAGCCCTGTCCGCCGTCGGCGCGCGAGCGCAGCACCTCGGCGTAGGTCTCGACGGTGAACTCCTGCAGCGACACGATCAGCGCGCCCGGGTCCAGCAGCAGCCGCTCGATGGGCCGCAGCGAGAGCACCAGCATGTAGTAGAACGGGAACGCGGTGACCAGCACGAAGCCGGCGATCACCAGCCACCGCAGGTAGCGCAGGGTGCGGGTCTCCAGCGCGTCGCGATCCATCAGTCGTCCTTCCGGCCGGAGAAGAAGCGCAGGTAGACGGCGACGAAGACCATCAGGACCACGGCCAGCACCACCGCCTGGGCCGCGGCGGCCCCGACATCGGTACGCGCGGTGAGGAACTCGTAGACCCGGATGCTCACCACCTCGGTGCCCGCGCCGCCGCCGGTGAGCAGGTAGACGTCGTCGAACTTGTTGAAGGTCATGATGAAGCGCAGCACCGCCAGCAGCGCGATGACCGGCATCAGCTGGGGTGCCACGATGTGCCGGAAGCGCTGGGTGGGGGTGGCGCCGTCGACCCGGGCCGCCTCTTCCAGCTCACCCGGCATCGCCTGGATGCGCGCCAGCAGAAAGAGGAATGCGAACGGGAAGTAGCGCCACGACTCGAAGGCGATGACCGTCCACAGGGCGGTGGCGTCGTCGGAGAGGAAGGCGATCGGGGTGTCCCAGCCGAGCAGCCGCTGCCCCCAGTGGTTGACGATGCCGAACTGCGGGTCGAGCATGATCTGCCAGACGAAGGTCACCGCCACCACCGGCGCCACGTACGGCAGCAGCATGGTGGCGCGTACCAGGGTGCGGCCCCGGAAGGGGGCGCGGACCACGAGGGCGGCGATCAGGCCGAGCAGGATGGAGCCGGTGGTGGCGCAGACGCTGTAGACGACCGTGGTCCAGAGGGTGCTCCAGAAGCCGGGGGAGGCCAGCACCCGTTCGAAGTTGGCCAGCGTCAGCTCGCCGAAGAGCCCGGTACGGCGCAGCGTCGCCAGCCGGACCCGCTGGAAGGCCAGCAGCACCGTCCAGCAGATCGGCAGGGCCACCACCGTCAGCACCACGACCAGGGTCGGGGTGACCAGCGCCAGTCCGTCGCGCGACTCGCGCCGGCGCATCGTCAGCGGCCGGCGGCGCTGCCGCTGCGGCGCTGGTCGCCGGGCGTGCCGCGACCGGTCACGGGTCGGGGTGCCGGCCGGCGGCGCGCTCATTTCAGATCGGCTTTGATCGACTCGACCTCCTTCTGCGCCTGCCGGGCGGCGGCGGCGCCGTCGTCCCGATTGCCGCCGAGCGCCTTGGGCACCGGCAGCTCGCCGAGGATCGCCCCGACCAGCTCACCCTGTCCCTGCGGCAGGCCCCACCGGCCGAAGGTGTCCGGGCTGGTGCGCAGCGTCGCCAGCATGTCGCCGCCGTAGACGTCGTCGAGCCGCTTGCGGCTGTCGACGCCGACCTGGGCGTTGTTCCAGGCGGTCAGGAACCGGTCGGGCTGCTCTGCGGTGCCGCGGCGGACCGGGACCCGCCCCTCCGGCGCGATGCCGAACCACCGCTCGTAGCCGTCGCCGAGGAAGTACTCGACGAACTTCTTCGCCGGGTCTTCGCGGGCGCCGTCGAGCACGGTCCAGGAGGAGATCTCGCCGTACTGGGCCGGTTCGCTGCCACCGGGGCCGCGGATGCCGGTGACGAAGCCGCTGTTGCGGGCGAGGAACTCCGGGTCGGACTGGCACTGCGGGCAGGTGGGCCGGGCGTCGTTGCGCAGTCCGGCGAGCTCGTCGAGGATGAACGGCGACCAGATCAGCATCGCGGCCCGTCCGGCGAAGTAGGTCGCGCGGGTGGTGTCGACGTCCTGGGCGCCGGTGACCGAGTAGCGCTTGATCAGGTCGTTGTAGAAGCCGAACGCCTCGGCGCACTGCGGGGAGTCCAGCACGACCTGTCCGGCGTCGTCGGTGAGCTGGCAGTTGTTCGCCAGCGCCAGGTGCTCGAAGGTCTGCTGAGTGAAGACGCTGGGGGAGGTGGCGGCGGTGATCCCGGCCAGGTTCGGCTTGTGCAGCTTTGCCGCCGCCGCCGCGATGGCCTCGTAGCTGTCCGGCACGGGCAGGCCGGCTTCGGCGAAGAGGTCCTTGCGGTAGACCAGCAGCTGACCCCAGCCGTCGCTGGGGACGGCGAGCTGCCCCTGGTCGCCGGAGGTCAGCTCCAGCGCCCGGGGGGAGAAGGTGCCGGCGCCGAGGGCGCGTACCACCTCGTCGTTGGCGCTGGGGTGCAGCAGTTCGTTGACGGCCAGGGTCTGCACCCCCGACAGCGACACCGACCCGATCACGTCGGGTAGGTCGCCGGCGGCCGCGGCGGAGGCGACCAGCGACGGGAACTGGTCCTCGTTGACGGTGACGAGGTCGACGTTGACGCCGGTCGCCGCGGTGAAGTCCGCGATGATCGCCCTGGTCGCGGTCACCCGGTCGGCGACGTCCTCCAGGCTCCAGACCCGGATGGTGTCGGGGTCGCCGCTGCGGTCGTCGCCACAGGCGACCAAACCGGCGGCGGTGGTGATCAGGGCCAGGGCGGCTGCTGCCGCGCGCGTCGTTCGTGGCATCGGTGTGCTCCTATCGACGGGTCGATTCAGATCAAACACGGCCTATGGGCGAATAGCAAGGTATGTCCACTCTTGCTAGGGTGAAAAGCGACAATCGGGGTGTGAGCATGGAGAACTCGGTCGTCTGTCTCACCGGGCCGCGGCAGATCAGTCTCGAACCGTGTCCCACGGAGCAGCTCGGCGCCGGGCAGGTGCGGGTGCGGACCCGCTACTCCGGCATCTCCGCCGGCACCGAGCTCACCCTCTACCGGGGCAGCAACCCGCGGCTGACCAAGGACTGGGACGACGCGCGTCGCATCTTCGTGCCGCGAGAGGCGACGCTGCCCTATCCGCTGGCGGGCTTCGGGTACGAGGAGGTCGGCGAGATCGTGGAGGTCGCCCCGGACGTCACCCGGCACCAGGTCGGCGAGATCGTCTGGGGCATCTGGGGGCACCGCGCGGACGCCGTCGTCGCCGCCGAGGCGGTGGCGGCGCTACCCGCCGGGCTCGATCCGCTCGCCGGGGTCTTCGCCCGCCCCGGCGCGATCGCCCTGACCGCCATCCTCGCCGCGGACCTGCACCTGGGGGAGTGGGTCGGGGTCTTCGGCCAGGGCGTCATCGGGCTGATCGCGACCCGGCTGGCGGTGCTCTCCGGCACCCGGGTGGTCGCCGTCGACCGCATCCCGGCCCGGTTGGACCTGGCGCTCGGGCAGGGCGCCCGGTTCGCCGTCAACGCCGCCGTGGAGCCGGCCGCCGAGATGATCCGGGCCGTCACCGGGGGCGCGGGGGCCGACGTCTGCCTGGAACTCTCCGGGGCGTACCCGGCGCTGCACCAGGCGATCCGGGCGACCGTGCCGGCCGGACGGGTGGTGGCCGGCGGCTTCTACCAGGGCGAGGCCGGCGGGCTGGCGCTGGGCGAGGAGTTCCACCACAACCGCATCCAGCTCGTCGCCGCCCAGGTCTCCGCCGCCGCCCCGGGCGTGGCGGGCCGGTGGAACTCCGTCCGCATCGCACACACCTTCATGGAACTCGTCGGCGACGGCCAGGTCGATCCGTTGCCGCTGGTCAGTCACGTGGTGGCCGCCGCGTCCGTGGCCGAAGCGCTGGAGCTGCTGGACCGCGGCGACAGCGACACCCTGCAAGTGGTCCTGGACTTCTCATGACACTACGACTCGCCTGCCAGGAGCAGCTGCTGCCCGGTGCCGACCTGTGGGAGAAGTTCGACCTCGCCACCGGTCTCGGCTTCGACGCCATCGAGCTGCGCGGCCGCGGTGATCTCGCCTTCCGCGACCGGCTGCCCGAGCTGCGCCGCGCCGCCGCCGACGGGGTGCCGATGCCCACTGTCTGCGTCGACATGGACCACTTCATCGGTGACTTCGACCCCGGCCGTTCCGGCGACGCGGTGCGGAACATGCGCTCCCAGCTGTCGGTGATGGCCGAGATAGGCGGCGTCGGGGCGCTCACGCCC
>Ga0233365_1000664_pt1 | contig 15429 bp, 16 predicted proteins | sample ElkDunMinimDraft_27_FD_191535 | JGI IMG/M metagenome (GOLD analysis project Ga0233365, IMG submission 191535) | Fecal eukaryotic communites from dung pellets of Tule Elk in California, USA - Elk Dung C36 | ecosystem: Host-associated > Mammals > Digestive system > Large intestine > Fecal | place...
TTAAATTCAAAAACAGTACCTACAACATGATTAAAATCAAGATCTTCATCTGGTATCGGGGTACCATTAACAGTTGCTTCTGCATTAAATGATTTTACTTCCCACTTTCCGTGAATAGGAGAGGTTTCCACAACCACTTGGTTGTCATCGTTCTTATCACAAGAAACAAAAGAAAATGATACAGCAACTAATAGCAATAATACTTTTTTCATATTTGTCTTTTTAAAATTAATAAAGGGCAAATATAGACAATAATTAAGAAAACTAAAAAACCGGTGTTTACAGTGTTTTCATATCAATTACAAAGCGATACTTAACATCAGACTGTTGCATGCGCACATAAGCTTCGTTAATTTCGTGCATCTTGATAACTTCAACTTCTGAAACAATTCCGTGTTCGCCACAAAAATCAAGCATTTCCTGCGTTTCTTTAATTCCACCGATTAACGATCCGGCAATGTTTCTGCGTTTGTTAATCAACACACCGCCATGAATCGGGAACGGTTCAATTGCACCGACCATACACATGGTTTTATCGAGCTTTAATAACAACAAATACGGATTTACATCATGCGTTACCGGAATGGTGTTTAAAAGAAAATCGAAACTGTATGCGTGTTGTTTCATTTGCTCGGGATCTTTCGAAATCAAAACCTCATCGGCACCTAATTTCATTGCATCTTCACCTTTACTTGCCGACGTGGTAATCATCACCACATGCGCACCCATTGCTTTGGCGAACTTAACGCCCATGTGACCCAAACCGCCTAAACCTACAACGCCCACTTTATCGCCTTTCTTCACGTTCCAATGACGTAGTGGCGACCAAGTCGTAATACCGGCACACAATAACGGCGCAACGTTTTCTAAAGGTAAGTTGGTTGGAACATTCAACACAAATTCTTCTTCTACCACAATGTTTTCTGAATAACCACCATAGGTAATGCCACCGTGTTTAGAGTTTTTAGAATTGTAGGTTCCGGTAAATCCGTTTTCGCAATACTGCTCTAAACCTTCATCACATGAATGGCAATGCTGGCATGATTCTACCATACAGCCAACGCCTACAATATCGCCTACTTTAAATTTTGATACTTCGCTACCAACAGCTTCTACCCTACCAACGATTTCATGTCCTGGAACCGACGGATAATTTGTTGGTCCCCAATCTGATTTTGCCGTATGCAGATCGCTGTGGCAAACGCCGCAATATTCTATTTTAATAAAAACGTCTTTCGCGTTTAAATTTCTTCGTTCTATAGTATGTGCACCCAGCGGATCTACCGCATTAAAGGCTGCATAAGCTTTTGTTGCCATTTTTATATTGAATGTTTGATTTTATAAAGTTAGCGAAAGATTTATTAATTGATATAAAAAAGAATAAATAGTCTTTATCTTTGTACTTTAAATTAAACGTTATGGGAAAAGAAACGAAAGAAGGTTTATACCAAGGCATCATTGAAAAAGATGAAAAAGGAAATTATTTCTGCGGACCTTATTTGTTAGATTATAAATTTACCGAAGCTAATTTTAAGCTGGGCGATAAAATAAGTATTAAAAAATTAATCGCAAATCCTAGTGATATTTCATTTGAACAATATCCTAAAAAATCTATTAAGTTTTCAATGGCTAACGGCGACAAACCTATGAAGGATTCCGATTTCTAAATAAAGTAGCATTATATAAAAAATCCATCGCGTTAAACGATGGATTTTTTTGTTTGATCTTTACGCTTAAAATTATTCTTCTTTAATTAATTTTCCGTTTTCGAAATATCTCTTTTTTATTAGTTTTCCGTTTTCGTAGCTTTCTTCTAGTAATAATTGCCCTTTTTCATTCCACTTTTTCAAGGTTCCACTTACTACATCGTTATTGAAATAATGAATTAATTCTCTATTCCCATTTTCGTACCAATGTTCGTTTTTTCCATGAGATTTCCCATTTTTCCACTCTGCTTCATTTTTCAAAGCTCCATTTTCATAATAAAGAGTATATAAACCATTTTGCAAACCATTTATCCAATATGACACTTCTTTTAAATTACCGTTTTCATACCAATGCTTTACTTCTCCATGTGCCTTTCTGTTAACACGATATTCTTTTGAGGAAACATTTCCATTTTCAAAAAACCAAGTAACTAATCCAGTTCCATTTACATATTCTTGTATCCATTCGGGTTGCCCATTTTCATAATATCTTACCCAATCATCATTAAAAACACCATTTGTTAATTTACCTTTTTCATAAATCTGACCATTATGGTATTTCTCTAAATAATCCCCATCTTTTACATAAACATACAAAATAGTATCTTTTTGATAAATATGATATTTGATAACATCACCCATTTCATCATATCTAAAAACAGTATCTACGTGAACTTTATTCTTTAATCTACCTTTTTCAAAAAGTTTCCCATTTGCTAAAAATAAGTGGTAAACACCGTTTTCTACTGTAGTTTCATCAGTTATTGGAATCCAAGAAGCCTTACCTGAATCTTCATCAATCCAATACGCCCAATTCTCGTTTCTTTTAGATTCATCGTTAAAATCACCTTCTTTACAACTTGTAAAAAGCAGAGTAGGAATAAGAAATAATATACTGTATCTAAATAAATTCATCATATTGCTAATTTAATAAAAAACACCTACAGGAATAAATATCTTGCAGGTGTTTGGTAAGTATAATGTTTTAAACTACAACTTCGTAACGCCCATATTCCAAAGGGTGAATGCCTGAATATCGGCATTTTCGTTAATGGTTTGCTGAACCGATTTTCCTGCACCGTGACCTGCATTCACATCAATACGAATTAACATTGGATTGTTACCCGCATTTTTATCTTGTAATTCTGCAGCCAATTTAAAGCTGTGTGCCGGAACCACGCGGTCGTCATGATCCCCCGTAGTAACCATTGTTGCCGGATACGAAACGCCTGCTTTTACGTTATGCACCGGCGAATATCCTTTTAAATAATTAAACATTTCTTTAGAATCTTCTGCCGTTCCGTAATCGTAAGCCCAACCTGCGCCTGCCGTAAATGTGTGGTAACGCAACATATCCAACACTCCAACAGCCGGTAAAGCTACTTTCATTAAATCTGGTCGTTGTGTCATGGTTGCGCCAACTAATAATCCACCGTTTGATCCACCGCGAATTGCTAATTTTTCAGAAGATGTATATTTTTCTTTAATTAAATATTCGGCTGCCGCAATAAAATCATCAAACACGTTTTGCTTTTGCATTTTTGTTCCTGCATCGTGCCATTTTTTACCGTACTCACCGCCGCCACGTAAATTTGCAACAGCGTAAACACCGCCATTTTCTAACCAAACCGCATTGGCAACACTAAAGCTTGGTGTTAACGACACATTAAAACCTCCGTAGGCATACAACATAGTTGGGTTTGTTCCGTCTAACTTTGTGCCTTTTTTAAAGGTAATCATCATAGGCACTTGTGTACCGTCTTTAGACGCATAAAAAACCTGTTTAGATTCATAATCGCTTGGGTTGAACTTTACTTTTGGCTGCTGATACACTTCTGATGTACCCGCAGCGATATTCATTTTATAAATAGTTCCCGGCGTAATATAGTTGGTAAACGAATAGTACAAATCTTTCGCATCTTTTTTTCCGCCGAAACCACTTGCTGTTCCCAAGCCCGGCAACTGAATTTTGCGAATGAATTTACCTGAATAATCAAATTGTTCAACAACCGAAACGGCATCTTTCATGTATCGAGCAAAAAAATATCCGCCGGCTTTAGATAAATCAAGTACGTTATCACTTTCTAAAATCAAATCTTCCCATGCGCTTAAATTAATTACTTTTACCGCATCTACCACCATTAATTTTTTATTGGGAGCTTTTAGATTTGTTTCGATATATAATTTTCCTTCTTTAGAGTCAATTATCGAATAATCGTTATCAAATCCTGTCACAATGGTTTGAATCTGACTGTTTGCTTTTGTTAGATCTTGAATATATAATTCGTTGCCCGATGTGGCATTTGCAGCAGTTACCACCAAGTATTTTTGATCGTTGGTAACGTATCCCCCCACATAACGACGTTTATATTTTTCACCAAAAACAAGCTTGTCGGTTTTTTGCGATGTTCCTAATTTATGATAATATAATTTATGCTGATCTGTTTTTGCAGAAAGTTCAGATCCGGTTGGTTTGTCGTAGCTTGAATAATAGAATCCTTCGTTTTTGTACCAGCTAATTCCCGAAAATTTTACATCAATCAAGGTTTCACCAATAACCGATTTATCTTTTGCGTTTAGAACGATGATTTTTCGCCAGTCGCTTCCACCTTCTGAAATGGCATAAGCAACCAAACTTCCATCTTCTGTAAAGGAAACATCGGCTAACGACGTGGTTCCGTCTTTAGAAAACGTATTTGGATCTAAAAAAATTTCTTCTTTGCCCGATTTGTCTTTTCGATACAAAACCGACTGATTCTGCAAACCGTCGTTCTTATAATAATAGGTAAAATCGCCTTCTACAAACGGAGCTCCGATTTTTTCGTAGTTCCATTTTTCTGTCAATTGTTTTTTTAACTGATCGCGGTACGGAATCTGATCTAAATAGGCAAAAGTTACGTTGTTTTGGGCGGTAACCCAAGCGGCTGTTTCGGCAGATCTATCATCTTCTAACCAACGGTACGGATCTGCTATTTTGTTGTTAAAGTAGGTATCTACAACTTCTTTTTTTGCTGTTTGCGGATAATTCATTGTTTTATTTTGGGCATTTACGCTTTGCGAAAGGATAACCGAAGCGATAAAAATAGAACTGACTAATTTTTTCATGATTGTATTGTTGATGTTCTGCAAAATAAAAAAACTTGCCGAGGTTGGCAAGTTTTAATTATCTGAATTATATAAGATTACTTTTTAGTGTATTCTATTGTTTGTGTTTCTGTGTATGTTCCTGTATAATCTGTTCCTGTAACAGATACTTTTGTTGGATATCCATCGGCATTATAAACATAAACCATTGTTGCAGAATTGTTGTCTTCAGGATCTTCTTCACTTACAAATTTAAAGGTTAAAGCATTGTTACTTCCACTGTTGAATATTGACAAATAATTTGAAACCCATTTTGGTAAGTTTAAATTTTTGAAAGTATTATTTTTATCATCAAAAGTTATATTTGCTACGCTGTCTTCATCTTCAACTTCAACTTTCACATTGTTACCGTTAGCATCATAGCTATAAGTAAAATATCCGTCGTTAATTAAATTTCCTTTAGCATCAACTTCTAATTTGTGGGTATCATGATAAATTTCACCATTAACCTCACCATCTAAATTCAAAGTAATAAAATTACCACTTTGAGTAAATTTGTAGGTTGTTTTTGTATCTAATTCTTTTTCTACAAACTCTACTAATTGGTTTCCGTTGTAAGTAAAAGTATATTCATAACCGTCGCTTTCTGCAATTTTTGTTAGCTGACCTTTGTTGTTGTAAGTATAAATTGTTGTGTAATCGTCTCCAGTAACTTTTAATGGCAAATACATTTTTGATACATCAACTGTTCCTTCTTCTGTTGTGTTGTTGTCATCGTTTTTATCACAAGATGTGAACATTAATCCGGCTAATACTAAAGCCGATAAAACTAATTTTTTCATAAGTATATATTTAAGAATTATTATTTATTGTATTGAATTATTGCTGTGTAAGTATCGTTATCTTCATCTACTACAATCATTTTTGTAGGATAATCAGCAGCATTATAAGTATAAGATATCGCTTGTGAATAGGTTTGATTTTCTTCTAAATCTTTGTATCCAACTTTAATAGGGTTGTTTACTTTATACATAAAATGATCATCTAACACATACACAAATACCCATTGCGGCGTTTTTACATTTTTAAAGATGCCGTTTTTAGTATCGTACTCAAATGTGTATTCTTCATAAGAATTGGTCATTTTTGTTAGATTTCCATTTGCATCGTAAACCGCATTTGTTCCATCATAATTTGTTATACGTCCGCTTCCATCAACAGTGAATACATCTGTCATACTACCGTTAGCACCATTGCTATTTGTATAGGTTACCTTTGCACTTACCTTATTATTCTGGTAAGTAAACACATAATCTTCTGTACCCGTATAACTTGGCGCAACTTCTTTTTCTTTTACCGCTGTTAATTGATCGCCACTATAAGTAAATGTTGTTAAAATGTAAGCCATTTCAGAATCGCCACTTTTCATTTCAATCATGCGATTTTGAGCATCGTATTTAAAAGAATAGATACCATCAGCATCGTTTATCTTAACAGGCAAATAAGAACTGTCTGTATTTTGAGGCGTTGTGTTATCATCAGTTTTATCACAAGACGTGATCATAAATCCGGCTAAAAGAAAAGCCGATAGAGAAAGTTTTTTCATAAGTATGATTTCTAAATTTGGTGCAAATATAAAACTCCTTTCCATATAAACAAGAAAGGAGTTTATTTATAAGAAGTTAATCTTTTAATAATTAATGGTATAAACCTCATTATTAGTTTCTCCGTTTTCGGTGTAATTTATAGACATTCGTGTAGGATAACCTGCAATAATATGTTCTACCGGATACGAATAAGTTTCTGATGACGTATAGGTTGTCCCCTCATATTCTGAAACATTTGTTACAGAAATAGGATTGTTTTCTGCAAAGTAATGTAAATCAAAATCGCTTAACAACAATACCCATTTAGGCGAAGTCGTGCCACTTAAAATACCTTTATCGTTATTATAGCTCGCTGTTGTTGTAGAACTTTCATCGACCACTTTTACAATATTTCCTTTGGTATCGTAAGTAAATGTTGTTACATCGCCAAAATTGTTAAAGTTCAAAACCTGACCTTTATCGTTAAAGTTCACCATGATATAATCATTGTCCTCATCGGTCACTTTTGCCTGATTTGCCGTAGGATAACTAATAGTGAACGAACTGGTTTCGGTTCCAGCCTGATCGTTAAAAACCGTTACAAACTTTATTACTTTACCGGTGCTGTCATACGTAAAAATAGTTTCGGTATATTCTGTTTCAGAATCTTTATCGGTTACTTTAACCAATTGGCCGCTTGCGCTGTACGTAAACAGCAAATTACCGTTTACGCTGGTAATTGATTTTGGAAGTTTCTTTATATCGGCAACGTTGTCATCGTTTTTACACGAAACAAAAACTGCAGATGCTGCCAATAAAATACTTAATACAATCTTTTTCATAAATTTTTATAATTATTCTGCTGCCGGATAAACAATACGGATTGGCTTGTAATAGGTTGTAATTCTTTGATTTATATCAGATGCCTTCACCTCTATTATATAATCGCCTTCATCATACGTTTCAGCAGTAGATTTTGCAGGTAATATTACTGTCTGCATTTGATTTATTTCGGTAAAATACCCTTGAAGATCAAAATGCTTTTGCTTAACAGTAAATTCTTTTGGTAAAAAATCTTTCGAATAAATTTCATACGCATATTCGTAAACGCCTGTTTGATCTGTAAATCTAAAGTTCATGAACAAATCTTCGCCAAATTTAAATTCTTTATTATCTGGAATATTTGTAATTTCAATCGTAGGACCAACAGTATCCGGATCGTCGTCGTTACAGCCCACAAAAGCAAAAGCTGTTGTTAGTAAAAATAAAAGGCTTATTTGTTTAAAAAATTTCATAATTAAATTCATTTAATCTTCAAAGATAAACGAATAATTTCAAATTTTAGTATTTCTGAAATTGCAAGAAACTAAACTGTACAAGTTTAACAAATGACTAATACTTCTGATTTTAAGGATAAAAATGCTTAATGGTACTATTTGCATAACTCAATAATACAATCAAATTTTCATCATGGTGAATCTCATTCAGTTTTACTTTAAAATCGAATAATAATTTATTCAAAAAAAGTTCATCTCTATACTGTATATCAAATATGTAGAAAGGGGAATTTTTGATACAACTAGATATGTGTAGTTGCTCATCTATTGTGAAATTTAGATCAATTTCTTCTTTAGAATTAAACAAAAAGTGAAAGTAGATTTCATTTTTCTTACTATTAAGCTTCGTATAAAAATTAGTATCGGAATCTGAACTCTCAAATTTTAAAGAAGAATAATGTTTAATAAAAGAATTAAAATATTCCAATATTACTTTTTTATTAGATATGATTGACAATACTTCTATTTATCAAAAATTAATTTCGCCAAATATAAGCATCAATTACCAAAAAAATCCCAAACCTAAACGATTTGGGATCTGTAAAAAAACAATGAATCTATTTAATGACTGTGATCGTGACCAATAAAAATCTCAACAAACTGCTGATTTTGGTTACCGTTTACGTCTAAAACCGTAATTCCCACATGATAATGCTCTTCGGCAGCATCGGCAGGGATAGTAATTGCGTGTTCTAAAGTATAAGCCGTTGGTTTATTCGCAATTTCACCAACAAAAGAATACTCAAAATCTTCAGCTAAAAGTTGTTTTGATTTATGCTCGTGACCGTCTTCTGCAGAGTGAATTTCGATTTTATAACTTGCCAAACCTACATTATCTGTCAAATTTGCTTTTACTGTAAAAACTGATCCGGGTTCAACTTCCTGATGATCTGTTGGTGTTATAATTTCAATGGTTGGTTTTGTTGTATCAACTACTGCATCATCGTCTGAACATGATGAAATTCCTATTAAACTGATTATTGCGAAACTTAAACTTGCTAATTTTTTCATGATTGATTTCTTTTTAAATTAAAATGGTATTGTTATAAAAATTTGAATGTTTCTACCAAACTCCGGAATATCCAAAGCGCGGTAAAAACTGTTGTGATGATAGTAAACCGTGTTAAAAACATTGTTCACCTGCAAACGAATCTGCGGTTTAAAACCTTTAAAGTTAAGCACCGAACTAAATTGTGCATTTGCAATGGTGTAACCCGGTGTTACCTCTTCGTTTTGGGCAATTCTGTTTTGCTGCAACGCTGTTTTTGTTCCAACCTGAAACTGATTTTGCTGCAGTAAACTACCGTCGTTTAAACGGTATTGTACATTAAATTGTCCGTTAATTGGGGTTGAAAACGGCAAAGGATAATCAACACCAGAATCACTAATCTGCTTATTGTATAAATAAGCCGCCTGTGCCTGGAAACCAAATTTGTTCCACTGGTAATGTGCATCAACCTCTAAACCGGTAAGCATCGCTTTCGATTGGTCGTATTTGTAAACCTGTCCGCCGTGTGGCAAAATAGAAAACGTGCCCGTTGGTTTTAAGAAAATGTAATTAGTGAAATAATATAAATAAGCACTTGCGTTTATTTTAAAGTTGTTTTTATGGAAATGCTGACTTAAATCGAAAGCCCAGCCTTTTTCTACATCTAAATTCTGATTTCCTTGTTCGTGACGAAAAGCGCCATGGTGAATTCCGTTCGAACTTAATTCCATTGCCGTTGGAAACCTGAAGTTTGATGCCACTGTAAGCGTACTTTCCCAATCGGCAGTGATTTGGTGCGATACGCCAAAAGCTACATTTCCTCTTGAAAAATCTTTAGATAACGATTCAGCACGTTGTGCATTTTGTCTAGCTTGATCTTCTGGTGTGCCCCGTTGCGACAGATAATCGAACAACACCTCATCAAAAAAACCGGCAACTTTTACATTGGCAACATCGTATCTTGCGCCTAATTCCAAATTCCAATCGGTTGCAAAATTCCAGGTATGTTTCCCAAAAACCCCCAAATTCCAACGGTCATATTCCGGCATTAAATAACTGTAACCCGCTATATCGTTGGTTTGATACTGACTTTGCACACCTAAAATAGTGGTATGATCTAACAGCCAGTCTTTTTTGTACGACAATTCGGTGTTCAGTGTATTCAATTTGAAATCTAACTCTAAATCTGGATTGATTTCGGGCGGAACCTGATTGGAATAATGCGAATGAAACAAGCTGTATTCCTGACGATGATTGCGTTGAAAACCAAACTTAAAATCCCACACATCATGCGTGTCTAACCACTTGGCATGATAGGTTACTTTGGTATGATTTACCTGCTGATAAGGCATGCCAATGTTTCGATCATTTCCATCAGGTTTTGCATCATTCACAGACGGAATTCCGTGTGCACCAGCAAAAAAACCTGATTTGTTTTGAAACTGGCTGATGCTTAAAATACTCTGAAAATTATCTTTTACATAACCCCATTGCCCATAAACCGATAGTTCGTTTCCGGCAGTATTGGTCATGTTTCCATCTGTTAACGGAATTTTTGTAGACAGATACGTAATTTCATCAACCGGAACCTTAAAATCGGCAAATGTGGTATACGATGTTTTAAACTTATAAAAGTGATCGCCTTTTTTGTAAGACATATTCAGTGCATTTGCCCACGATTTGTTAACGCTTTGAGCCGTTGTAATGTATTGCCCTTTAAAACCATCGGTTGGAATTGTTTCGTTGTTAACTTCTATCACACCCGCAATCGCGTCCGACCCGTGCGTAATAGTGCCCACACCTTTAATAACCTCAACACTTTCGGTTGTTAAGGCATCAATTTCCAAACCGTGATCGGCGCCCCATTGTTGTCCTTCCTGCTTAATACCGTTTTCGGTAACAGCCAGGCGTGTAAATCCCAAGCCGCGCATCATAGGTTTCGCGGTTTGTGATCCAACGGTAACAGCATCTAACCCAACCACGTTTGACAAGGTTTTTGCCAAACTGTTGCTGTAATTATCTTGAAGATATTTCTGTGTAACTTTCTGCTGATTGTAAGCTTTTTGCTGTGCGGTATGTATTACAACGGTTTCCAAGGTTTCTTCTTCACTTAAAACAACGGTAATTTGTTTTGACTGATTCAAGTAAATTTTTTCCTGATAAACGCCGTAACCATCTGCCGAAACTTTTAAGGTGTACGAACCACTTTGAAGATCCGTAAAAATAAAAGTACCCGATGCATCTGTATCCACACAATTACTGCTTAAATCAACATGACTGTCTGCTATGTTTTCGCCCATGCTGTTTTTCACCACACCGGTTAACTGGTGCTGCGCAAAAACGCCATAGCCTAACATACACAAAACAATCGTTAATAATAAACGCATTTTGTGAGCTTTTTAATTTTTGTAAATGATTGAATTGATTTATCTGGATAAATATACCCATTTGTCAAGCTGAACTTGTTTCAGCTTCTCACATTTTCTACATGAAGTTAATGAGATTCCGACCCGAGCTTGCGAACGGAACGAAGTTAATCAAGTTCGGAATGACCAAAATGATAATCAATTCATCGATAAATCTGACAGTTTAAACAAAAACCGGCGGGCCGCGAAGAGATACAAAATCAAACGAAGCATCAACAGAAATTGTTCGATACTCGACATTTAATTTTGGATATATTTTAGTGGGATAAAATACGATTACATCTGGTGTAACAGTTGTAAACGGACTAAAAGTAAAGTGACAAATCTGACAGTCATCTGAATGATGGTTTGCCATTTGATCATGATTGGCATGATGCGAATCTGTACTTAAAAAATCGGAAACCAAATGCGAATAACTGTGCGCAGATTGAAACATTAACGTTACTAGAACGCAAATGCTAAAAAACCACGAAATTATTTGCTTGTTTGATTTCATATAACTGCAAATATAAAAAACTCTTGACGAATCAAGAGTTTTTTGAATGCTATTAACATATTTTAACCTATTAATTTGTTTTCTAACAAATATTCGGCAATTTGTATGGTGTTGGTTGCTGCTCCTTTTCGTAAATTATCGGCAACAATCCACATGTTTAAGGTATTATCCTGAGATTCATCTCTACGGATTCTTCCTACAAAAACCTCGTTCTTATTTTGTGCGTACAAAGGCATTGGGTACGTGTTGGTATCGGTATTGTCTTGAACCATGATTCCCGGAGTGTTCTGCAATATCGCACGAACTTTATTCAAATCGAAATCATTTTCAAATTCAATATTCACCGCTTCACTGTGTCCGCCAACAACCGGAATACGAACTGCCGTAGCCGTAACTTTAATACTATCGTCACCCATGATTTTTTTGGTTTCGTTGGTCAGTTTCATTTCTTCTTTGGTGTAACCGTTATCCAAGAAACTATCACAATGAGGAATTGCGTTTCTATGAATCTGGTAATGATACGCCATTTCACCTTTTATACCATTATACTCGTTCTCTAACTGTTGAACCGCTTTTACGCCCGTTCCAGTAATCGATTGATAGGTTGATACAACAACACGTTTGATCTGGTATTCTTTATGTAACGGAGCCAGTGCCATTACCAATTGAATGGTTGAACAGTTTGGATTGGCAATGATTTTATCGTCTTTTGTCAACACATTTGCGTTGATTTCAGGAACAATTAGTTTTTTGGTAGGATCCATGCGCCAAGCCGACGAATTATCTACTACAGTTATACCGGCTTCGGCAAATTTAGGTGCCCATTCCAACGATGTTTCTCCACCCGCCGAAAACAACGCCACATCGGGTTTCATATCAACGGCTGTCTGCAAATTTACCACCTTATACTTCTTATCCTTAAAAGCTATTTCCTTACCAACCGATTTTTCCGATGCTACCGGAATTAATTCTGTTACAGGAAAATTACGTTCTGCCAAAACATTCAGCATTACCTCGCCAACCATACCGGTTGCGCCAACTACAGCTACTCTCATAGATAAAATTTGTTTTAAGATTAAAAATTTGCAGTAGCAAAAATATGCAATAATTTGAATAGTTTATGATGAAATTACTACGTATTAAAATCTTTTACCTGAAGTTGTATGGTTACATTATCTTTCCACTGGTTTTCTGATAACGAATACACCATATTCATTAATTTAAGATTTTTTGTAGTGTTGATTAAATCTCCTTTTTTGAAGGCAATTGCAGGGAAAGGTTTTGAATTATTCTGCTTGACGAACATACGCAAATGCTCGTTATTTTTACCGATGGTTTGCGCATTGCCGGTATCAAAAACATTGGGTGTAAAAAAAACAGGCGTCATATTTCCGGGACCATGCGGTTCGAACTGTTTTAAAATACGGAGTGTTTTCTCCTCGAAATCATCAAAATTCACCACGGCATCAATTTCAATTTCTTCGGTTTGCTGTTCTTCACAAATGCTTGATTTTACCACTTCTTCAAACTTCGACTTAAAATTTTCGTACTCGGAATCCTTAATCGTTAGACCTGCCGCATACATGTGCCCGCCAAACTGGATGATGTGTTCCGAACATTTTTCTAATGCCTGATACACATCGAACCCCTTAACAGATCGAGCCGAAGCTGCCAGATAATCGCCACTTTTGGTAAAAACAAGAGTTGGGCGATAATACGTTTCGATCAATCGGGAAGCCACAATACCAATTACGCCTTTGTGCCAGTTTTCGTGATAAACAACCGATGAAAACGTATTTTCTTCGTTATTTTCAATGATCTGATTTAATGCTTCTTCGGTAATCTGCTGATCTAAAATTCGTCGGTTCATATTAAACTCGTCGATTTCTTTGGCAAATTCAATGGCTTCATCCAAATCAAATTCGGTCAGTAATCTAACGGCATAATTCCCGTGTTTAATACGTCCGGCTGCATTTATTCGGGGTGCGATTTTAAAAACCACATCGGTAATTGTAAATTCTTTAATAGCAAACTGCTTTTTCATTGCCAAAATTCCAGGTCGCGGATTGCTGTTAATAACCTGTAAACCGTAATATGCCAGAATGCGGTTTTCATCGACAATCGGTACAATATCGGCTGCAATGGCTGTTGCAACCAAATCTAAATACGGAATTAAATCTTCTATAGTTTCGTTACGATTTACCCCCAAAGCCTGTATCAGTTTAAAACCCACACCACAACCGCACAATTCTTTAAACGGATAGTTACAGTCTTTTTGTTTAGGATCTAAAACCGCAACGGCATTTGGAACTTCATCGCCGGGTAAATGGTGGTCGCAAATTATAAAATCGATTCCTTTTTGGTTGGCATATTCTATTTTATCGATTGATTTTATACCGCAATCTAACGCAATAATCAGTGTGATTCCGTTGTCTTCGGCATAATCAATTCCTTGGTTTGATATTCCGTAGCCTTCTGCATATCGGTCGGGAATATACGTATCAACATCGGGATAAAAACTTTTCAAATACGAAGACATTAAGGCAACTGCCGTAGTTCCATCAACATCATAATCGCCAAAAACCAAAATACGTTCGTTGGCTAAAAAAGCTTTTTCTATACGTGCAACGGCTTTATCCATATCTTTTATTAAATACGGATTGTACAGATCTTCCAGTTCCGGTCGGAAAAACTTTTTAGCCTGACTAAATGTGGTAATACCGCGCTGTGCCAGCAATGTAGCAATAAGCGGACTTACATTTAAAGTGGTTTTTAAATGCTGAATTATTGAGGAATCCGGATTTTGTTTTAACTTCCAACGCATAGTAAAATGTAAAAGCACCCCAAAAATGAAGTGCATTTAATATACAAAAATATTTTAATATTATGGTTTTTGCAAGAGGGGATTTTGTCGTTTTAAAAAACTTAATATCAAATTATTAGAATCAAACAAAATATTTCCCGTTTTGGGAATTTTTATTATCTTTGTAAAAAGAAAAAAATTGAGAGTTATAGCCAAGAAAATATTACGTGACTTTTGGGAAAAACATTCAGACTGTGAGCAACAGTTAAAATCTTGGTATCAGGAAGCTGACAAAGGAAGTTGGAAAAATTTGAATGAGCTGAAAAGTGATTATCCTAACGCAAGTATTTTGGCGGATAATAGAATTTGTTTTAATATCAAAGGAAATAACTATCGATTAATTGTAAAAATTAACTTCAATTTTCAAATGATGTGGATTCGTTTTATTGGAACTCATGCCGAATATGATAAAATTGATGCAAATAAAATTTAATGACTATGAAATTAAAACCAATAAAAACTGAACAAGATTATTTTGAAGTTTTAGAAAGGCTCGAAGTAATTTTTGATGCTCTTCCAGGAACGAATGAAGGCGACGAATTGGAAATTTTAGGAATTTTACTAGAAGAATATGAAAACAAACATTTTCCTATTGAATTGCCAGATCCTATTGAAGCCATAAAATTTAGAATGGAGCAATTGAATTACTCCCAAAATGATCTGGCTGAAGTTATTGGGTTAAAAAGCAGAGCAAGTGAAATTTTAAATAAAAAACGGAAGTTGTCTTTGGAAATGATTCGCAAACTCACTGAAAAATGGCATATTCCTTCTGATGTTTTAATTCAAGCTTATTAAGAAATATGATTAAGTATATATTGCCTTTAATTTTACTGATAATTTTCGGTTGTACAACTGCTAAAAATCAACCAGTAAAAATTCCAATTGAATATGATAATGAAGCTAAAGAATTAGGTTCAAATATATTTTTTGTACCAATTCAAAT
>Ga0233365_1000666_pt1 | contig 15396 bp, 8 predicted proteins | sample ElkDunMinimDraft_27_FD_191535 | JGI IMG/M metagenome (GOLD analysis project Ga0233365, IMG submission 191535) | Fecal eukaryotic communites from dung pellets of Tule Elk in California, USA - Elk Dung C36 | ecosystem: Host-associated > Mammals > Digestive system > Large intestine > Fecal | place...
CTGCGAAATTCAGGCGAATGCTGTTTACGGGGTTTTTTACTGGTTGATACTGTTTTTGTCATGTGAGTCACCTCTGACTGAGAGTTTACTCACTTAGCCGCGTGTCCACTATTGCTGGGTAAGATCATAAACAGCTACTTTATAAGGCAATGAGCAGTATAGAGGACGCGCTTTCATTTCGTAACCAGTTGCTGCTTCAGGAGACAAGACTCAGGGAAGAACTGGAACTTGCACGTAAGTCAGAATGGTTAAACGAAGTTCGTTACCGGCATGGCGCAGTACGTATTTCATTCTGGCTTGATGCTCAGGAAAAACGCCGTCAGGCGGAGCTGCGACTGGATGAAAACCGCTTCAATCAGTTGCAGAATCTGGCAAAAATTTATCTTGAGTTTGGCGGGGCATCAACCTTTCCTTAAGTCTAATTGGAGACAACCTGGAGTAATAAGGAGTGAAAAATAGCCACAGTTGAAAATACCATAACCATTGGCATTTGAACTTTACCGGGTCTTAAAACCAAAAAAATCACAGTTAAGAGCAATGCTATTCACTTCAGCAGAGCAGTACTGCGTTTCACAAGCTCGGTGGCCAGTTTTTGTTGACTACTTCACCATAGCGTCCCGTATCATGTCAGGTTGACACAGGCATAAAAATGAGGGGGAGCTCTCTGGGAGCCCAGACAGGGGAAGAAAAGGAAACATCACATACCTTTACGATTCTTTGTGAACATCTAATCCGACGTACAAGGTGTTATTGTTGTTCATGTTGGCCTCCGTGGTGGAAATACCGGAGTTGTAGCAACAGCTCACCCATACGGCTCTGACAACGATGTTAACCCGCGTTAAATATCCCACGTTGGCCAGCATCTGTCTCACGGAAAGTCATACTGCCTTACTGTAAAAATCTGGGGGTATTAGAAACCCCCGCTCTTAATGACGGGGATTTATGTCAAATAGTTAAACTGGCTTATTTATTTTCAAGCGATAATTCCTTATATTTTTTATTGAAACAAGACCGATTATACTAAATGGTTTGTCTGCAAGATAAAAGAACTTCCAGTGATACTTTCGATTTACCAGACTAGAGTCAAGGAGAGGTGTTGTAGCTATTATTTCTTGAGGGTTGTTTATATTATTTACTTTGTTTGTGAAATAATTTCGCAGTGTAAGTTTTAATGTTTTAATAGAGTTATTTTTATCTGCATACAATAGTCTAACAGATAGGTCTCGCCCAGATACATTTATTAATTCAGTTGGATACAAAACATTATTTTTAGAATTATTGTACAGAGAAGGGTCATATCGAACAAAATCATTTAATCTTATGACAGGAACATCATATCGAGGGGATACGATAATTTCATCAATAGACTGCCAGCGATATTTTGGTATGTTAACATAAGCTGAGGATGTAATTACCAATGGGGGGGTGGATATTCTGCCTGTAAAAGTTACATGTTCTTCAGCAGAGAAAATAATATATTCTTTAGTAGATGGCGAAACTCTGATATTGGACAGATCTGTTATATTATTAACAAACTCCTTTAATTTTCCTGATAACAACTGAATATTTACTTTCTTTACAGAGGGACCTGAGTTTTCCAGACAAATAACAATCTCTCTTGATGAAGAGAGTGATGGCACATGGGCAGATATTTCTTTAGTATTATCTACAGATATCGTTTTATTTACAGCGGTGATATCAGATCCTTTATAAAGGATAACCGACTTTATTGTTTTATTCGTCACATCAATTATATCTTCAAGTTTCATTTTATATTCAGGTGAAAAGTATACCCATGCATCACAAGTTGCATTACTATATCGTACTTGAACAGATATGTTATTATCATCACGATATACACTTAATATAAGTGAGTTATTATGCATCTCAGATTTCACCATGCTTGGAAGTAATTCCCTTAAGTCAATAATTTCTGGAGTATTCGCGTCACAGTAAAGATTAATGCAAAAAACTGATGAGTCATGATCACTACGTAAGTTGTAATGTCCTCCTCTGCACCCATAGATTGTTGTTTTATAATGTGAATATCCGTAAAAGGTCCCTTCTGATACATCGCCACTCAATTCCCACACTATGTTTTTACTTGATTGTATATAGCGGGCAATCATTGTACTCATGCGGAAAGTCACCTCCTGATCAAGCGACCATCCTATATCATGCAAATAATTTAATATATTGTCTGGCGAAAACTCCTTGTCAGGATAACATTTAGCCCATCTATCCACATCACATAAAGTGACAACCAGTGACATTTTACCCTGAGTGATTGATGGACTTAACATAAATCCATCGTTTGTGTATATTCTAACCCTCTCAGTATCGATACAGGATTCAGAACAGGCACTTCCTTTTATCCAGATATTTTCACCGTTATCCAATTCCAGACTGGTACCAGAGAGTGTAACTTGAGCTAGATAATTTTCAGATAGAATTATCTCATTTCGTTCGGACTCTTCATCCAGATAAATTGTCAATGGAACCGTTAATCCTCTAGGTATAATATATTTATTACTTCCGCTACCAGAGTATATTTCCCCTCCACCATAACCAACATAAAATGTATTGTTTTGCGCATTTCCCTTTATGATGTTATAGCCAAAAAGTGAACCAATGATCGTATTTATCCCTCTCTGAGATATTTCCATAATGGGGGTTTCTTTACCATCAAGATTGACTTTAATAGTTTGTTTTTCCAATGATAAGTCAAAATTCAAGTCGTAATATTCAGGAAGTGCATTGAAAGAAAGAACATTTTTCTCAGCTGAAGAATCAGTATCGATTTTGTAAACACCGGCACCTCCTAGCTGTACAGTTATTCCTCCCGGACCACCGATAAATATAAAAGTATAGTCTCTAAAAGTCGATGCATATCTAATTCTCTCTGGTGTTAGTTCATTTAGAATACGGACGGGAATAATCATTGTATTATTTTTCCCACAAATAACAGTACACTGCTGGTTAAGAACTTCAAGGGGGGGTAAAGCATGTCTTGACTCGGGATTATGAATGACCTCCCGCCAAGCCAGTATATTAGAAAGATACTCTATATCTGTATTAGCACGGTATTGTTTTCCATATCCTAAAATAACGGTGCTGTACTCTCCTTCTGGTATGGATGGGATAGTATTGGGCCATAGTGTATTGGCATATCCCTGCGCTAAGGAAGATGTTGGCATAAAACTGTAGCCGTATCCGATACGTTGTCTTATCTGCCAGTCATTAAGTTCCGGACAGTTACCAATATTTAGATCACTATTAAAAGAAGGTGCACCATGTAACACAGGTTTTTTCTCCCTTAGGTCTAGATACATATTGCCTAATACCGTGTTTCCGGAGCAATCCACAATACCAGTCCCCGGATCTGCTGTTGCTACATTTAGGCTTCCATCGACTAAAAACTGTCGGCATTTCAACCACTGAGCATGTCGTTCTTCCTTGCTGGCGACATTATGAGCTATGCTGACAGCCCCCATGCCTATTGCCGCAACAGGGCCTACCGCAATCATCAGCGGAGGGAAAGCAATGGAAGCAAAAGTCAGACTGAGTGATATTGAATCAAAGGCAACACGGACTCTGGCGCTCATTATTTCTGTATGGTGTTTGGCCTGCTGCAGTTCTGATATGCTACTGTAGAGACCCCAGACACCAGCTATACTTTCCAGTACGGGAAGTTCCAGAATTCGGGCACAGGAATTTAATGCCAGAGCAAGACGAACGCTGCTATGTGAGGCTGCTCTCCGTAGATTATTTGCCAGCCATGTTTCCAGCCTGAATGCCTGAATTCCATCATGATTAAAAAAACGTTCTCCAGCGATCTGGATCATACTTCCCAACGTAGATTCGGCCAGTTGTTTGATGTCCAGCGTTGCATTTAAATGAGAGAGTGCATCTACGGGGGCTTTCTGTCCAAGAATCCTAGTGTATTGAACGATTCCTGTTATATTCATGCCCAATTCAAAATCCAAAATGCCACTACCAGATACATCATAGAATATTTGTGCACTTTTCTTAAATGGATTGACAATATCTGAAGCATCTATTGAAAAGTGTTGAACTTTATCATTTTCTGTATTTATCTGGATTGAGAAGCGTCCTTTTTCAGTATCTTCAAGACTGACTTTAACTAAAGGTTCTATCTTACTTTTCATGAGAGCGCTGAATTTATCATGAAGATGCTCAAGTAAAATAGATAATTTTTTGACAGTTTCTTGAGTCTTTTTATTAATTTTGTATGAGGGTAAATAAATTTCATCAGAAACCGAGTGAATATCATCAGGAATAATCGAGATTGTATCCGGTTCAATATTGCTTATATATAGCAAGCTCTTTATTTTTTCTGCCTGCTCATGATTTAATACAGTGCGAGATAAATAATCATACAATATATTTCCATTAATGGTTATTTCTGTCAAATCTTTAACGGAACTCTTTTCATTTATGCGATTTCCGCCCACATATACACCTATGTCGAATAGCAGTCTCCATGTAAACTCACGATCTACAAGGAATATTTTTTCTTTGCGTAAAGATAACTTATCTTGAGATGTGAGATAAATTTCAGACAAAAGATTTACTCTGTCAACCAAGCCAGAAAATAAAGGTTTATTCATTATATATACAGAAAGATTATACTTAGAGAATGTTTCTGATAATCCATAATGTTTTCTAATTAGTGGTGTTATTTGAATGCTCAACTCTAAAAAGTTAATTGCATCAGTGATGGATATAAAGTCCGCATACCCAAAATTTGGATCAGTAACTCGGTAGAATGTATCATACTGTTGAATTAATAATGTGTGTGTCGGGGTTGTAATCAACAAATTAGATGCGCCCTGTTTATAAAAGTGCTGTGTAATATTACTTTCATTCCATGGTAGTTTTCTTACATGATTCTTTTGTATTAATTTATTTCCTTGTAACTGAAGTCTGTTTATTATTTTGATAGTATCATCTAAATATATATTGTCCTGTAATGTAAGCGGCAAATTCAAACCATCTCTCGTCTGCAGTAATGCTCCTGCTGTTAACAGATTTTGTTTCAGTATATCATATTGATATGATGTTCCTGCATATAAATAAAGTAATGATAGTCCCATACAACGGCCTTCATTGGTTATCAGAAGAGCTTGAGGGTGGAACTCTTTTTTCATTGCATGTAATGTATCTGCTAAATCACTCCATAACTTTACATGATTTCCATAAAAGTCAGGCCATGACAATAATGTATATTTATGTTGTTCTGGTTGTACTATTTCAGCCTCTCTATCTCTATGTTGTTTCAGCCCTTCATATACCTCATTAATAACAAGAGAACTGGTACTGCTTTGTTCATTTATATAGGGCTGCAGGTTCTTTAATATTGGATATCGTTCGGCATTAACAGATAACCATCCTTGTGCCAGAGTGTTAGATTTCATTAATAATGCATGAATCTGAGTTAATGATTTCCAGCGATTCGTAGAGAGTGTCTGAAGAAGATTACGAATATTTTCTTTCGTTATAATATTTATTAATTTGTTCTGTGATATTTTTTGAATTACCATTTCCTCTGTTAGAGTTCCTCGAATGGCATCTTGTTGGATATCAAATAGCATTTCAAGATAATTTAAGAAAGCTCGTTCTTGTAATACTTTACCCCCACCGCCAGTAATAAGCGCACTATCGGTTAACTCCTTACCATTTGTACTAAAACAAAGAGAGGTACTTAATACAGGAATAGACCATTCAGGATGCCTGAACCATTTGTCAATAGGGAACAGAGACAATATTACCGTCAATGCCTGAAAACTCTCTATCTGTTCAGCAGATACTGAAACAGGTGGGATTATATTGAATGGAGTATCAGGATTTTTTAATTTTTCTTCAACTGCCTGTATGAGAGCATTATGCAACTCAGCACTCTGGCTGATATTTTCTCCTAAATACTGTTCCACTAATGCTCTAATATCATCAGACAAAGGAGGATGATACTCACTTGTAAATATCCCCTGCTCCCCTTTAAATGCCAGAAGATAACGAATAATTGTATCCCTGTCATCAAAAGTATAATATGCTTCATTAAGGCGTTGATATAGCCCATAGTCTTTTAATACATCCCTAAGCTCTCGTACATGTAAATTAACAGGGAGTTCTGTTACAATATGAGCTTCAGTGTGATACCGCAAAAAATCCCGGGTGAGATTTGATAAAGGAGGAAAATTATATTTATCCACATATTTTTGCAGGCTATTCTGTTGAGTTGGTTGCAGTAAATCCCCCCACTCACCTCGTTTTTCATTAAGAATCTGGTTCGTATGTAAAGGTAATGATATTTCTACACTTCGAATGAATCGGGAGAGCTCTCGCTCGGATTTTATTGAATTCAACAGTGATGAACGTTGTAAAACATCAGGAGATTGCTGACTCAACAGATCTCGATATTTTTCCAGTAATGTAATATATCTACTATCCTTACTGGCAGATGATGGACCTTCCTTTTTTTGGATCTCCAATATTTTATCATTAATAAACCTAATCCTTACTATCTTTGATATAATACCCTGAAGCCTTTTATGTCTGAGTCTTGTACTATCCACCCAGAATGTTAACGAGTCAGCCATGTTGTTGAAAATATGCACTGGCTCGTTGAATACTCTTTCAGGAGAACTGGAGTATAAGATATGGATATTCCTAGATATCTCAATTTTTTTATTAATGAAATGGCGATACATAGAATCCTGTATTGATTGCACTGTCGCTCTGGCATTCCCTCCCTTGAATTGGCTCAGCATTTTATTTAGTTTTTCATCTATTTTTTCTATATCATCAATCAATACATTATCTTTAGTTGCCAGCAATCTTAAATCATGCATTAATGATGGCGCTAACTCTAGCTGTGTTTTTTTATCTTCAGCCAACCATGTATCTGTCATTCCAGAATCCCGTTGCATGAAATCAGTCATTAGCCATGTATTTACGGGTAATGTTGTCAGTTCTTTGAATTGGATACGATTGTCTGTAAACAGAGACACATTATGAGATAACTCACGATACATATCTCTGAACTCTTTTATTGCTCTCACTCCTTTTAAATGACGCCAAATTTCAGTTAATTTATCCTCAAACATGCGAAATCGACTCTCTGAAATATTTTTATACTGATACATATTTCTTCGAAGAACAGAAAGTGATTTAACTAGGTCTGGGAATATATTATTGATAGCTACTATTTCATCTGGTAACCATAAAGAAGGATAAATATATTGGGAAAACTTAACCTCCGGTCGATAGATAACTCCTGGTGTAGTATGGGTAGTAGGAGGTTCTGGCATCTCAAGACTAAGGCCGCTAAGAAATCTAATACCATCTTTCAGTTCTCTCAAAGTTTGAGATATTTCAAATTTGGCTTGATTTGAATTTAATCTTTCCATAATCATATAGAGATTCCTTTCTATATCATAAAGTCTATCCTGAGATATATTAACATGATTAATAATATCTCTTTTCAGAGCATACACTCTGGTTGTCATATCTGGAAACAGTGTATCTGCAAGCCGTTTATCTTCAGTATTCCAACGTGCTGGGCGTAAAGAAACTGTAAATATTGATTTTAGATCGTATTGTGGTAGTGGTAGTATATCCATACTACTGATAACTTCATTAGTAAGTATACCTCGTATAAATTTCATCATGTTAAAAATATTCATTTTAGCATGCTTGCTTTTTAATGACGTCCATAATTTAGATAAATTTTTATAAAAACGCGCAGATTCTTGCTGTTCATCGTATGTAGGATTATCTGCTAATTGATTTAGCATTTTTACCTTTTGCTCAAAATCCGGTAATAAATTTTGTATTTTTTGTTTTTCCTCTTCATCCCACATATCTATATTTATACTTAAAGGTGTTGTCATCTCTTCAGTCACTGATTCTACTGTTAGATCAGGTAGAGGTTTCAGAGATAGTGCTGGATTATTTATCTGCGGCAAGTTTTGATGCAACTCTTTTAGGACAGAAAAAACTTCATCGCGAGCAATATTACTTGAAAGAGAACGAAACAGTTCATGCAGTCTATTATCAACCTTCATAAGTCTATTTTGAGTTATTCTTTTATTATGTTTCATCGAAAAGCGAAGATCTTTAAGTACCCGTATTACATCTGGAAATATAATATTTAGTGTTTCCCAATCCTTATCTGGCCAACCAGAAGATCTGATGGATGCGTTGAATACTAGTGGCATCTCGCGGGTCATAACTTCTGTAGCCATTTGAGGTAATGGCATCATGTGTAAAGGATTTCCGGGAAGTGTACTGATTGTATCGTGTAAATTCTCTAGTTGTCCGTAAATCTGTTGTTTGGCTTCATTCCCAGTAATCAGGCCGTAAAGCGTATGTATATTTTGATCAATTGCAGACAGATACTCTTGCGTGATACTTTCCACATTTGTTCTTAACGAGGAATTTAAGTACTCAATTTTTGTTATCAGTTCCGGATCAATATTCAGCAATAGACCTCTGTCATCATCTGACCAGATATCTATATTTATGGATGTGTTTTCTACTCTTGGTTTTTTTGCTACTGGTTCTCCAGTCAGCTCTTCATCTCCACCGGCTCGTTTAATCCTTTTTTGGGGAATATGATTTAGTTCTGGTCGTAATATACATTCTTCATATAGATATTCATCCAGAGGTGTCAGTTGTTCTGCATGTACAATCGAATGATTAAGTTCAGAATTCATAATGTCTTTTTTCAACATAATCAAACCTTACTTCTATATACACTTAATGAAGAACAGCGAATGACCAATAAATACAACAATCACCGCATGTAACAATAACAGCAACAAATTATTTATATATAAAAGGATAATACATGTCAAATCTGAGCCGCCACGGAAATTCCGGAGACTAAACCCCCTGAGAAAGAGGTAAACAGGATGACTAAAAATACTCGTTTTATCCCGAAGTCCGTCAGCGGGCGATCCGTATGGTTCTGGAGAGTCAGGGCGAATATGACTCGCAATGGGTGACAATTTGTTCCATTGCCCCAAAGACTGGCTGTACGCCGGAGATTCTGCGTGTCTGGGGTCGACAAGCATTAGCTGGATACCGGGAGCGGTGATAGAGGGCTCACTAGCGCTGAACGTCAGCGTCTGAAAGACTTGGAACGTGAAAATCGTGAACTGCCCCGCAGTAACTATATTTTTCGCAAGGCTCCCGCTTATTTTTCAAAGGCGGAGTAAGCCGGCATCCCGGTACCTCCCGTATAAATTACAAAAACTTTTTACCACTTGATGACCGTAATCTCCGTTCGCAAGAAATGTCTGCGCCTTGCCCGTTTACTCCTGTCGCTTATTGAAGATGCCGGGCTGAATAAACGGGATTTCCTCGCTAATCTCCGTATCCGGGCTAATTATCGTGAGTGTCTTGATGCCATACGGTAGTGATTACTGTAGGAGGGCCGGAGGATCTTATGGGCCAGCTGCTGGTAAGCCGGACCCGACGACTTAAATTCTTTCATCAGGCTTTTCTCCCGCAACCGGGAACACAACCTCTTTAACCAGCCCATCCGAATTAAAAAAACACAAAGAACAAATCCAAATTACCTTACACAATATCAAATGTCATGTAAGGTAACCTCCGGACGATATATTTACTCAAAAAACTCACTAAAACGTATTTCTAACAAGAATTATTGACTTCAACTTTATCCCAGTCATACCAAGTTTTGTTAAATGAAAGCGCGTCGCCAGTTACAGCCAAATCAGAAGCCCTCGTAATAATATTACTTCTTGCAGCATTTGATCGCATCAGCACTGTATAATTCCCTGCAGTTCCCAGTGATGAGTCATAATATTCTGATACAATAAGATTATAATCCCCTGATCGTTGCTTGCAATTAACTATTATTACGGTATTATTGCTTGCGCCTGATTCATATCTTACGATGCCTCTATCTTTAGAGATTCCTGACACATTTAAATTATCCAGTGAGTTATACGCAGAGTTTAACTGAAAGCGAAAGGCGTTTTGAATGAGACGTTCGGGAACATTATTGAAATCAACTATAAAGTTTTTAATGTTATTCCCTTTAGCTTTTCCAATAATCCCGCCCATATAGCAATCTTCTGCAAAAAAATTACTTACAATGTTTCGTTCACATCCGGTATCGTCAGTTGTTTGCTGCCCCATACCAAAACCATATTTACAATTTTTTGCTGAGCAATTTAACACAAAATTCCATGTAGAGTGATTTTTAAGCTCAATTCCAAACAATGATATATTTTCTGCACTACATCCAATTATTTTACTATATTCGCAATCAGCCAAAATAATACCATTACATTCTTTTGATTTTTTATTTTCATCCGACGTATTTTGCCAGTCCTGGTATGCTGTTTTAGCCTGAGTATAACAGTTTTCTATAATGATATTTTTACACTTCTCTTCACTATCACTATAAGCAATAATGCCTGAGCCAAGGTAATCATAAATATAGCAATTGTTAACAGTACAATTTGCGCTGGAGACAAAAATCAAACCATGCATTTTAGTCCGAGTTTTTGTATATTGACAATCAATTGAAATGCCATCAATTCTTATTCCGGAACACCGCTTAAACGTAAAAAAAGAACCGCTCGAGAGATTTTTAAACAAACAATCGACAGGGCTGCTTCCTGTGACGGAAAAGGATATGTTATTGTTGTTAAGTCTGTAAGAGCCAGAATTATAAACACCTGGTTCAACGATACCAATACCTCCATTCTTGGCCAAGTGATTCAAAAAATCATGAACTGATGAAGTATCATCAGTTTCACCATCACCTTTTGCTCCAAAATCTTTTTTCAAATATACACAAAACCCTTTGAAATCTATCATTTATTACCTCATACATTTCTCAGAATAAATCTCTCTCAGAATGAACACCTTTTGTTTAGCTTTCGTGAGTTAACGTATTGATTTATTACAACCACTTTTTCCGGTTTGCCGAAATACCCCCTGCAGATAATCCACTCCCAGAGAACACAGACAGTTCACCTGCGCCTGTGTTTCCACACCTTCTGCCACCGTATCAATACCCGACTTTCCTGCCAGCCCGACAACGCTTTCCACAATATGCCGGGATGTCTTCTCACTCAGAATGTCCTGTGTGAAACACTTGTCCATTTTTATATAACTGACCGGGAAGCGCTTCAGGTACGACAGTACAGAACATCCGGCTCCGAAATAATCCATTGCAAATGCTACTCCGGCATCACTCAGCCGGCTTAGTATACGTTCAGTCTGCCTGTCAATGTTAAACGGCTGCTGCTCCGTCAGCTCCAGAACCAGAAGTCTGCTGTCATGCCCTGCCAGCGCCAGACACATCTGAGTAAACTCATGCTCAGCCAGCAGGGCCGGCGTCACGTTCACGGCAAGCCGGAAACCACGCTGCAGCATGGTGTTAACCTCCGAAAGCCAAGCCATCGCACGGTTCAGGATTTTTTCCGTCAGAAGCAACAACAGACCGGCAGATTCCACCCGGTTAATGAAATATGCCGGTGGAATGATTTCGCCTGCAGGCATATGCCAGCGAATCAGAAGCTCTGCACTGGGCAGATATTTCGCAACACCTTCAGCATTTCCAGTCTTTCCGGTACCAGAACCAGCATTTCACCGGACATTTCTGCCCTTAGTTCACGTATCCGGGGCTGAACCGCCCCGGATTTCCTAGAGAGTACATCAGTGCCGCTCAATGTGGCAACTGTTGAAAAAGTTCGCCATTTTATGGAAACCGTCAGCCCATTCCCCGGAGGTAAACATGGGCTGGCAAAAGTGTAGCGGTATTAGGCGCAGCTATTTAGGGTTTTCGGCGTTTTTTTGCTGACCGATTATACCAGATGCCAGTATGAAGTCAGGTTGCATTTATATCCCACAGGAATATCATAATATTGTCAGTTGAAAAGTGACTTCTTCTGATCTGAGCCACCAACTCAGAACCGGAAACCGTAAAAAACGATCTCACCAGTTGCTTTTTTATGCTTGGTGATAACGGTACGCTACGTGAATTCTGATATTTTTCGGGAGAGATTGGGAGCGAGAATTTACGAGAGAGTGCCGGACAATACCGGGATAAACAAACCATCACTCGTGAAAGAAAGCCCCAACTACGCCCTGACAAAACAGATGATATTAATTTTTATTATTATCAGCCAGTTCCAATATAAAAGACATCATGACGCACATCTGACTTATGATGTCAATGGATTTTACTTTAATTTGGCAGCTCCAATCACTTTATTGATTTTTCAATGTTTCAATAGTATGGTATCGATACCATCGATATGGAATTAGATATTAAGTCTATATGCTAACTGGGTTTATTTAAAATAGAGGATAGTTAATGGCAACTAAAATGTTAGGAAAAGCACTTTTTTTGACAGGATTATTTTTTTCTACAACATTCCCGGCAATGGCAATACAAAACGAATATGTTGCTTCATTGATTAATCAGCGTTTGTCTTATATGAAGGACGTCGCAGGATCCAAAGAAAAGAATCATCTCGCCATTGAGGATTTATTTCAAGAAGAAAAAGTATTATCAAAAGCAGAGCTCGAAGCAGAAAAGTTGGGATTGGATGGCAAGTCAGTAAAATTTTTCATGCAGGCGCAAATAGATGCCGCTAAAGCGATTCAATACCGCTATCGTGCCGATTGGTTATCCATACCTGAAAAAAATTGGCAACCGGCCCCCCTGGAACAGGTAAGAAAAAAAATTAGCGCCTTAAACACCAACATCCTTAGCGATATCAGTACAAAATTAGCAACGGGTTATCGTTTCACCGACAAAACAGCATTTATGAAAAGTGTTGACCAGACTCACTTAAAAGATAGTGATAAAGAACGTCTGTGGGATTCCTTGAGACAAATCACTTTGAAAAAATAGCCCACATAAACTTCACGGCACACGTTATTTGCAACATATACAGGGGATTATGCGGCAGCAGGGGGGGGGCTGTTCAGGATTCTGTATAAATGCCTTTTCTCAGAAGTGACCGTCCAAGCGGTCTCCGAACTCGATAATAAAACGGCTAGTTTCTTACCCAGCAATAGTGGACACGCGCTAGTGAGTAAACTCTCTGTCAGAGGTGACTCAAATGACAAAAACAGTATCAACCAGTAAAAAAAACGTAAACAGGGGAATCAGAAACAGCCTGGCGGCGGAACATCTCATAAGAATCTCCTTGCGTTTTTAATCTTGGTACTCAGTGAGAGTTATATTACCGAAGAGTATCTCTTATTATACGTCAGTTTACCTCAATGTGATTTGGTGGTTAATGAGTCAGGAATAATCCCGTGAAAAAATGTGTGCCAGTCCTGCTTTTTAGTGTGCTTTCTGCTTCGGTTACCAGTCATGCAGACCGTAATGTTTTTCAACAAAAGGCCGAGAAGACAAAAAATGGTATTGTTGCTGATGTTAATGCCAGACAGAAAATGTTCAGTAACAGGCTGAAGATACAACTTCAGATATATGCGTTGAGAGCCGAACAGGGAAGTACCAGCGATGCCAAAAAAAGATAGGATTTGCGTAAAAAACAGGAGTCTCTGGAGTTGCAAAAGAAATCCTTACGCTGATGGGGAGCATTTTGCCCTGTATCCTTGGCAAATTAATTGAGACGCACCACAAAATCCCCACGTCATGCCGCCCAGCTCCACCGGCAGGTCTGTGGCAAAAGTGCAGTCTGCGGACATACCTGATACCGGGACCAACGGCAGAACGACGACTTCCGCCGCGCGCTGTTCTGCCTGGAGGCGGTCCTGTCAGCTCCACGGCCAGCCGCAGATCAGGCGCACGCAGGGTCCGAAGCCAGCATCCTCCAAGCGACGGCTGCAGGTTTGGCCCGTTGCCCGCTCCATCGCTGCCCGACCTTTGTGGATGGTTTCACCGAACTCCAGCAACGTACCGTGCAGAGCAGGGCATTAATCTGTGCGGTTCTGAACTTCACCAGTTGTCTGTGGGTTCGGTGTAGAACAATAACTGACGGCTGTTCTTCTGTTTTAACAGCGATTTCCTTACCTAGTTGCGTATTTTTATGGAAGGAGATCACCGATCCCCCCCTGTGTCAGGATAGTTGTCGCCTAGATTTTTACACAGAAGAGGGACTATGCCTGCACATGCGGTACCAATTGATATAAAAGAACAAGGTGTTACCTAGTTATTACCGCCTTATAGTATGGTCCATACGGCATATTGCCCGTAAACTGGACCTGAGCCCTTCAGTAATAGCAAGATGGAGACTTGAACTGGTGCAACAAGGTCTGTTACCTGAAAATGAAAATTTTTCACACAACCATCGAAGTGGCGGAAGGCGCGAACCAGTGATTCGTAGGTATGTTCAGCATCTTGTTTTGGCGCGGCGAAGACATGGAAGCGACGGGCGAACCCCTGCGTATTAACCGTAAAGTTAACTTTGCACCGTTGCCCGGCAACCAATTGATCTATAAAACCTGTATGCCAACAATATTATTTTTTATTGTGTTTGATAGTATATTTTGGGATGGTGTTTTTTGACAGAAAGTATATATATGAAATCAAAGAAAACAACATCCTCTGGTAAAACACCAGGTGTTTTGGCTATAGGTGCTCATCCCGATGATATTGAGTTAGGATGTGGAGCAACGCTCTCACGACTTGCGCATAATGATGTATATATATTGTCCGTAATTATGACATCCGGAGGTTGTGGTGGGAATTCTACTGAGCGTTATGAGGAGTCGCGAGAAGCGTTAAAAATACTAGGCTGTAATAAAATTATTAATCTTGATTTTAATGACACTAAGCTTTATTTGCAACTTAAAGAAATGATTGATTCTCTGGAAAGAATACTAGCAACTGAAATTCCGTCTGATGTTGAAATTATGCGTGTTTATACAATGCATAATGCAGACCGTCATCAGGACCATGTTGCTGTTTATCAGGCTTCGATGGTTGCCTGTCGGCATATTCCTCAGATTCTAGGCTATGAAACACCAAGCACATGGATTTCATTTTCTCCCCAAGTTTTTGAGCCACTGGAAGAGAATCATTTGGAGAAGAAGATTTCAGCACTAAGTAAGCATAAAAGCCAGAGTCTACGAAAATATATGCAACCGGAACATTTGTGGATTCTGGCGAAATTTAGAGGTCAGCAAGTGGATTGTTCTCTCTGCGAAGGATTTGTTGTCCATAAAATGGTTTTACAGGAATATTAAGAATGAAAACTTATATATTTATATGTATGTGCATGGCAATGTTGCTATGGTTTTTAAGTACGCTAAGACGTAAACCCAGTCAAAAGAAAGGCTGTATTGACGCCATTATACCTGCGTATAACGAAGGTCCTTGTCTGGCGCAGTCACTGGATAATCTGCTGCGTA
>Ga0233365_1000667_pt1 | contig 15368 bp, 12 predicted proteins | sample ElkDunMinimDraft_27_FD_191535 | JGI IMG/M metagenome (GOLD analysis project Ga0233365, IMG submission 191535) | Fecal eukaryotic communites from dung pellets of Tule Elk in California, USA - Elk Dung C36 | ecosystem: Host-associated > Mammals > Digestive system > Large intestine > Fecal | place...
ATCAGAGGCGCTCTCAATTCATATCGAACGAAAATTACTTCGCTGGATAATCCCGCTTGGTGTGCCCGGTATACAACTGACGCGGACGCCCAATCTTGTACGGCTGGCTCAGCATTTCGTTCCAGTGGGAGATCCAGCCCGGCGTTCTGCCGATGGCGAAAATCACCGTGAACAGGGAAGTGGGGATACCGATCGCCTTCAGGATGATGCCTGAGTAGAAGTCCACGTTCGGGTAGAGTTTGCGCTGGATGAAGTAGTCGTCTTCCAGGGCGATTTTTTCCAGGCGGCGGGCGATGCGGAACAGGGGATCGTTCTCGACGCCCAGGTCTTCCAGGACTTCGTCGCAGATCTGGCGCATGACCTTGGCGCGCGGATCGAAGTTTTTGTAGACGCGGTGGCCGAAGCCCATCAGGCGGAAGGGGTCGTTCTTGTCCTTGGCGCGCTCGATGAACTCGTCGATGTTGGACTCGTCACCAATCTGGTCGAGCATGGTCAGCACGGCTTCGTTGGCGCCGCCGTGTGCGGGGCCCCACAGTGCGGAGATGCCGGAGGCGATGCAGGCGAAGGGGTTGGCGCCGGTGGAGCCGGCCAGACGCACGGTAGAGGTTGAAGCGTTCTGTTCGTGGTCGGCGTGCAGCAGGAAGATGGTGTCCATGGCCTTGACCAGAGTCGGGCTGACCTTGGGCTCTTCGCAGGGCGTGCTGAACATCATGTGGAGGAAGTTTTCAGCGAAGCTGAAGTCATTGCGCGGATACATGAAAGGCTGGCCGATGGAGTGCTTGTAACACATGGCGCCTATGGTCGGCATCTTGGCAATCAGGCGGTAGGCGGCGGTGCGGCGATGGTCTTCGTTGGTGATGTCGAGGTTGTCGTGATAGAAGGCGGCGAGGGCGCCTACGACGCTGACCATGATAGCCATGGGGTGCGCGTCACGGGGGAAGCTCTTGAAGAAATCGTGGAACTGCTCCTGCACCATGGTGTGGTAGCGGATGTCATTGGTAAACTGGCTGTTCTGTGCTTCATCCGGGAGTTCGCCATTCAGAAGCAGGTAACAGGTCTCAAGGAAGTTCGACTTCTCTGCAAGTTGTTCGATCGGGTAGCCGCGGTGCAGCAAAACACCGGCATCACCGTCGATATATGTGATTGCTGAATCACAGGCAGCAGTAGACATGAACCCAGGATCGTAGGTGAAAAACCCTTTTGCCGTCAGCCCACCGACGTCCACGACGTCCGGCCCCATGCTGCCCTGGCGTACGGGGAGCTCAATGGCTTCATCGGAGCCCGCTAGGGTCAGCCTGGCGATCTTATTGGTCATGAATAACTCCTGATTTGATACGTTGACTCGAATTTTGGGTTGCTAAGATAAAATTAAATCGATGTCGCTACAAGCGGCGATTGCCCAGAAGGATACGATGAAACGCATTATAAGGCATATAACACGCTGCCAACCTGCGATTTTTCCTGAATTTTTTCTTCCAGACTCCCCATCGTCCAAAAAGTGACATTGTATTGTCAAAATTCATAGGTGCCCCTGTGACCTTTATTGTATTCCGAGGGTGATGGGCATATACTCACCGACCAATTGCGGCAAGGCCAAGTCTCGCACAAATCGTGCGAGTCAGCTGTTTTTGGCGTCTTGTCATTTTTCCAACCACGCTCCCTCGCGAGCCTCAAGAAAATAACGAATCCGTGAAAGACAAACGACCTGTAAATCTGGATCTCATGACCGTCCGTCTGCCGCTACCGGCATATACTTCCATCCTTCACAGGGCCTCCGGCGCATTCATTTTCGTCGGCGTCGCCGTGCTGCTCTGGCTGCTGGGCGAATCCCTGTCTTCCCCCGAGGGCTTTGCCCGCACCGGTCAATGGCTCGATACCCTGTGGGTGAAGCTGCTGGTCTGGGCTGTGGTTGCCGGGCTTCTGTACCATCTCATTGCCGGTATCCGGCACCTGTTGATGGACATGGCCATTGGCGAGAGCCTGGAGGGCGGACTGCTCGGCGCCCGCCTGATCATCATCCTTTCGGCAGTGGCCATCGTTCTGGCAGGAGTGTGGATATGGTAACTCAGGTCACCAATTTGGGTCGCAACGGCGTCTACGACTGGGTGGTACAACGCCTCAGTGCAGTGGTGCTTGCCGTGTACAGTATCCTCCTGCTGGGCTACCTGGTCATGACCCCCGATCTTGATTATCAGCAGTGGCGCGAACTGTTCAGCGCCACCTGGATGCGGATCGCCAGCCTGCTGGCACTGCTCTCGCTGTGTGCGCACGCCTGGGTTGGCATGTGGACCATTGCTACCGACTATTTGACCCCGGCGATGCTTGGACCCAAAGGCAAACTCATCAGTTTCCTGTTCCAGGTAGCCTGCGGCCTGTTGATTTTCATTTACCTCGTTTGGGGTATCCAGATTCTGTGGGGTGTTTAAATGTCTGGCATGCGGACTCTTTCCTTTGATGCAGTAATTGTCGGTGGAGGCGGCGCCGGCATGCGCGCGGCCCTGCAACTGGCGCAGTCCGGTTACAAGACTGCGGTTATTACCAAGGTATTCCCGACCCGTTCCCACACTGTTTCTGCCCAGGGCGGCATCACTTGCGCCATCGCCAGTGCGGATCCGAACGATGACTGGCGCTGGCACATGTACGATACCGTCAAGGGATCGGACTACATCGGCGACCAGGACGCGATCGAATACATGTGCAGCGTCGGTCCGCAGACCGTATACGAGCTGGAGCACATGGGGCTGCCTTTCTCCCGCACCGAGAATGGCCGTATCTATCAGCGCCCGTTCGGCGGCCAGTCCAAGGATTTCGGCAAGGGCGGCCAGGCGGCGCGCACCTGCGCGGCGGCAGACCGTACCGGTCACGCACTGCTGCATGCGCTTTATCAGGGTAACCTGAAGAACAAGACTGTTTTCTTCAATGAGTGGTATGCGACCGATCTGGTGCGCAACCAGGACGGTGTGGTGGTCGGCGTCATTGCGATCTGCATCGAGACCGGCGAGACCGTCTACGTCAAATCCAAGGCCACTGTGTTCGCCACCGGCGGCGCAGGGCGTATCTATGCCTCCACGACCAACGCACTGATCAACACCGGCGACGGTGTTGGCATGGCGCTGCGTGCCGGCTATCCGGTGCAGGACATCGAGATGTGGCAGTTCCACCCCACGGGCATCTATGGGGCAGGGGTGCTGGTCACTGAGGGCTGTCGTGGCGAGGGTGGCTACCTGATCAACAAGGATGGCGAGCGTTTCATGGAGCGCTATGCGCCCAACGCGAAGGATCTGGCCGGCCGCGACGTGGTGGCCCGCTCCATGGTGCTGGAAATTCTCGGCGGACGTGGCTGCGGCGAGAACGGCGACCACGTGCTGCTCAAGCTCGATCATCTGGGCGAGAAGGTGCTCAACGAGAAGCTGCCGGGTATCCTGGAGCTGTCACGTACCTTCGCTCACGTCGACCCGGTCAAGGAACCGATTCCGGTAGTGCCCACGTGTCACTACATGATGGGCGGCATTCCCACCAACATCAACGGTCAGGCGCTGACCCAGGATGAGAATGGTAACGACCGTATCATCGAAGGTCTGTTTGCGGTAGGCGAGGTGGCCTGCGTATCCGTGCACGGTGCCAACCGTCTGGGCGGCAACTCGCTGCTGGATCTGGTGGTGTTCGGTCGTGCGGCCGGCCTGCACATCGAAACCATGCTGCGTCAGGGCATCGACCAGCGTGCGGCATCGGCGTCGGATATCGAGCAGTCCATGGCACGACTGAACCGTCTGAACAACAGCACCAGCGGCGAGAGTGTGGCGGATCTACGCACGGAACTGCAGAGCATCATGCAGAACCACTTCGGCGTGTTCCGACGTGGCGACTTCATGCAGGACGGCATCGAGAAGCTCAAGGGCCTGCGCGAGCGCGTTCAGAACGTGCACCTGACCGACAAGAGCAACGCCTTCAACACCGCGCGTATTGAAGCGCTGGAGCTGGAGAACCTGTTCGAGGTGGCCGAGGCAACCGCTATCGCTGCGGAAACCCGCACCGAAAGCCGCGGCGCACATGCGCGTGATGACTTCCAGGAACGGGATGATGAGAACTGGCTGTGCCATTCCCTTTACTTCCCGACATCGAAGAGCATCACCAAGCGTGCGGTGAACTTCTCACCGAAGACCGTCGAGACATTCGAACCGAAAATACGAACCTATTAATTACGACCCTATTAATTACGAACCTGTTAATTCAGTGCAGGCAGGACCTGAGACGCTCAGGAAAGGTAGAACAACGTGTTAGTGAGTCTATATCGCTATAACCCGGAGACCGACAGCAAACCCACCATGCAGGACTACGAGGTGGAGTTGCCGGCTGGCAAGGACCTGATGGTACTGGACGTTCTGGAGCTGCTGAAGCGCCAGGACCCTTCCATCACCTATCGTCGTTCGTGCAGGGAAGGGGTGTGTGGCTCCGACGGCATGAACATCAGTGGCACCAACGGGCTGGCCTGCGTCACGCCAGTATCTGCGGCTACCCGCGGCGGCAAGCTGGTACTGCGACCGCTGCCGGGGCTGCCTGTGATCCGCGACCTGGTCGTGGACATGAGTATCTTCTACAAGCAGTTCGAGAAGGTGCAACCCTGGCTGCAGAATGACGCTCCCGCGCCGGCCATCGAGAGACTGCAGTCTCCCGAGGACAGAGCGAAACTGGATGGCCTGTACGAATGCATCCTGTGTGCCTGCTGTAGTACCAATTGTCCCTCTTTCTGGTGGAATCCGGACAAGTTCATCGGACCCGCGGGCTTGCTGCAGGCCTATCGCTTCCTCGCCGACAGCCGGGACACTGCTACCACCGAGCGTCTGGCCAACCTGGAGGACCCGTTCAGCGTCTTCCGTTGCCGGGGAATCATGAACTGTGTCGCAGTTTGTCCCAAGGGATTAAACCCGACCCGCGCCATCGGGCATATTCGGTCGATGTTGCTGCACAGCAGCACCTGAACCCTAAAATCGTCGATGAGGAGTAGTGCTGTGATTACCCAGCGAGTCTGATGACACAGCATCCTCAACTATCCGGGAAGTAATCAAATGCATGACAGCATTATGGAGTTGATGTGGAGTACAGGGCACTTATCTGGCGGTAATGCCTCATATGTTGAACAGCTGTACGATCAGTTTCTTCAGGACCCAGGCCTGGTACCCCAGGAATGGCGCGCCTTTTTTGAGAATCTCCCGAAAATATCCGACTCCAACCAGTCGGATATTTCTCATTTGGAGATACAGGAATATTTCAAGAAACTGGGCAAGACCAGTCGCTTCAAACCTCTGCTGAGCAACGATGCCGTTGTCAATTCCGAGCATGAGAACAAGCAGGTTCAGGTTCTCCACCTGATCAGTTCCTACCGTGTGCGCGGCCACCAGAAGGCCGATCTGGATCCCTTGCACCTGATGCACAGGGAGCAGGTGCCTGACCTGCAACTCGACTTCCATGGCTTGTCTCCAGTTGATCATTCCACCGTATTCCAGACCGGCTCCCTGTTCATCAAGAAGGAGAAGGCTCCGCTTCGCGAGATCATCGAGATTCTCGAAGACATCTATTGCGGATCGATCGGTTACGAATTCATGCACATTGTCAATCTGGCTGAGAAACAATGGATCCAGAAACGCATTGAAAGCAGCCACGGCAAGCCAAGCTTTCCGTCGGAAGTAAGGCGCCATCTGCTGGAGCGCCTGAGCGCGGCAGAGGGCCTCGAGAAACACCTGGACTCGAAGTATCCGGGCACCAAGCGCTTCGGTCTGGAAGGGGGCGAAAGCCTGATTCCGCTGCTGGACGAGGTGATCCAGCGCTCCGGCAGTTACGGGGTGAAGGAAGTTGTCATTGGCATGGCGCACCGCGGTCGACTGAACGTACTGGTCAATATCCTTGGCAAGAACCCGAGCGACCTTTTCAGTGAATTCGAAGGGCGCGCAACCTACAAGAGCTCCGGCGACGTGAAGTACCACCAGGGCTTCTCGTCCAACATCATGACACCGGGCGGGGAAGTGCACCTGGCGATGGCGTTCAACCCGTCCCACCTGGAGATCGTGTCTCCGGTAGTCGAGGGTTCCGTACGTGCGCGTCAGGACCGTCGTCAGGACAGCTTCGGCAACACCGTGCTGCCTATCAGCATTCACGGGGATGCCGCGTTCGCCGGTCAGGGCGTGGTCATGGAAACCTTCCAGATGTCCAAGACACGGGCGTACTCAACTGGCGGCACCGTTCACATCATCATCAACAACCAGGTCGGTTTCACCACCAGCAAGCAGATCGACGCGCGCTCCACCGAATACTGTACCGATGTGGCAAAAATGGTGCAGGCGCCAATCTTCCACGTTAACGGAGACGATCCGGAAGCGGTGCTGTTTGTTACCCAACTGGCGCTGGATTTCCGTTATGAGTTCAAGAAAGATGTCGTGATCGATCTGGTCTGCTATCGCCGTCGCGGTCACAACGAGACCGATGAACCGGCCAGCACTCAGCCCTTGATGTACAGCCAGATCCGGCAGCAGAAAACCACGCGTACGCTGTATGCCGAGCAGCTGATTGCAGAATCACTGATCTCCCAGGAGGAATCTGATCTGCTGAATACGTCCTATCGCCAGGCACTGGATACCGGCGAGCACGTGGTGAAATCGCTGGTCAAGGAACCTTCGGTTGAGCTGTTTGTGGACTGGAGTCCCTATCTTGGTCACGAGTGGACGCCCACCTATAACACCAAGATCAAGCTCTCCACGCTGCAGGCGCTGGCACGCAAGGTGGTCACCGTGCCTGCAGAGCTCAATCTGCAACGCCAGGTACAGAAAATTCTGGACGACCGCCAGGCCATGGCAGCGGGCGAAAAGCCGATCGACTGGGGTTTTGCGGAAACGCTGGCCTATGCCAGCATCCTGACCACAGGCAACAAGGTGCGGATTACCGGCCAGGATGTGGGACGTGGCACGTTTTCCCACCGGCATGCTGTCCTTCACGATCAGCAGACCGGCGCCGAGTATATTCCGCTGGCAGAGCTGGTGCCGGAGCCTGGCAGTTTCAGCATCTATGACTCCTTGCTGTCGGAAATGGCCGTTTTGGCATTCGAGTACGGCTACGCCACCACCACGCCCAATGCGTTGGTGGTCTGGGAAGCCCAGTTCGGCGACTTTGCCAACGGCGCCCAGGTGGTCATCGATCAGTTCATCACCAGTGGTGAGCATAAGTGGCAGCGTCTGTGCGGCCTGACCCTGTTGCTGCCGCACGGCTATGAGGGGCAGGGACCGGAACACTCTTCGGCACGTCTGGAGCGCTTCCTGCAATTGTGCGCCGAGCACAACATCCAGGTCTGCCTGCCGACCACCTCCGCGCAGGTATTCCACATGCTGCGGCGTCAGGTACTGTGCCCGCTGCGCAAGCCGCTGGTAGTCATGTCACCCAAGAGCCTGCTGCGTCACAAGGAAACCAGCAACACGCTGGAAGAGTTGGCCGAGGGTACTTTCCAGGTGGTTATCGGCGAGACCGACGACCTGAAGCCGGCCGGCATCGAGCGGGTCGTTCTGTGCAGCGGCAAGGTCTACTATGACCTGCGTCAGGAGCGTCGCAGCCGTAACATCGAGAACATCGCAATTGTCAGGCTGGAGCAGCTGTATCCGTTCCCGTCCGAAGCCCTGCGCGATGTGTTGAATCAGTTCCCCAATTTCACCGAGGTGGTCTGGTGTCAGGAAGAACCGATGAACCAGGGTGCCTGGTATTCAAGCCAGCACCATATGCGACGGGTTACGCAGGAAGTCAAACCGGCGGTCAACCTGACCTATGCCGGCCGCGAGGCATCTGCTGCGCCGGCAGCAGGCTATCCTGCTCTGCACCTTGAACAGTTGCGCGCATTCATCGATCAAGCACTGACCATCAAGCCCTGATATTGGCCAAGTAATTCAGATAACCTAGCGAAGGAAATAAAATGACAATTGAAATCAAGGCGCCAACCTTACCCGAATCAGTACCGGATGGCACAATTGCCACATGGCACAAGCAGGCCGGCGACGCCGTGAAGCGCGACGAGCTGCTGGTGGACATCGAAACCGACAAGGTGGTGATTGAGGTTGTTTCTCCGGCAGACGGCGTGCTCAAGGAGATCGTCAAGAACTCCGGCGACACCATCGTCAGCAATGAGTTGATTGGCCGCGTGGAAGAGGGCGCCGCTGCAGCTCCTGCCAAATCTGCTCAACAGTCTGCTGAGCAACCTGCTGGCAAGTCAGCCGAGAAGAGCGAGCCTGCGGCAGCGGATTCTGCCGACGAGCCATTGCTGAGCCCGGCCGCGAAGAAGATCGCCGAAGAGAACGGAGTCGATATCGATCGCGTCAAGGGCACCGGCAAGGGCGGTCGCGTGACCAAGGAAGATATCCTGGCCTACATCGCCGCACCCAAATCGGCACCTGCTGCGTCGGCTGGTGAAGCATTGCGCGTCGACCAGTCCTCGGGCCGCGTGGAAGAGCGCGTGCCGATGAGCCGCCTGCGTGCCAAGGTAGCGGAGCGTCTGCTGCAGGCAAGCCAGTCCACCGCAATGCTGACCACCTTCAATGAAGTTGACATGGCACCCATCATGTCACTGCGCAACCGCTACAAGGATCTGTTCGAAAAATCACACGACGGCGTGCGCCTGGGCTTCATGTCTTTCTTCGTTCGCGCCAGCGTCGAGGCGCTCAAACGCTTCCCCGCGGTTAACGCTTCCATTGATGGCAGCGACATCGTCTATCACGGCTATCAAGACATCGGCGTGGCCGTTTCCTCTCCGCGCGGACTCGTGGTTCCCGTGCTGCGCAATGCCGATCACATGAGTCTTGCCCAGGTCGAGTCGCAGATTCGTGAGTACGGTAAAAAGGCGCAGGATGGCAAGCTCTCTATCGACGAGATGACCGGTGGCACCTTCACCATCTCCAACGGCGGCGTGTTCGGCTCGCTGCTGTCCACGCCCATCCTGAACCCACCGCAAACGGCCATTCTGGGCATGCACAAGATTCAGGAGCGCCCAATGGCTGTCGATGGCAAGGTGGAGATCCGCCCCATGATGTACCTGGCACTTTCCTACGATCACCGCATGATCGACGGTAAGGAAGCAGTGCAATTCCTGGTGACCATCAAGGACCTGCTGGAAGACCCGGCCCGCATACTTCTGGAAATCTAATTCACCCGCTGAAAAAGAAACGCGAGAAATCCTATGAGCAACAAATACGACGTCGTAGTCATCGGAGCCGGCCCAGCCGGCTACGTAGCCGCCATCCGCAGTGCCCAGCTGGGTCTGAAAACTGCCTGTGTCGAGAAATGGCACGATGACAAGAACAACCCGGTCTTTGGCGGCACCTGCCTGAACGTGGGCTGCATCCCCTCCAAAGCCCTGCTGGACAGTTCGCACAAGTACGTCGAAGCCCAGCACGAGTTCAAGCTGCACGGCATCTCCACTGGCTCTCTGGCGATCGACGTCGAGGCAATGATCGGTCGCAAGGCCAAGATCGTGGGCCAGCTGACCCAGGGCGTGAAATCCCTGTTCACCGCCAACAAGGTGGAAGGCATCGCTGGCGCCGGCAAGCTGCTGGCCGGCAAGAAGGTGCAGGTGACCAAACACGATGGCAGCGTGGAAGAGATCACTGCTGACAACATCATCATCTGCGCCGGCTCCGTGCCTATCAATATTCCTCCCGCACCACTGGACAACGACGTGGTCGTGGATTCCACTGGCGCGCTGGAATTCAGCAGCGTTCCGAAGCGTCTGGGTGTCATCGGGGCCGGCGTTATCGGCCTGGAGCTGGGCAGTGTCTGGTCACGCCTGGGTGCGGAAGTCACCGTGCTGGAAGCAGTGGATAGCTTCCTGCCGGCCGTGGACACACAGATTTCCAAGGAGGCACTGAAGATCCTCACCAAGCAGGGCCTGAACATCAAGCTCGGCGCAAAAGTCACCGGCACCAAGGTCAGCAAGGGCAAGAATAAGACCGTCACGGTCTCCTATACCGATGGGGAAGGGGACAAGGAAGCGGTATTCGACAAGCTGATCGTGGCCGTGGGCCGTCGTCCACTGACCGAGAACCTGATTGATCCAGCGTCGGGCGTTGAACTCGACAAGCGCGGCTTCATCGTGGTCGACGACACCTGCGCCACCTCGGTTCCCGGCGTGTGGGCAGCGGGCGATGTGGTACGTGGCCCGATGCTTGCACACAAAGGCTCGGAAGAAGGTGTCATGGTTGCCGAGCGCATTGCCGGCAAGAAAACGCAGGTCAATTACGACCTGGTGCCATTCGTCATTTACACCTCTCCAGAGATTGCGTGGGTCGGCAAAACCGAGCAACAACTGAAGGAAGAGGGCAGGGAGTACAACACTGGCGTCTTCCCGTTCAGCATCAACGGTCGCGCCATGGCCGCCAATGCAACAGAAGGCATGGTAAAACTGCTCGCCGACGCCAAGACAGATCGCATCCTCGGCTGCCACATTATAGGGCCAAGCGCGGCCGATTTGGTGCAGCAGATGGTAATTGCGATGGAGTTCAGCGCCAGTGCAGAAGACATCGGTCTGACCATGTTTGCTCACCCGGCACTGTCAGAGGCCATTCACGAAGCGGCCCTGGCTGCGAATGGTCACGCCATCCACATGGCGAACAAGCGCAAGCGTTGATCCCTCGCATCTCAATTTAAGCTTATACATTAGAAGGCAAGAGGAAGAGTATGAATTTACACGAATATCAGGCGAAACAGCTGTTCGCCGAATACGGCCTGCCGGTCTCCAAGGGCTACGCTGTCGACAACGCTGAAGAAGCTGCCGCGGCCGCTGACAAGCTCGGCGGCGACAAGTGGGTCGTCAAGGCGCAGGTGCACGCAGGTGGCCGGGGCAAAGCCGGCGGCGTAAAACTGGTTTCCAGCAAAGAGGAAATCAAGGCTTTCGCCGAGCAGTGGCTGGGCAAGAACCTGGTGACCTACCAGACCGATGCCAATGGCCAGCCGGTCACTCGCATCCTGGTGGAAACCTGCACCGACATCGCGCAGGAACTGTATCTTGGCGCCGTCGTGGATCGCTCCACCCGTCGCGTCGTCTTCATGGCCTCCACCGAGGGTGGCGTGGAGATCGAGAAGGTTGCGGAAGAAACGCCGGAGAAGATTCTCAAGGCCATCATCGACCCACTGGTTGGCGCCCAGCCATTCCAGGGTCGCGAGCTGGCCTTCCAACTGGGCCTGAACGACACCCAGATCAAACAGTTCACCAAGCTCTTCCTGGGCTTGGCCAAACTGTTTGTCGACCTGGACCTGGCACTGCTGGAAATCAACCCGCTGGTGATCACCGAAGAGGGCAACCTGCACTGCCTGGACGGCAAGATCAACATTGATGGCAATGCGCTGTACCGTCAACCCAAGCTGCGTGAGATGCATGACCCGAGCCAGGATGATGCGCGAGAGGCGCTGGCCGCCAAGTGGGAGCTCAACTATGTGGCACTGGATGGCAACATCGGCTGCATGGTCAACGGCGCCGGTCTGGCCATGGGCACCATGGACATCGTGCAGCTGCACGGCGGCAGCCCCGCCAACTTCCTTGACGTCGGCGGCGGCGCTACCAAAGAGCGCGTGACCGAAGCCTTCAAGATCATCCTGTCCGACACCAACGTGAAAGCCGTGCTGATCAACATCTTTGGCGGCATCGTCCGCTGCGACATGATCGCTGAAGGCATCATCGGCGCCGTTTCCGAAGTAGGAGTGTCCGTGCCGGTAGTCGTTCGTCTGGAAGGCAACAATGCCGAACTCGGCCGCAAGGTCCTGGGCGAAAGCGGCCTGAACATCATCGCTGCAAGCAGTCTGACTGACGCTGCAGAAAAAGTGGTAGCAGCAGCAGGAGGTGCCAAGTGAGCATATTGCTGAACAAAGAAACCCGCGTCATCTGTCAGGGCTTCACCGGCTCACAAGGTACCTTCCACTCCCAGCAGGCCATTGAATATGGCACTCGCATGGTCGGCGGAGTCACCCCGGGCAAGGGCGGCCAGGTGCACCTGGATCTTCCCGTCTTCAACACCGTTGCACAGGCTGTTGCCGATACCGGGGCTGAAGCGTCTGTTATCTATGTACCTGCTCCTTTCTGCAAGGATTCCATCCTGGAAGCTGCCTTTGCCGGCATCAAGCTGATCGTCTGCATCACCGAAGGCATTCCTACCCTGGACATGCTGGAAGTGAAGGTAAAGTGCGACGAACTGGGCGTGCGCCTGATCGGACCGAACTGCCCGGGCGTCATCACTCCCGGCGAATCCAAGATTGGCATCATGCCGGGCAATATCCACAAGCAGGGTCGTGTAGGAATTGTCTCCCGCTCGGGAACTTTGACCTATGAAGCGGTCAAACAAACCACGGACTTCGGATTCGGACAATCCTCCTGTGTCGGCATCGGCGGAGACCCTATTCCAGGCTCCAGCTTCATCGATATCCTGGCCCTGTTCGAGAAGGACGACCAGACCGAAGCGATCGTCATGATTGGTGAGATCGGGGGTACGGCAGAGGAAGAAGCGGCGGCCTACATCAAGGCCAATGTCAGCAAACCGGTCGTCTCTTACATTGCCGGGGTAACCGCTCCTGCTGGCAAGAGAATGGGACACGCTGGGGCGATCATTTCCGGCGGCAAGGGTACTGCTGCCGAGAAGTTCGCAACGCTCGAGGATGCTGGCGTCAAGACCGTAAAAAGTCTCGCCGACATTGGCAAAGGCCTCAAGGAAATCACTGGCTGGAAGTAATTCCCATCGCAGAATTCTGTCCGTGAATTGGATGCATTTTTGTCGTAAATTTTATGCGTCAGAAGGTTCTAAAAAACGGATGTGTTGTGGTAGGCTTAGTGCCCAGTCAAGCAGGGAATGCAAGATTTGGCATTAAAATGACAGTTCTGTCGGCGATAGTTACTGAACATCTCACATATGTATTTTTTTGAGTAAAAAGGTAACTATTGGTCGGCGGAAGTGTGTGAAAGGAAGCTGCACTCGAATTCCTTCGCGCAACGCGTGTTAAGAGAAGTCGGTCAGCCAAATAACAGGATTTGTTTCACTAAACAAAGGTTGTCTGGATTGTGGCCTGCAGGTTACCGCAGGCAGTTATGCAAGCCGGATAGTTCAATACAATAATAGGATGGCACATGAATAACCGTCGATTATATTACAAGGTTCTAGCTCCTTTCGCGTCGCTGATGGTAGCTGGTATGACTCAGGCAGCCGAGGTCGATACGAGCATCATTGATCGGGCCTTGAGTATCATAGAGCAGCAAAATTCAGCTGCCGTTCAATCTCAGGAGAACGTCACCCGACTGTCGAATGCCGCAAGCAGTGCGTTTGAGGAATTCAAGGTCGAGAACGATAACCTGGAAGCGATGCTGGTATTGAACGCCGGACTGCGCAAACAGATTTCCGTTCAGGAGCAAAACATTACCACTCTGCAACAGTCGATCACCGACGTAGCGGTAGTGACCCAGGAAATGCCCATGCTGATCACCAAAATGTTGACCAGTGTTGAGCAGTTCGTTGAGCTTGACATGCCTTTCCAGCTGGAGCAGCGTCGCACCCGCGTGCAGTTCGCACGTGACGCCGTCGACAATCCCGATGTATCCATTGCTGAAAAATTCCGTCAAGTGCTGGTGCTGTATCAAGCAGAAAACAACTACGGCCGTACCCACGAAACCTATACCACCACACTGAATGTGGAAGGTGTTGACCGTGATGTAGACATTCTGCGAGTAGGAAGAGTTGCCCTGGTCTATCAGACCAAGGACCGAACGCTCACAGGCGCATGGGATAAAGATGCCCGTCAATGGGTTGCCCTGAGTTCTGGTGACTATCGCACCGCTGTCCAGCGCGCCATCAGTGTTTCCAGCGGCCTCGTGTCACCTGCCATCATGGATCTTCCAATTCCTGCTCCGGAGTCAGCACAGTGAAAAAAATAATTAAACTTGCCAGCATTTCAGTAACAGGCCTGCTGTTGTCGGTATCGGCACAGGTCTATGCTCAGCAGCCCGCGGCCACTTCCCTGCGGGAACTGCTCAATAATGTGGAACAGGACCGCGTTGCCCAGTCTCAGGAGCACCGTGAGCGCGAACAGCGCTTCCAGCAGCAGACCAACCAGCAACAACAGATTCTGGAAGAGACGTTGGGTCGCATCGAGCAGGAAAATGCTACCAACGTTCAACTGACCCAACAGTTTGATGCCAACCAGCTGACCATCAGCGAACGTCGCGAAGCGCTGCGTGTAGCACGTGCCGACCTTAACGAGCTGCTGGGTACCATCCAGGGCGTGGCCGGCGACTTCCGCGCCATCTTCGAAAACTCCCTCATCAGCGCGCAGTATGACGGCCGTGAAGAGTTCCTCGACGGTTTCATCGACCGTGTTGCCAGTGATACTGAACAGGTTCGTATCGACGAGATCGAGCGCTTCTGGTTCTTCATGCAGCAGGAACTGGTTGAGTCCGGCAACGTCGTTCAGTACAGCGATACCGTTACTCTGCCATCAGGCGAGCCCGAAACCCGTACCATTACCCGTATCGGTTCCTTCAACTCCATCGCCAATGGCGACTACCTCAGCTACAGCGGCGCTATCGGTCACCTCCAGGTGCTGCCACGTCAGCCAAGCGGTGACGTTGTTGGCCGCGCGCAGCAGCTCGAATCTGCCCAGGACGGCATGATCAAGGTCGGTATCGACCCGACTGGTGCTCTGGGTGGCACGCTGATGGCCAACCTGATCAACTTCCCGACTCCGATGGAGCAGGTACGTGACAACTCAGGTGTTATCGGTTTCATGATTATCGGCCTGGGTGCCATTGCCGTTATCATCGCCCTGATCCGTTCCTTCATCCTGACGCTGGTAGCAGCGAAGGTGAATGCGCAGGTCAAATCCGACAAAGCCAACAAGAACAACCCACTGGGTCGCGTTCTGCTGGTAGCGGAAGCCAACCCGAATGTGGACACGGAAACGCTGGAGCTGAAACTGGGCGAGGCAATCCTGCAGGAGACTCCATCCCTGGAGCGCTTCCTGACCCTGATCAAGATCATCTCCACCATCGCCCCTCTGATGGGTCTGTTGGGTACGGTGACCGGTATGATCGCGGTGTTCCAGCAGATTACTGTTTACGGTGCTGGTGACCCCACCATCATGGCTGGCGGTATCTCCATGGCTCTGATGACTACCGTGCTGGGTATCGTGGCAGCAATTCCCGCCATCCTGATGCACAGCTGGGTGAAGAGCAAGGCAGACCGCATCATCCACATCATGGAAGAGCAAGCTACCGGCATCATCGCTAGAAAAGCCGAAGCTCAATCAGGCAACAAGGCGTAAGCCGACGGGGATTCTCTATCATGTATTTCGCTCTTATGGATGGGCTC
>Ga0233365_1000669_pt1 | contig 15358 bp, 9 predicted proteins | sample ElkDunMinimDraft_27_FD_191535 | JGI IMG/M metagenome (GOLD analysis project Ga0233365, IMG submission 191535) | Fecal eukaryotic communites from dung pellets of Tule Elk in California, USA - Elk Dung C36 | ecosystem: Host-associated > Mammals > Digestive system > Large intestine > Fecal | place...
TCACGAAGGGCGGGACGGTACCCGGTGCACCGTCCCGCCCTTCGTGGCGAGCGGTTCGAGGTCGTCCCGTCCCTGTGACGCTCGACGCGACTCCGGCGCCCCACGGCGCAGCGCTGTTCCACGTGAAACGTCCGGACGTCGCGGCACCGGTGCACCGAGGCTGGTCGGCCGACTCTGCACGCTGAAAAGGTTGTTCGTTCCGGTCCTCCACGGGCAGCGTGCGTGAAGGTGCCTCGAATTGCCGTCCGGCGTCACCCGCGCGTTCTCCCGGCGACGTGCGACGTCGAACGGGTCGGACAACGTGGGCGCTCGTCCGGACCTGCGGTGGCGGCAGGCCGGCCTCGTCGGCGACGTGAGCGAGGACGTCGGCGAGGGACAAGGCCGAGCTCGCCGCAGGGGACCCCGCCGTGTGGACCGCTCCGCCATGGAAACGCCGGTTTCACGTGAAACAGGCCCATGTTGCGAGCCGAAGGGTGGCGCGGCACGGGACCCGCTCCGAACGACCCGCAAGACAACGCTCCAGCCAAGCCCCAGACAACGCCTCATCGTGCGATGCGCGAGCTCACCGCTCCCCATCGGCGGGCATCTCGCCGGAGGCTGGAACTCCCACCGAGCGCGGATCGACCTCGCCGTGGTGCGGGCGGCCCGGACGCCCATGCATGATCGCCCGAGACGCGAGCGGCTCGAAGTCGCCCGTTCCCGGCGGGACCGTAGGCTGCGCCTGCTCCATCGGACGCGGCCACAGCGGGTGGCTGGCCACGCACACCCGAGCGCTGGCATGTTCCACGTCGAACTCAGGCTGAAGCGGGAACGGCACGTTCCACGTGAAACTACGAAGTGAGGCCGGCGCGCGCGCCGAGGACCCGTTCCACGTGATATCGACGGCGTACCGTTCCACGTGAAGCCGACGGCGCACCGTTTCCCGCGTGAAACCGACGGCGCACCGTTCCACGTGAAACCGACGGTGAGGCGCTCCACGTGCGACGGCAGCGCGCACCGTGTCCACGAGCACCTCGAGGGTCTGCTCGCGCGGATGTGCGCGGCGATGGCCGATACCCGACACCGACAAGCGCGCACGGGGCGCACGCGTGCGCAGGCCGCGTGCGCAGGCTGCTTGGTCAGGCTGCGGGGTCAGGTGCGGGAGCGCGCGTCCACGATCGACCGGTAGAGGGTGCCGAGGTCGAGCCCGGCCGCGCGCGCGGCCTGGGGGAGGAGGGAGGTCTCGGTCATGCCGGGCGCGACGTTGACCTCGAGGAACTGGACGACGCCGTCGGGGTCGAGGATGACGTCTGTGCGAGACAGGTCGCGGAGACCGAGCGCGGTGTGTGCACGCACGGCGGCGTCGCGAACGAGCGAGGGTGTCCTCGTCGAGCCGCGCCGGGGCGAAGTACTCGGTGCGCCCCGGGTTGTACCGGGCGTCGTAGTCGTACGGCCCGGTCGTGACGATCTCGACGGGCGGGAGCGCCTCAGGCCCCGAGCCCAGATCGACGACGCTCACCGCGAGCTCGACGCCCTGCGCCGCGCGCTCGATGAGCGCGACCTCACCGTAGGCGAAGCAGTCGACCATTGCGCGCGGCAGCTGGTCGGCGCGCTCGACGAGGGTCACTCCGAGGGCGGAACCACCGTGGGTCGGCTTGACGACGAGGGGGAGGCCGAGGCGTGCGACGACGGCGTCGAGCACGGGCTGGGCCCCGAGCTCGCGGAAGAGGCTCTGGGGGAGTGTCACGTACTCCGGCGTGGACAGTCCGGCTCCGAGGACGACGCTCTTCGCGACCGGCTTGCTCCATGCCACGCGGCTCTGTCGTGGGCCGGTGCCGACGTACCGGAGCCCTGTGAGCTCGAGGACGTCGCGGATCGACCCGTCCTCGCCGCTCGCGCCGTGCAGGAGGGGCCAGACGACGTCGGGTCGCGTCGCGTCGAGGAACGGCAGCAGGTCCGCGTCGACGTCGTGGACGGACACCTCGAGACCGACGGCCCGCAGGCTCTCGGCCACCCGGCGTCCGGAGCGCAGGGAGACGTCGCGCTCGTGCGAGAGCCCGCCCGCGAGGATGGTGACGTGCGTGTTGCGGGCGGCTGCGGCGTCGGAATCCGTCCCATGAACGTGCAGGTCAGGGCGCTGCGGCGGGGTCTGTGTGACGCCCGCGAGGGTCTGATCTGGTGCGGGGGTCGAGGTACCCGTGGTCGTGTCCACTGTCGAGGGACTCCTGTTCGGTGCCGGTCGGACGCCCTGTGGGGCGCTGGCCGGACGTCGTGGTGAGCGGCGGGGGTCAGGCGAGGTCGGGGGAGGGGTTCTCGACGTCGGTGAGATCCGGGTCGAGCTCGGCCCCGGTGCCGAAGATCTCGACGAGCTCGCGCTCGGCGTTGACGACGCCGGCGAAGCGCCGCACTCCCTCGCGGATGCGCTCGGGCGTCGGGAAGCAGTAGGAGAGGCGCACGTGGCTCGATCCGGTCCCGTCCGCGTAGAACGCGGTGCCTGGCACGTACGCGACGCGTGCGGTGACGGCGCGGGGCAGCATGGAGCGGGCGTCGAGACCCTCGGGGAGCCGGACCCACGTGTAGAAGCCGCCGTCGGGCACCGTCCAGCGCGCCGTGGGCAGGTGCTCGGACAAGGCCCCGATCATCGCGTCGCGTCGCTCCCGGTAGAGCTCGCGGAACTGCTTGATCTGGCCCTTCCAGTCGCAGGCGTCGAGGTACGCGGCGATGGCGAGCTGCGACGCGTTCGACGGGCAGAGGATCGCGGACTCGCTCGCGAGGACGAGCTTCTCGCGCACGGCGTGCGGCGCCACGACCCAGCCGACGCGATAGCCCGGCGCGAAGGTCTTGGAGAACGAGCCGAGGTAGAGCACGCCGTCCTCGTCGAGCGACCGCAGCGCGGGCAGCGTCTGCCCGTCGAACCCGAGGAGGCCGTAGGGGTTGTCCTCGATGACGAGCACGCCGTACCGGCGCGCGATCTCGAGGATGCGCGGCCGACGCTCGGCGGTGAGCGTGACGCCGGCGGGGTTGTGGAAGTTGGGGACCGTGTAGAGCAGCTTGACGCGGCGACCGTCGGCGGCGAGACGGGCGAGCGCCTCTTCAAGAGCTTCCGGGACGAGCCCGTGCTCGTCGAGGGGCACGTGCACGACGTCCGCCTGGTACGACCGGAAGACCCCGAGGGCGCCCACGTAGCTGGGTGCCTCGGCCACGACCACGTCGCCCGGGTCGATGAAGATGCGGGTCACGAGGTCGAGCGCCTGCTGCGACCCGGTGGTGACGACGACGTCGTCCGGGTGGCACTCGATGCCCTCGAGCCGGACGACGTCGAGGATGCGCTCGCGCAGCGTCTCGTCACCCTGCCCGGAGCCGTACTGGAGGACCGTGGAGCCGCGCGTCGCGACGAGGCGCTGCATGGTGTCCGCGATGGTGTCGAGGGGGAGGCCCTCGAGGTAGGGCATGCCTCCCGCGAGGGACACGACCTCCGGCCGGTTCGCGACCGCGAACAGCGCCCTGATCTCCGACGCTCGCATCCCGTGCGCTCGCTCTGCGTAGGCACCGAACCACGGGTCGAGGCGGGTTCCGGGCTGCTGCGGGGGAGTCGTCGGTCCTGTCACGACCCCCAGTGTCGCACGCGCGACCGGGGGATCCCGTGAAGACGCCGGAGGGCGGACCACCGTGCTGGTGGACCGCCCTCCGGCGTGCGTGCGTGCGATCAGACGGCGGTCTCGAGCACCGTGTCGATCTCTTCGACGAGCACGCGCTTGGGGCGCGCGCCGATGATCGACTTCTGCAGCTCGCCGCCCACGTAGACGTTGAGCGTCGGGATGGACACGATGCCGTAGGCGCCGGTCGTCTCGGGATTGGCGTCCGTGTCGAGCTTGGCGATCTTGATCTTGCCGTCGTACTCCTCGGCGAGCTCCTCGAGGATCGGCGCGACCTGGCGGCACGGGCCGCACCACGTGGCCCAGAAGTCGACGAGCACGGGCACGTCGGACTCGAGGACCTCGGTTCGGAAGGTGTCGTCGGTGACGGGAACGGTCGGCATGCGGACCTCCTGCGGGAGAGCGGGTGTGGTGGTGTCAGGCGCCGAGCTCGGCGAGCGCCTCGGGCAGCTCGTCGGGGTTCGGGACGTCGGGGGTGCCGGCGAGGTGCGGCAGGCCGGCCTCGTCCTCGAGGTGGTCGGCGAGCTCGGTGAGGTAGCGCTGCGCGTCGAGCGCGGCCGCGCACCCCGACCCGGCCGCGGTGATGGCCTGGCGGTAGGTGTGGTCGACGGCGTCGCCGCACGCGAAGACGCCCTCGATGTTGGTCGCTGTGGTGCGCCCGACGACCTGGATGTAACCCTCGTCGTCCAGGTCGATCTGGCCCTTGACCAGCTCGGTGCGCGGCTCGTGACCGATCGCGACGAACAGACCGGTCGCGGCAAGCTCGCGATCCTCGCCGGTCACCGTGTCGCGCAGCGTGAGACCGTCGACCTTGTTCTCACCGCCGATTCCGGTGACCTCGCTGTTCCACGCGAACTCGATCTTCGGGTCGTTCTTCGCGCGGTCGGCCATGATCTTCGACGCGCGCAGCTCGTCGCGGCGGTGCACGAGCGTCACCTTCTGCGCGAACCGGGTGAGGAACGTGGCCTCCTCCACCGCGGAGTCACCGCCGCCGACGACCGCGATGTGCTGGTCGCGGAAGAAGAACCCGTCGCACGTCGCGCACCATGACACGCCTCGCCCGGACAGGCGCTTCTCGTCGTCCAGGCCCAGCTCGCGGTACGCGGACCCCGTCGCCAGGATGACCGCACGCGCACGGTACGTCTCGCCGTTGCCGGTCACGACCGTCTTGACCGGTCCCTCGAGGTCGAGGAGGGTCGCGTCGTCCCACTCGATGCGCGCACCGAACTTCTCGGCCTGCGCCCGCATGTTCTCCATGAGGTCCGGGCCCATGATCCCGTCGGGGAACCCCGGGAAGTTCTCCACCTCGGTCGTGTTCATCAATGCACCACCCGCGGTGACCGAACCGGCCAGGACGACCGGGTCCAGACCCGCACGCGCCGCATAGATCGCCGCGGTATACCCCGCCGGACCCGAACCGACGATCACCAGGTTCTGGACGGCTGACTGCTCGGTCACGTGCTGCTCCTCGATGCTCGGTGCGTGGCGGCCGACCACGCGAGAGTGTGAACGCCACGGGGGCGTGTTCTGTTCCACGGTACGGGGATCGCCACCACGAGCGCACCGCGCGTCCGGCGTGCCGCCGTCACGTCCGGCGTGCCGCCGTCACGTCCGGCGTCGCCTCGTCGTGCCCCCCCCCGACGCACGGCACCCCGCCGGCCCGGGGGCGTGGCGGGGTGCCGTGCGTCGAGGACCGTGTGCGGGCCCGCGCTACGAGACGAGGATCTCGTTGATCTCCGCGCGGTACTCGCCCGCCTGGTTCTGCGGCAGCTCAGTGAACCAGAGCACGATCGAGTCCGCCTCGACGGGCTGGTCGAACGTGAACTCCGCGCCCGGCATGAGCGGTCCCTCCGCGAGCACGTCGCCCTCCGTGGGCGTGTCCGGGCTCGTGGCGCGGATCTCGACGTTCCCGCCGTTGACGCTGGTGTCGATGATGATCGTCGAGACGGGCGCCGTCTGCTCGAGGTTGATCGCGAAGCCGATCCCGCTGCGCAGGCCCGCGAAGTCCGCGGCGTTGTACCGGCGCGAGATCCACGACGTCTCCGGCTGGCCGTCGAACGCGAGCGGGACCATCTCGGGGTGCTCCCCGTCGTTGTTCCCCGAGGCATCGCCCTCGGGGTCGAGGGCCCGCCCGCCGGAGATCACGGGACGGATGTCGGTCGCGGGCGGTGCGGCTTCGCCGCCCGTGTCACCTTCGCCCTCGGCGGGCGCGTTCGGCTCTCCGGCCGAGGGGTCCTCCTCGGACGCCTGGATCGGCGGGTCGAACGCGTCGAACGCGGTGCCCACGGCCCACACGACACCGCCGACGACGAGAGCGAGCACGAGCAGGAGGACGTACGGCGTGGCGTTGAACCGGCGCGGACCGCGACGGGCGGGCGCGGGCTCGCTCCAGGCGTGCGGGGCTTCAGCACCGGGCGGCGGGACGGGGGGCTGCCCGTCGGGCGGTGGCTGCTGCGCGTACTGGACCTGGGTCGCAGCGTCGTAGCCCACGGTCGGCTGCGGGACGGGGGCCGGCGCGTAGGAGGCGGGTGTGGGCGGCGCGTACTGCACGGTAGGCGCGGGGACGGCGGCCGTGGCGGCGGTGGTGGTTCCGGCCGCGGCGTACGCGGTCGCCGGACCGGCCGAACCGGGGACGTCGCCCACGCGGTGGATGCGCCCGGTCGGGGGACGGCGCACCGGAGGCGCGGGGGGCGGCGTCCCGGGGGGAGCGCTCGGCGTGCCGTCGAACGCGCTGCGCACGGACTGGCGGCTCACACCCGTGGAGGGCGTCGTGGGCTGGACGAACGTCGGCAGCGCGGCGACGACGGAGACCTCGCCCCACGGCTCGAGGACGCCGACGACGTCGGCCGGGGACGGCGGACCGTCGGCCGACGCAGGGCCGGTCCACTCCTCGGCGCTGCCGGTGGTCGCGGCGAACGTGTGGGCGCAGAGCGCGTCCAGCTCGGCCGGCACGTCCGGCCGGACGGCGGACAGCGCGAGGACGCCCTGGTCGTCGCGCTGTGCCGGGAGCGGATGGATCGCGTCGCGGTCGATCCACTCGACGTCGAGCGACGGTCCGGCCCACCGCGCCGTCATGGCGTAGTAGAGCAGCGCCACGAGCCCGACGGCGTCGGCGCGCGAGGTGCGGTCGGCGTCGCGCTGGTCGCGGCCCGCCACACCGGCGTCGAGCCCGAGCCCGGTCACGACGACCCGGCTCCCGTCGATGCGGACCGCGTCGGGACGCAGCGCGAGGTGGTGGACGCCGCGGCGCCGGGCGACCTCGAGGGCCGCGGACGCCTCCCCGACGATCGCGCGGGCCTGCTGCGGGTCCACGATCCCCCCGGCGACCACCTCGCTCAGCGTGATGCCGGGGTACTGCTCGGTGACGACGTACGCGACGTCGTCCTCCGCTCCGACGTCGAGGACGCGCGTGAGGCGCGGGTCGACGACGAGCGCCGCTCGGCGGGCGGAGTCGAGAGCCTCGGCGACGTGCGTGCCGGAGACGATCGAGATCCTCACCGGACGGTCGAGGATCTGGTCGTGCGCCGAGAATGCTCTGACGTCCGACAGGTCGGACGGGAGCTGCTCGTCAAGCCGGTAGCGCGCGACGAGAAGCGTTCCTGGGGCCACGCCGTTCACCGGACCTCCTCCGTGGGACTCGTGGTCGACACACCATGGTACGCGGGCCCTGAATGCCCGTGTATCGCCCTATCTGTGCAGGTGAGGTGAATGCCTCTCATCGACGGGCCAGGCGTCGGAGCTTCCTGACGACCGGACCGGCGAGCTGGTCGAGCTCGCGCACGCGCATGAGCTTGAGACCGCCGACGTACACGGCGGTCATGACCGCCCCGGCCGCCACCACGACGGCGACCGCCTGGCCCCACGAGAGCCCGAAGATCTCGCCGACGAAGCTGCTCCAGAGCTGGAGCACCCCCCATCCGGCACCCGCGCTGACGAGCGCGGCGATCGTCGTCTTCACGTGCAGGCGCAGGATGCGCGCACCGTCGAGGCCGTGCAGCGTCCTGCGCAGGCCGACCGTGCGCAGGGCGACCGCGACCACGTTGGACAGGCTCATGGCCGCGCCGACGCCGACGACCCACCACTGCGGCTCCAGCACGATCGTCGCGAGCCACGAGACCCCGACGAGGACGAGGGTGCCCGGCACCTGGATCCAGAAGACCGTCCGGCCGTCCTCGAACGCGTAGTAGACCCACTTCATGAGCACCATGCCGCCCAGCGGCACGAGCCCGAAGGCCATCGCGACGAGCACCTGCGCGACGGCGGCGCCGGACGCGGCGTCCACGGACGGCACGAGGAGCTTGGTGATGGGCAGCGCGAGGACGACGAGGACCGCGGTCGCGAAGACCGTGAACACCCCCACCGTCCGCACCCCGCGCGACAGGTCGCCGCGCACGCGGGCGAGGTCCCCGGCGTGGGCGGCGGCGCTCATCCCGGTGAAGAGCGCGGTGGCGATCGAGACCGTCACGAGCGAGTGCGGCAGCAGGTAGATCATGAGCGCCTGCGTGTAGGCCGCGTTGCCGGCGACGGACAGGGCGCCGGAGAACGCGTCGGGCGCACCGGTGACCAGGCCGGTGACGGCGCCGAGCGTGCCGGGGTCGTCACGGTAGGCCCCGAAGGTCCCGGCGAGGGCGGCGCGGGGCGCCTCGCTCGCGAACCGGGTGGTGAACAGCACCCCGACCTGCTCGAGGAGCACGGCGGCGAACGTCCAGAGCGCGACCTGCCCGGCGGAGCGCAGCCCGATGCCGCGCAGGCCGAACCGCAGGTGCCAGCGGAAGCCGGAACGCCACAGCGGCACGACCAGGACGAGCGCCTGGGCGGCGACGCCGAGCGTGGCGGTCCCCGCGAGGAGCGCGATCTTTCCGGAGTCCCACTGCGTGAGGTCGTCGACGTTCCCGAGGGCCGCCGGCCCGAAGACGGCGATGAACGCCCCGAAGCCGGCGATCGACACGACGTTGTTGAGCACGGGCGCCCACATGAACGGGCCGAACTGGCCGCGTGCGTTGAGCACCTGCCCCAGCAGCGTGTACAGGCCGTAGAAGAAGAGCTGGGGCGTGCACCAGAGCGCGAACGCCACGGCGAGCGCCGTCTGGGGGCCGGTCCATCCCGGGCCGGTGTAGAGCGCGACGAGGATGCTGGACCCGGCCGTGAGCAGCGCCGACAGCGCGAGCAGGATGGTGCCCGAGAGCGTGAGGAGCTTGTCGAGCCGTTCCTGGGTGTTGCGCGCACGGTAGGCGCGCACGATCTGGGGCACGAGGACCGCGTTGAGGACGCCTCCGGCGAGGATCGCGAAGAGGACGTTGGGGATCTTGTTCGCGACGTCGAAGGCGTCGGCGACGAGCCCGGTCGTGCCGATCGCGGCGACCAGGAGGACGTTGCGCACGAGACCGAGCCCGCGCGAGACGAAGGTGCCCGAGGCCATGAGGGCCGACGAGCGCCCGAGACCGCCCGTGCGCGCGGCGGGCGACCCGGTCGCCCCGGCCTCGGCGGTCTCGTCCGGGACGCCCGACGCCGCGGGGTCGCCCGGGAGCGCGGCCGAGCCGGTGGCGCTCTGCTCGGACCCGTCGTCGGCCAGGCCGCCGACCGCCGGGCCGTCGCCCGGTGTGCCTCCGACGGCCGAGCTCTCGTCCGGTGTGCCTCCGGGCGTCGAGCCGGGACGGTCTCCGCGCCCTGTCCCCCGGGGGCGGACGTGGCGCGGACGCTCCGGGCTCACTCGGCGCGCTCCTCGTGGCGCCGGGCGGATCCGGGCTCACCGGTCTGCGCCGTCCGGTCGCCGGCCCTCGGCGGCTCCACGGGCCCCTGCCCGGCTGCGCCCGGCGCGGCGGAGGCCGCGGCGACGGGGGCCGCGGGCGTCACGGTCGGCTGCTCGAGCGTCGCGCCCGCGACGCGCCGGGGGGAGCGGCCGCGGCGCACCGTGCGCCAGATCCCCGCGACCAGCCCGATGCCGAGGACGACCGCGACGACGACCGTGCCGACCGACTCCCAGTCCGCCCGCACGCGCACGACGAACTCCTGCGGCTCGGCGACGCGGACCTGCGGCTGCGCATCGCTCACGAGCTCGACCTCGACGGTCACGTTGCCGCTCCCGAACGCTTCGACGGGCACGTCCACCGCGGCCTCGGCGGGCACGACGCGTCCGTCGCCGTCACGGGTGGCTGCGGGGACGGTGACGGTCCGGCGCTCCGGGGCGCGCAGGCGGGGGTCGTCCGGGCGCAGGACGACCTGGACGGTCGCCTCCTGCGTGAGCGTGCTGGTCACGCGGACGGGCAGCTCCTGCTCCTCGGCGATGAAGAGGATGGGGCGGCTCTGGACGGTGAGGCCGCCGCGGACGGCGGCGGCGGCGGTCTCGGCGTGCTGGACCGCCACCGAGCGTGCCGCCTCCGCCCCGCGGTACGCGACCGCCGTCGGCGTCACGAACCCCGGCTCGAGCGGACGGGTGATCGCCGCGGGGTCGGCCGCGACCGTCGCGAAGGCGGCCAGGTCGGCGCGCGCGCGCTCGAGCGAGCGGAGCTGCCCCACCGGGATCTCCTCCGCGGACGGGGCGGTCTCGGGCAGGGACGTGCGTGCGACGTCGGTCGGCGGCGACGCGAGGAGCTCGTCGACCGGGGCGAGCGAGACCCAGGCGGCGGACCGGAGAGCGTCGACCCGCGCGGTGAACAGGTCCGGTTCCGGCTGCCAGGTGCGGGGGAGGGCGACGACGACGTGGCGCTGCTCCGCGGGCCGCTCGCGCGCGATGACGGCGGTCTCGGCGAGGAGCCGCTGCGTCGCCGCGACACCGGAGCCGTCGCCCGACGCCAGGAGCGGCGTGAGCACGGGGTCGGCCACGAGCGTGGTCACGGCACCGGCCGCGGTCGAGACGGAGGCGACGCCGGAGGGCGTGTAGGTGAGCGTCTCGTCGGGCAGGAGGGCGCCGGGCCCCGCGATCATCGAGGTCGCCCCCGAGGCGGCGGCGAGGGTGGCCGTGGCGAGGTCCGGCACGGGGTCCGCGGGCCACGCGAGGTCGGTACGCCAGGTGCTCGTGGGGGAGGTCGACGTCTGGTCCGCCGCCTCGGGGTCGGCGCCCGGGAGCGGGGTGCCCTCGGGGAGCGCCGCACCGGCGCGCGCGTACGCCGCGACATCGGGGTCGTAGGCCCGCAGCGCGAACGTCGAACGGCCCTCGGAGGCCTGCAGCAGGTCGTCGGCCCAGGTGTTCACCGCGGGGTCCTGGGAGACCTGCGCCGCGGCGACGAGCGCCGGGTCGGCGACCCATGCGACGTCGGGCGTGCCGGCGGTCGCCTCGAGCAGGCGGCCGAGCCGCCCCTCGGTGCCGACGGCGGTCGAGAGGGCGTCCCCGTACGCGTCCGGGTCGGGGTCCACGGCGGGCCCGGTGACGGCGGCGACGACGCTCAGCCGCAGCGGCGTCACGTCGCCCGTGGGTGCCCACAGGACGAAGGTGCGCTGCGCGGCCTGGCGCGCCCCGCCGTCGGACACGACGACGGAGACGCCCCGCGGGCCCCACGCGCTGCGCCCGGTGAGGCCGAGCTCGGCCACGGTGGCGGAGAAGGTGACGTCGACGCTCGCGCCGGGCGCGAGGGGCCCGAGGTCCTGGCTCGACACGTGCGCCCCGACTCGACCGTCGAGGCCGGTCGTCGCCCACCCCTCCACGGCCGACCGGGTGCTCAGCGCCCGCGTGTCGACGTTCAGCGCGACGGTGGGTCCCTCGAGCGTCGCGTCGGTCCCGTTGGTCACGCGGGCGGAGATCGTGAGCGTGCCGCCGGACTGCAGGACGGCCGGCTCGAGGCTCGTGACCTCGACGCCCACCGTCCCGTCCGGGGCGGGCGCGGCGTCCGCCGTCGCGGGGGCCGCGGCGAGGACGGCGCTCGTCAGCGTCCCGGCGAGGGCGAGTGCGGTGACCAGCAGGACGACCAGGGCGAGGAGGGGGGCCGGCACGACGCGGCGTGCGTGCGCGCCGCGCGAGGAGGTGGGCGTCATGAGTGGTCGGTCGAGCTCCGTGGGGCGGGCGGTGCCGGTCCGCCGCGGCCGTCGTGCGGGTGGCCGGGCGTACGGACGATCGTCCTGGTCACCCTACTCTCGACGACCCCGTGGAACCGCGTGCGACGACCCTCGAGGACGCCGTGCGCGGCGACCGCGATGCGGCGCTCGTTGGGGTACGCGAGACGCTCCGGGAGGTCGGCGACGGGGATCCACGCGACGTCCTCGGCCTCGCCGTCGGGGTCGCCCTCGACCGTGAGGAACCCGCCCGTCGCGCGCAGGAGGAAGTGGTGGACCACCTTGTGCACGCGCCGGTCGTCGCCCGTGAACCAGTAGTCGATGACGCCGAGCGGCTCCTGGACGGCGCCGTGGATCCCGGTCTCCTCCGCGATCTCGCGGACCGCGGCCTCCTCGGGAGTCTCCGTGCCCTCGAGGTGGCCCTTGGGCAGGCACCACTCGAGACGCCCGCCGCGGTTGCGCCGCGCGATGATCGCCGCGCTGACACGACCCTGGACCACGGTGATGACGAGCCCTCCCGCGGAGACCTCGTCCACGACGGGCAGGGGAGGCGGCGTCGGTGCCGGTCGCGCGGACGGGTCGATGCGCAGGGCGTGGCCACCCGGAGGGGCCGGGACCGGGACCGACGGCCCGCGACCGCTGCCACGCCCGCCCGCCGGATCCCTCCGGGGCTCGTCGGCGTGCGCAGGGGTGGACATGTCCCAACATTACCGAGTGGTGGCGCACCCCTCGGGGACCGGCTCCCCGACGAGGGCCTCCGATCTGGCAGGCTTGGGTGTCGTGCCCACGCCATCGTCCCCCCTGCCGACCCCTGCGTCGCTCGAGCTCCAGCGCCGAGCCCTCGCCGTGCTCACCGAGATGGCGCCGGCCGCGATCGAGCTGGGCGAGGCGTTCCGCGCCGCCGGCCACGAGCTCGCGCTCGTCGGAGGCCCGGTGCGTGACGCCTTCCTCGGCAGGGCGAGCAACGACCTCGACTTCGCGACCTCCGCCTCGCCCGACGAGACCGAGGCGATCCTCGCCCGCTGGGGCGACGCGCACTGGGACATCGGCAAGGAGTTCGGCACGATCGGGGCGAAGCGGTTCGGTCGCACCGGACCGGGGGACGAGCTCGTCGTCGAGGTGACGACGTACCGGAGCGACGAGTACGACCCGGCGTCGCGCAAGCCGGTCGTGGCGTTCGGCGACACGCTCGAGGGCGACCTGTCGCGGCGCGACTTCACCGTCAACGCGATGGCGGTGCGCGTGCCGGAGATGACGTTCGTCGACCCGTTCGACGGGCTCGGCGACCTCGCGCGCCGCGTGCTGCGCACCCCGATCGCGCCCGAGCGGTCCTTCGACGACGACCCGCTGCGCATGATGCGCGCGGCCCGCTTCGCGGCCCAGCTCGGGTTCGAGGTCGACGGCGGGACGCTCGCCGCGCTCGTCCTCATGACGGAGCGCGTCGAGATCGTGTCCGCGGAGCGCGTGCGCGACGAGCTCTCCAAGCTGCTGTGCGCGGCCGAGCCGCGGCGCGGGCTCGAGGTCCTCGTCGACACCGGCCTGGCGGACCACGTGCTGCCCGAGCTCCCCGCGCTGAAGCTCGAGATCGACGAGCACCACCGGCACAAGGACGTCTACGAGCACTCGCTCACGGTCCTCGACCAGGCGATCGCCCAGGAGACCGGACCCGACGGCGCGGTCCCGGCCCCGGACCTCGTCCTGCGCCTCGCCGCGCTCCTGCACGACGTCGGCAAGCCACCGACGCGCCGGTTCGAGGACGGCGGGGGCGTGAGCTTCCACCACCACGAGGTCGTCGGCGCCAAGATGGTCGCGAAGCGTCTCCGGGCGCTGCGGTACGACAAGCAGGTCGTCAAGGACGTCGCGCGCCTCGTCGAGCTGCACCTGCGGTTCCACGGGTACGGCGACGGCGCCTGGACCGACTCGGCGGTCCGCCGGTACGTGACCGACGCCGGACCCCTCCTCGCGCGGCTGCACCGCCTCACGCGGGCCGACTGCACCACGCGCAACCGCCGCAAGGCCCAGCGCCTGCGCGAGTCCTACGACGACCTCGAGCGCCGCATCGCCGACCTCCAGCAGAAGGAGGAGCTCGACGCCGTGCGCCCCGACCTCGACGGGCAGCAGATCATGGCCGTCCTCGGGATCCGGCCGGGGCCCGTGGTGGGTCGCGCGTACAAGCACCTGCTGGAGCTGCGCCTCGACCGCGGCCCGGTCGACGAGGAGACGGCGCGCGCCGACCTGCTGGCGTGGTGGGCCGAGCAGCCGGAGTCGTCGGCGTCCTGAGACTCCGCGGTCCGGATCGGACGGCTTGGACGTCATGGACCGGGCGAGGCCTCCGGGGCGGCCGCCCCTCCGGCCTCGCCCCTGCCGTCGTGTCAGGTCCTCGGTGCCCGGTCGGGCGTGGGCGCTCGCACGACATCGGTGCCGTGATCAGGGATCACGGCACCGATGTCGTGCTCGGCGTCTCCGAGCGTGGCGTCAGACGTCGTCGGTGGCGAGGGCGGCCTCGACCTGGACGTCCTCGCTGCGGGGCTCGGCCGGTCCGTGGCCCGGACCGGCCGACGAGGACCTGCGGGGCAGGAGGAACGAGAGCCCCACGGCGACCAGCATGACGGCGGTGCCCCAGACGAACGCGTCGGCGACGCCCTCCGCGAGGGCGGCCTGCGGCGTCGCGCCCTGCTCGCCGTAGGCGATCGAGCGCGACGTCATGACCGCGACGAACATCGCGGTGCCGGCGGCGCCGGCGAGCTGCTGCACGGTGCCGATCGACGCCGAGCCGTGCGAGTACTGGTTCGGCTGGAGCGACGACAGCGCGGACGTGAACAGCGGGGTGAACATGAACGCGAGGCCCAGGCTCAGCGTGACGTGCAGCCCGAGGACGAACAAGGGCGACGAGTCCGCGTGGATCGTCGTGAACGCCGCGAGGGCGACCGCGACGACGCTCACGCCCGGGATGACGAGCGGGCGCGGGCCCACCCGGTCGTAGAGGCGTCCGACCGTGGGGCCGAGCAGACCCATGAGGAGGCCGCCCGGGAGGACGATGAGACCGGTCGCGAGCGGCTCGAGGCCCATGGCCTCCTGCAGGAACAGCGGCAGGAGGATGAGGCTGCCGAACATCGCGACCATGCCGACGGCCATGATGCCGAGCGGGACGCTGAAGCCGCGGAGGGCGAACACGCGCAGGTCGAGCAGCGCACGGTCCTCGCGCTGCAGCACGCTCTGACGCCACGCGAAGGCGCCGAGCGCGAGCGCGCCGAGGACGATCGGCACGGCCGGCGAGACGACCGGCGTGTGGCGCGCCGCCTCGCCGATGCTCGACAGCCCGTAGACGAGGCCGCCGAACGCGAACGCCGCGAGGACGAGCGAGAGTGGGTCGAGGCGCGAGTGCGTACGGTCGGCGACGTCCCGGATGTACAGGAAGCCCAGGACCAGCGCCACGAGCCCGATCGGGAGGACGATCCCGAACACCCACCGCCAGCTCAGCGAGTTGAGGATGAGTCCGGAGAGCGACGGGCCGAGGGCCGGGGCGGCGGCCATGACGATCGAGATGTTGCCCATGACCTTTCCGCGGATCGCCGGCGGGACGAGCGTCATGATCGTCGTCATGAGCAGCGGCATCATGATTGCGGTGCCCGACGCCTGCACGACGCGGCCGCCGAGCAGCCACGCGAAGGACGGCGAGACGGCGGCGAGCAGCGTGCCCGCGCTGAACAGCGACATGGCGAGCAGGTAGGCGCCGC
>Ga0233365_1000670_pt1 | contig 15349 bp, 9 predicted proteins | sample ElkDunMinimDraft_27_FD_191535 | JGI IMG/M metagenome (GOLD analysis project Ga0233365, IMG submission 191535) | Fecal eukaryotic communites from dung pellets of Tule Elk in California, USA - Elk Dung C36 | ecosystem: Host-associated > Mammals > Digestive system > Large intestine > Fecal | place...
CTGCCGGGCATCAACGGCCAACTGTACAAGCAGTTCGCCGTCACCCTGTCTTCGGCACTGGTGGTGTCAGCCATCGTGGCGCTTACTCTCAGCCCCGCCCTTGCGGCGCTGCTGCTCGGTCATGGTCATGGCGAGGCCCGGCGGGGACCGCTCCGGTGGTTCTCCAACGGACTGCAGCGCACCCGCGACGCCTATGGCAGATCAGTAGCAAACCTGCTGACGAGACCCGCGCTGCCCATGCTGGGGCTGGCCCTCGTGACAGCAGCGGCCGCCTGGATCTTCGTGACCATGCCTTCCACCTTCCTGCCCGATGAGGACCAGGGTGCACTGTTCGTCGACGTGCAGCTCCCTAATGCAGCTTCACTGGAGCGCACCCGCGATATCCTGGCGCAACTGGAAGCCACCCTGGCCACGACAGAGGGCGTCGAGAATGTCATTTCAGTCGCCGGCTTCAGCCTGCTGCAGGGAACCATCACCCCCAGCGGCGGCATGGCCATCGTGTCACTCTCGCCATGGGAAGAACGCGAATCGGCCGAGCTGCAGCTCGGCGCGCTGATCGGGCGGCTGCAGGGGGCATTTTCGGCTATTCCGGAGGCCAACGTGGCCATCTTCGCGCCACCGGCGATTCCGGGAATCGGAGCGGTAGGCGGCCTGGACCTGCGCCTGCAGGCACTGCTTGGCCAGCCACCCGAGGAGGTCGCCCAGGTGCTGCGCTCCTTCCTGGCCGAATTGAACCAGGCGCCGGAGATCGGCGGCATGTCCTCCACCTTCAGCGCGGACGTGCCGCAGATCTTCGTCGATGTGGACCGCGCCCGCGCCGAGAATCTGGGCCTGAGCGTGGGGCAGATCTATGCCACGCTGGGCGCCCACTTCGGCTCCCGCTACGTCAACGACTTCACCCTGCAGGGCCGGGTGTACCAGGTCAACCTGCAGGCCGATGCCGATTTCCGCAACGACGTCGAAGACATCCTCAATCTCTATGCCCGCAGCAGTTCAGGCGCCATGGTGCCATTGCGCACCGTGCTCAGCACCACGACCATCCTGGCGCCCTACACCATCTCGCGCTACAACCTGAGTACGGCTGCTCCGGTGAATGGCCTGCCCGCCGCCGATGCCAGTTCGGGGGAAGCGATGGCCGCGGTCGAGAGAACCGCCGCTGAATCGCTGCCACAGGGTTACGGCTACGCCTGGTCCGGCCTCTCTTTCCAGGAGGCACAGACAGCCGGGCAAGCCCCTCTGGTGTTCGCCTTGGCCCTGCTGTTTGCCTACCTGTTTCTGGTAGCCCAATACGAGAGCTGGACGCTGCCGCTGGCGATCATCCTGTCGCTCGGGGCACCGGCCTTCGGGGCCGTGCTGGCGCTGTGGCTGCTGGGCCTGCAAAACAGCCTGTATGTGCAGATCGGGCTGGTGCTGCTGATCGGGCTGGCGTCAAAGAACGCCATCCTCATCGTGGAATTCGCCAAGGAGCAGCACGAGGCCGGCAAGTCTTTGCTGGAAGCAGCCCGGGCCGGTGCGGAGCAGCGTTTCCGCGCCGTGCTGATGACCGCCCTCGCCTTCATCTTCGGCGTCATGCCGCTGGCACTCGCTGCCGGAGCCGGGGCAGGCGCGCGGCAGGCGGTGGGTGTGGTGGTTATCGGTGGCATGGTAGCAGCTACTACGCTTGGGCTGTTTTTCATCCCCAGCCTGTTTGTGATGATTCAGGGGGTGACAGAGCGGTTGGGTGGGAAACGGCGGGTAAACGAGTGATCTGCGGTTGAAGATAGGAACTCTGTCTACAACCGGGAGCCAGCTGCATGTAGCTTTCGCCAGGTTTGCGGCGCCAAGCCTGTTTCGCGTCTGAATACCCGGCAAAAATGCGACTGGTCGCAGAATCCGTGACTAAGTGCGATTTCGCTTAAGGGGTCCTCCGAACACAGCATGTGCTGCCTTGCGGCATCCACACGTGCCGCAGCCACGTACGTCAGCGGCGTGACGCCCGTTGTGTGTTTGAACGCTTGAGAAAAATGACTGACGCTCAAACCCAATAGCGCAGCGAGTTCAGTTGTGCGAATGCACTGGTCGAGATGTTTTTTTATAAACTTATCGATACGCGCGACTTGCCAGCGTGCCAACCCTCCCCTGCTTTTACGCTGCGAAGTGCCGCTTTGATTTTCGACCGGCAGCAAGGCAATCGCCTCGGTCAAATAAGCCGAGGCGATGCCGGGATCATCGTGAATCGTTCTCTGCGTTGCTGTCAGTAACGTCAACAATTGCCTGGTCTGATTCAAACTGTCGGACCACGCAAAGGGATATCGTGCGATGAGTTAAATCTGCAGGTACTCCCGTTCATAGCTCACTCTCCTTCGGGGGATTTGTGCTAGTGACACGATAATCGTGCCACCCTTGGGAGAACAGGATGACTCTGTCGACAAACAACGAACAGACCCAAACGGGGGCAAATCAAGCAACACTAAAGTGGGGGTGGGGTGCTGCTATTCCATTTATTGCGGAAAATCAATGATTCCACGCTGAACACCAATAGTCACCGCATGCGTCCGATTATTGGCTCGCAGCTTGTCCATGATATTTCGAAGATGCCCTTTTACAGTGTCTTCACCTATAGCCAATGCAACAGCCATCTCCTTGTTGGATAGGCCATCCGCGACATGTCTCAACACCTCAAGCTCCCTGCTGGTCAGACCATCCTGATCAATGTGAGCCGCCAGTTCCGCAGCGATCTCCGGCGGGAAGCATCGTTTCCCGGCTGCCAGCGCGCGTATTGTGTCAATGAGTTCATGACGCAGCGAACTTTTCAAAAGATAGCCGCGCGCACCAGCCTTGATCGCTTGCAACGCCCTTGCATCGCCTCGGTAGGTTGTGAGTACAGCGATACGTGCTTGCGGAAACTCCGAGATGATGGAGCTGATGGCACCGATTCCATTGAGGTCGGGCATCTGAACATCCATGAGCGTGACGTCTGGCCGCGTTGCATGGTACAGCTGGATTCCCTCCAGACCGTTGGAGGCCTCACCCACCACGCTGATGTCCTCATAACCGCCCACTACTGCTGCAATACCTTCGCGTATCAGGGGATGGTCGTCCACTATCAAGACGGTGATGGGTTTGTGGTGACCAACCATAGATTTATCCTGCACTTATTTATGTGGCGCCGTTTTTATCGACTGTTTCATAGGCCAAGGAGCCAGGCAGTGACAAACTGATACGGGTACCGCTCCGGGCGCTGCTCACGATTTGCAAAGTTGCATCAATTCTATCGGCCCTCTCATACATGCCTCTCAGCCCGCCATGTTCGGGTCGCCCGTGCATTCGCTGGTAGAGCGGATCAATGCCGCCCCCATCATCAACAACGAGCATCTCGAACGTGTCCAACGCGTATCTGAAGGTAACGGTAATTTGAGTTGCCTGCGCATGGCGAAGCGCATTGCAAACCGCTTCCCTGCCCACTTGGTAGAAAGCATCGCGAATAGCATTCCGCAGCGCCATTGGCTCCCCCAGATTGCTGACAAAGTAGGCCGCAGAAACCGGGACGCCGGCCTCCAGTTGTAAGGTTTGGAATGCAGCGACCAGATCTTCCGCCGGGGCAATCTGGCCTCGTAAGCCTGTAATCCGGTCGCGACCCTCGGCAATCACTTGCTCAGCACGGTCCAGCGCTCGCGTCATCGAATGACGCGAGCGCGCGTCGGCGGGCAGAGTGTCGGCGACCGCCTGAAAGCTGAGCATCATTCCCTGCACGCTTTGCAGCAAGGTGTCATGCAACTCGCGCGCGATGCGCTCACGCTCCTGAAAGCGCTCTTCAAGGCGTGTCCTCATGGCGGCTTTTTCCCGTTGCGCATAAACGCGGGACATCCAGAACACGAGAGCCAGCAGCGTTCCTGTAAAGATCAGCAGGAATTCAGGGCGCAGATAGAAAACCTGGGGAATGATGACAGTTAAAGTCGCGTCAGGAAGATTGGAACTATAATTCTCGCCAAGTGCACGGACCTGGAATTCGTAATCACCCGGGGGCAGGCGGGGAAAAGCAGCTTGTCTGGAGCGGCCAGCATCGACCCACTCTGAATCATGGCCCTCGAGCCGGTATTGAAAGCGCATGGTTTCTGGCGCAGCGAGATTCAGTGCTGAATAGGCAATGACCAACCTTTGCGGCGCAGCCGATAGCCGAACCGACGAGCCAAAGATATCAACATCGATCCCATCCGCTGTAAGCGCCTTGATATTGAGGGTGGGTGGCTGCGCCATATCTGTTGGTTTGTAGGGATCAACACGGGCTACCCCATCTCCAGTAGCGAACCATAGCGAGCCCGCAGGCGTGTAGACCGCAGTGGGCAATGGCAATACCCTGAATGGATCCATCGGTAGCCGATCACTGTGCTCATGCGAGCTATACAAAAGCGTGTCACCTCCATCAATCACCCGTTCGATCTCCGCTGCAGGCAGCTTGAAGATGCCACCACGGCTGTGTACCCAGATATCCATCCCGGATTGGCCCGCGTTTTGCCCAGCTGGGACGGCGACCAGCCCGTAGATATTCTGAAAAGGTCCGGCAGCCGGGAGATCCAGACGATGAAAGCGCCCTTCCTTTAGATACGCCAAGCCTTGCTGGCCACCTACCCAGGTGCGCCCGGGCAAATGCAGCATCGCCGTGACATGACCGATGTTCAATCCTTCTTGTTCTCCCCACCGTTGGATCTTCTGCTCATCAAAGGAAACCAGAAGGTTGTCCCGGTAGCCGAACCACAGCTTACCCGCCTGGTCACGGGAGGCACTCACAGGCATCACCTGCCGGTCGGAATCGCTCAGAGGGTCAATATGCTGCCATCGCTGATCTGCCCAGACAAAAAGCCCGGCTCGGTTGACTGATACCCATATATCACCTTGTTCTCCTACCGCCATCGCCCTTATCGCGGATTCGGGGACAGATTCAACAGGTAAGGCTGCGATGCGCACCGGCTCATCGCCTGAAAGTGAGAAAACCCCCTGATAGCCGCCGATCAACAAGCCGTGTTGCTCACTGTTCACCAATGCGGTTATCGGCATTTCCAACTGGATGGTGGAACGACTGTCGCCACGAAGACGCGTCAGCTGACCAGTGTCGGAGCCGGCCCAGAGTGATCCATCCCCGCCTGCTGCCAGCGCATGACTGCCTGCACCACCAGACAAAGCGAGGAGAGACGGCGCTCTAGGCTTGAGTCGATCCAAACCCGCCTGCGTGCCCACCCACAGCGTGCCATCACGGTCGATAAGCTGAGCCATTACATAGTCGGAACTGAGTCCGTCGCGAACGGTATACGAGCTGATAGCATCCCTGTCTTCGGCAAGGTCGTCCGTCTCACCAGTAGCAAGACGGAGCACACCGGATCCCAGTGTGCCTAGCCACGCGCCTCCGTGGATGTCTAAAACGACACTACTCGCGTTTGATATCGAGAGCTCTTCAAATTGGATGGTGGCATAGCCTGTTTTCGTCACACGCAGCAGACGGTCCATGGAGCGATCAGTTACCCATATGTCACCTGAGGGAGATGATGCTATCTGGCTGATTGATTGACTCTTTATGCCGGTACGCAGGAACCGGTGTGCGCCCGGGGGGAGCATGTATAATTCTTCCTCGCTCGCCGCCCAGAGATATCCATCCGCATCCACGTGCACAGCACGGGCATGGAGGTCGGAGAAACCCGCCTCCCTGCCCACCAGGCGCCAACCCACACCGTCATGTTGAGCGAGCCCCGCGTCCGCCGCGGCCCAAACTTGCCCCTGCTGATCCTCGGCCAAGCTGTAAACCACCCCATCCGGAAGGCCCGAATCAATGCTTTGCATCACGCCGCTTGGATCAATCAGACGGGCTCCACCCGCACGAAAGCCCACCCACAGACCTCTGGCTGTGCTGAGAAGCGCAGAGACCACCCCTAGCGGTTCGCCGTCGGCAGGAGCGAATTTCTCAAACTCGAAACCATCGAAGCGGTACAAGGAATCATAAGTTCCCAGCCAAAGATACCCGTCGGTGGTTTGCGCAAGCGCTCCCACTGCACTCAAGCCCTGGTCGCTGGCAGTCCAGCGGCGATGATCCATCTGGTCCGAGATAGGGGCGGATATACTCGAACACGCAAAGCAGACTAGGATCATGCTTAGTAAAAAACCGACATATGTTCGCAAGGGAGTTACCTCTACCGTGCGCCACCACGCTGAATTAATTGAGCATTTCAGCTGAGGATGTGTCAAAACCAGCCCAGCTGTTGCTGGAGCCATTCGATGATTCGGTCCGCGACGCGCTCCCAGCCTGGCTGCACAATAAGCAAATGACCATAGCCAGTAAACGAGATATGGTCTGTGGGCGCCAACGACCGTCTCTGATGGAAATAGTTGGCTAAAATAACAGAGCTGGCAACCATTCGATCGTCACCACCAGAAATCAGTAATAGCGGTCCTCGCGCCTGATTGAACGATAATCTGCTGCCTACGCCCAGTGCTGCCGAGATCAGCAGTTTTTGCGGGACCTTGCCGAGTAGTCTTTCATATTGTGGCTCCGCTGTCTGTCGCGAGACCGGGTACGCAACATACCGCGAAAACTGCTCAGGCGTCATGCGCAGAAAGCGCACGCCGTGCAACCGTTCAGATTTCGACGTGAGTATCTGCAGCAGCGCGCGCAAGCCATGGAAGACTCCCTGTGGTGGGCGCGAAGCAATGGCGACTCCGGCGACGCCGATGCCGCGGTCCAGCAGCAGTTGAACGACCAGCCCACCCAGCGAATGGCCAATCAGAATCGGTGGCGATGGCAAGGCCACTATTTGATCCGCATAGTAGTCCACCAGTCGCTGTAGGCACCCCGATTTGGCTTCTTGGCGGTGCAGGATGCGGCACCAGTCCGGATCATCCCAGGCTGGCAGTGAAAGGATACTGCAAGTGTATCCACATGCCTTGAAATGACGCTCGAACTTGTCCCATACCATCGGGATAAGCCAGTCGCCCTGAATAAAACAGACCTGAAAACCCATGGCAAGTGCTCAGCGACGCGCTACGTGCATGAGATGGTGCTTAATTACCAGCTCCACGCCCGCTCGCTGAAAACGGCGTGCAGCGGCTTCAATGCGTTGGTCTGCCTTGGTGACGCGCCCATGATGACGCATGTGCTCCAGCCAGGATCCATCAATAAAGAACTCCAACCAGCTATCAGGATTCTCGGTATTCTGCACGAGTCCCCACGTCAGCGCCCCACTGCGCCTGCGCATCGCCCGGACCTCTTGCATGGCCGCCGTGAACGGAGCTGCATCGGCTGGGTCGATGACGTACTCCAACGTCACCATCACCGGCCCACGGTCGCTGCCCGCTTCCTTCGAGGGGATGGGCGCCGGCCAATGCAGCGAAGGGACAAGGTCTTCAGACTCGGTCACCGGCAACCTCAGGCGCAGCGTCACCAATACTCCAACAACCAGAGTGGCACTCGCGCAAAGCAACGCAAAGCTTATATCGTAGCGGCTGGCGACGGCGCCCCACAGCACTCCGCCGGCAGCCATGCTACCGAAGAACACGAGAATATAGACCGAGAGCACTCGCGCCCTGACCCAGGAAGGCACTGAGGTCTGGACAGCGATCTGCAAGCTGGATAGCACAGCAATCCAGGCCGCACCGCTGAACGCCATGATTGGCACCAACCAGACCAGGTCTCGCAGTAATGCCAGCGCAACCAACACCCCCGCGTAAATCAGGCTGGCCACAATGACCAACAAATGATTACTGATGCGTGAGCGAATCGCTGGCAGTACAGCCGCTCCGACCAGGGCACCAACCCCAACGCTGCCGAGCAAAAGCCCGAAGTCCATGGCGGTACCCTGCATCTCGCCGCGCACCAGCAAGGGAAGCAGGGCCATCCCCGCGCTAGCACCCAGGAAGAACGCGAACGTTCGAGCCAGGGCCCGTTTTAACGGGGGCGACTCAAGGCTGAATACCACCCCAGCGCGCATTGCTCCTACCAGACGCTCCGCCGGCAGCACAGAAGGTTCAACCTGTCTTTTCCAGAAAAAAAGCACCGCCATTACTGCAACAAAGGATACTGCGTTCAATGCAAAGGTAAGCCACGGTCCGCTGAGACTGACCAGTACCCCGGCGATGGCCGGACCGACTGCGCGAGCGACGTTGACCCCAACGCTGGACAGCGCTATGGCAGCGGGCAGCTCTGACTTGTCAACCAATTCCGGGACCAGTGCCGACCAGGCGGGCATCATCAATGCTGTACCGATACCCATGCATGCAGTCATACCCAACAGCAGGGGCACTGTCATTAGCCCCATCGCTGTCAATACCGTCAGCGTGAGTGCGGTAGCCGCCATCCACAACTGGACTGCCAGCAGATAGCGCCTTTTGTCTATCACATCCGCCATAGCGCCGGCAGGCAAGGCCAGGAAAAACATCGGCGCTGCCCCCGCCACTTGCACCAGGGCTACGGCGATCGGGTTCGCGGAAAGGCTCGTCATCAACCACCCGGCACCGACCTCGTGCATCCAGGTACCGATGTTCGACGCTATGCTCGCGATCCACAGCCAGCGAAAGGTAGCATGGCGCAAAGGGCTCCAGGCCGATGCAACAGGGGGCGAGTTCACGTTATCAGAACGCAAAGCAGGAACATCCAAACGCACCCCAGAAACCCTGGTAATCGCTGACCGGAACTGATGACTTCCGCACCCGGTCGTGCTGATGTGCGTGAACAGCACAAGGCCCCGAGCATTGGTGAACACTTGCCTGTAGCGGAACGCTGGGTTTCCAGTGCCCGGGCACCAGCGCTACCGGAGACCAGTCTGGCGTTACCGGCAGCTCACCGGGCGAAAGCGGGCCAAACTCGTTGGCGGCATAAACAACTTTACCTCCGACTACCGTCAGGACCGACTCTATCCACTTGACCTGTTCTTCCTCGACGCTAAAATAATCCGCGCTGAGCGCCACCAGATCGGCCAGCTGGCCCACCTTCAACATGCCCTTTTTGCCTTGCTCCGATGAGAACCAGGCACTGCCATGGGTGAAGAGTTCAAGCGCTACAGAGCGGGACAAGCCTTCAGGATAAAGCGCCAACCCTCCCACCGTCTTGCCGCTGACCAACCAGTAGAGCGAAGTCCAGGGGTTGTAGCTTGATACGCGCGTGGCATCAGTGCCCGCGCCCACAGGTACGCCCTCGGCAAGCATGCGCTGAATCGGCGGCGTCTGTTCGGCCGCCTTGCCACCGTAGCGGTCAACGAAATACTCACCCTGAAACGCCATGCGATCCTGAATTGCAATGCCTCCACCCAACGCGCGCACGCGCTCGATGTTGCGCGGCGTAATGGTTTCGGCGTGGTCGAAGAACCATGGTAAACCGTTAAAGGGAATATCCCGATTTACCTTTTCGAACACATCCAGCATGCGGGATATGGATTCGTCGTAGGTGGCATGCAGGCGGAACGGCCAGCGATGTTCCACCAGATGACGAACCACCGGCTCAAGGTCCTGCTCCATTTGCGGCGCCAGATCAGGCCGCGGCTCAAGAAAATCTTCAAAATCCGCAGCAGAGAACACCAGCATCTCGCCGGCACCATTGTGGCGGAAGAAATCGTCGCCATCCCCCGGCTTGACTTGCGTTGTCCAGTTCTTGAAGTCAGCGAGCTCCTCCTCCGGCTTCTGGGTGAACAGGTTGTAAGCGATACGCACGGTAAGCTGGTCGTTCTTCGCAAGCTCGCGTACGACCTCGTAATCATCCGGATAATTCTGAAATCCACCGCCTGCATCAATGGCACTGGTCACACCCAGCCGATTCAATTCCCGCATGAACTGGCGCGTGGAGTTAACTTGATATTCGATAGGCAGCGTCGGGCCTTTTGCCAGCGTCGAATAGAGGATCATGGCGTTGGGCCGCGCGATCAGCATCCCGGTAGGCTCGCCATTGGCATCGCGTTGAATTTCGCCTCCAGGTGGATTGGGCGTGTCGCGGGTATAACCCACCACGCGTAACGCAGCGCGGTTCAATAAAGCTCTATCGTAAAGGTGCAAAACAAATACCGGTGTATCGGGTGCCGCCCGATTAAGTTCATCGAGCGTCGGCATTCTTCGCTCGGCAAACTGGAATTCATTCCACCCACCCACCACCCGTACCCATTGTGGTGCTGGGGTGCGGTCTGCCTGAGCCTTGAGCATACGCAGCGCATCAGCGAGAGAAGGTACCCCTTCCCAGCGCAATTCAAGGTTGTAATTAAGGCCACCACGGATGAGGTGCAGATGAGAGTCGTTAAGTCCGGGGATCACCGTGCGCCCCTGTAAATCGATCATCCGGGTTGCGTCGCCACGAAACGCCATAGCTTCGGCATCGCTGCCTACCGCAACAAACTTGCCATCCTTGATTGCGACGGCTTTTGCCCGCGGGTTGCCATGGTCTACCGTGTGTAGATCGCCGTTATAGAAAATGATGTCAGCAGTCATGTTGCCTCCTCGAATATGTTCGGAGTTCACAGGCCTTGATTTTGTTTGTCATGACGCAGCTCCGTCATCGTCTGCCTGCAGCCAGCCAGCGAACCAGCCGGTGACCATGGGCATGAACAGGTAAACCACCAATAGCACTATGGTGGCTGTGATCACCAGGTTGCTACTAAGGTAACTACCCAGCCAGGGCACGCTCGCGAAGGCTGGACGCCAGGCCAGGGGCACCAACAAGCTGAGCGGTAATATCACCAAAAATGTCACGCAAGCCTGCTTCCAGCGTGGCGGTTCGGTATCGGAACCAGTCGGAGTGAACCAGAACTCTTTCACTGCACTCACTTCTGTCTGATCCCCCTCGACCAATAACGGCTGCGCCTCATTAATCAACTGTTTGCGCTCAAACGAATCAAGCCATGCCTGCAGTAGCTGGGCACTGCTAAAACGCAATACGATGGTGAAGCGTGTCAAACCTGCATCTCGGCTACGCATGACATTCACACCCAGGTGCCCTTCAAACTGCTCTGCGGCACCTATGGTTCGACGTAGCCAGGCTTCATAAGCGGCAAGCTGTGCGGGCCGCACACGGTGGCGGACGACCAGCGTCACAATGTCGGGCAACTGTTGGGCCATGAGGGGTAACTCCAGAATCAGGGCGGTTAGAACCGCCCTGTAGCCACTTAGATTTCAGCGTGAACCGGTGCCAGCGTTGGGCCGTGCTTCACCCGCTCTTCTGCTTTGTGCACCATGGTGTAGGCGTAATCGATGCCCATTCCGTAGGCACCGGAATGCTCTTTAGCTACGGCCATGACCTCGTCATAGGTGTCGCGGTTTTTCCAGTCGCGCTGCCACTCCAGCAACACCTGCTGCCAGGTAACCGGCACCACACCCGCCTGAATCATCCGCTGCATGGAGTAATCGTGTGCTGCCTGGGTGGTGCCGCCGGAGGCGTCAGCGACCATATAAATTTCGTAGCCGGAATCGTGCATTGCCGAGAGTGCGAAGGTGGTATTGCAGACTTCTGTCCACAGCCCCGAAACGATCACCTTATTGCGCCCGTTGCGCTTGAGCGCGTCCCGCACTTTCTGGTCATCCCACGAATTCATTGAGGTGCGTTCAAGAATTGGGGCATCAGGGAATACCTCCAGCAGTTCGGGATAGGTATGCCCGGAAAAGCTTTCGGTTTCGACAGTGGTGATAACGGTAGGCACGCCAAAAATACGCGCCGCTTTCGCCAGGCCTACGGTGTTGTTCTTCAGGGTTTGCCGATCAATACTCTGCACACCAAAAGCCATTTGCGGCTGTTGGTCGATGAAGATCAGCTGGGAGTTGCTGGGTGTCAGGACTTCAAGCTTGGGATTCTGCATGTTGTTCACCTTGAGAATATTTGATGGATATCGTGAAGCGCGCGGTAACTATCGCAAACCAGCCGCGCATATAATTGGATGACAATCTTTGCTTGGGATGTTTGTGTGATTCTCTGTGCCCGAGCAGAGTTCTGGCGCGATAGAACTGTCAACGACAGATAAGAAATAGCATCCTCTGTCGCAAAGCATCGCTGCCTTATTGGATGACTGTCTGAGCTTGGGATGATTTTGTGATGTGCGCAGTCAAAGGATCCTCGACGGCACAGGGCTTGCACGAAGGCATCGCGCCTTAAGGTCGGCGAATCACCAAGTTGCGGATTTCGGTCATGTCTTCCATCGCGAAACGCACGCCTTCACGGCCCAGGCCCGAATCCTTGACCCCGCCATAGGGCATGTTGTCGACCCGGTAGCTGGGTACGTCGTTGATCACCACCCCGCCGACATCGAGCCGATCCCAGGCATCGAACATCTTGAACAGGTCGCGGGTAAAGATACCTGCCTGCAACCCGAATCTGGAGGCGTTGGCCTCGGCCAGTGCGGCAGAGAAATCCGTGAAGCGTGACAGCACCGCGACCGGGCCGAACGCCTCTTCGGTAACAATCCGGGTGTCGGCAGGCACGGCTTCGAGCAGTGTGGCGTCGAGCATTGCGCCGTCGCGGCTGCCCCCGCAAAGTAAAGTGCCGCCGGCGGCGACCGCTTCATTAACCCAGCCTTCAAGCCGCGTTGCTTCATTGACATGAATCATCGGACCAATGAACGTCTCCCGCAGCTTGGGGTTGCCCGCTACCAACGTCTTCGTCCTGGCGACCAGCATGTCGCGGAAGCGGTCGTAAACGTCGGCATGAATGATGATGCGCTGCACGCCGATACAGCTTTGCCCCGACTGGTAGAAGGCACCGAAAATCACGCGTTCGAGCGCGTCGTCGAGATCGGCGTCGGCATCAATGATCACCGCGGCGTTGCCGCCGAGTTCGAGTACCACCTTCTTCTTGCCGCAACGTGCCTTGAGGTCCCAGCCAACATCGGGCGATCCGGTGAACGAGAGCAGCTTGAGCCGATCGTCGGTGGTGAACAGGTCCGCACCGTCACGGCTGGCGGGCAGAATCGAGAAGGCGCCTTTGGGCAGATCGGTTTCGGCCAGCACTTCACCGATAATGAGTGCGCCCAGAGGAGTGCGGCTCGCAGGCTTCATCACGAATGGACAGCCCACCGCGAGGGCCGGAGCAATCTTGTGCGCGGCCAGGTTCAGCGGAAAGTTGAAGGGTGATATGAACGAGCACGGCCCGATAGGCACTCGCTTCCAGATGCCCTGGTAGCCCCTGGCCCGCGCTGTGATGTCGAGTGGCTGTACCTCGCCGGTCATACGCACGGACTCCTCGGCGGCAATGCGGAAGGTGTCAATCAGCCGGCCCACCTCGCCCTCGCTGTCCTTGATCGGCTTGCCCGCCTCGACGCACAGCGCATAGGCAAGCTCATCGAACCGCTCGGTAAAGCGGGAGACACAATGGTTGAGCACCGCCTGGCGCTCGTAGCTGGCCATCTGCGCCATCGGCAAAGAGGCCTCGACCGCGCCGGTGATAGCCGCATCGATCGTAGCCGCATCGGCCTGGGCAACGCGGAACGCAATCTCACCGGTGAACTTGTCGGTCACTGCGAGATCGGCATTCGGCTGCTGCGCCACGTTGTTGAGATAGAGCGGATAGACGGACTTGAGCTTGGTCATTGGAACTCCCTACAGGAACCGCTGATTACAATTCTTTCGACAGCCGCTTGATGTCCTTGTTGAGGATCTGGTCATTCTCCGAATAGTCCACCGGGCAATCGATCAGATGGACCCCGGGCGTATCGCGGGTGTGCGCAAGCAGCTCCCGGAGATGCTCGACACTTTCAACGCGATGACCAAACGCGCCATAGCTTTCCGCGTACTTGACGAAATCAGGGTTGCCATAGCTCAAGCCCCAGTCCTTGAAGCCCATGGCCGCCTGCTTCCAGCGGATCATGCCGTAGCTATTGTCGTTGAGGATCAGCACGGTGAGGTTAAGCTTCAGGCGAACGGCGGTCTCCATCTCCTGACTGTTCATCATGAAGCCGCCATCGCCGCAGATCGCCATTACCTTGCGATCGGGATAGACCATCGCTGAGGCCATGGCCGAAGGCAGGCCAGCACCCATCGCAGCGAGTGCATTGTCGAGCAGCACAGTATTAGAGCGGTAAGCCGTATAGTTACGCGCGAACCAGATTTTGTATATCCCGTTGTCGAGGCAGATGATGCCGTCGTCGGGCATCGCTGCGCGGACCTGTTCGACCAGATAGGGCGGGAAGATGGGGAAGCGTGCATCGCCCGAGATCGATGCGGTATGCGCAACCTCGGCCTCGCGCGCCGCCAGTATTGCGTCGAAGCTCCAGCCGCCATTGGGGACGATATCCTGCTTGATCTGCCAGATCGCGTTGGCGATGTCCCCGACAACTTCGACCTGGGGGTAGTAGACGGGATCGACCTCGGCTGTCCTGGACGAGATATGGACCACCTGTGTGCCGCCCGTCTGCATGAAGAACGGCGGCTTCTCGATCACGTCATGGCCAATATTGACGATCAGGTCCGCTGCCTCGATCGCACGGTGGACAAAGTCGCCTGACGACAGGGCCGCGCAGCCGACAAACCTGGGGTGACGTTCGTCGATCACGCCTTTGCCGAGCTGAGTGGTCAGGAACGGGATGCCCGTTTTCTCGATGAACTCGTGCAGCATCCGGCAGGTCATGGTGCGGTTGGCGCCAGCGCCGATCACCAGGATTGGCGAGCTGGCCTTTTCCAGCGCATGCACCGCCGCGCGGATCGACTTCACATCGGCATTGGGCCGCCGTGTGTGGCTGCGCTTGAGCGGCAGCGATTCAGTCTTCTCGCTGGCGACATCCTCGGGAAGCTCGATATGCGTGGCACCGGGCTTCTCCTCTTCGGCAAGCCGGAAAGCCTCGCGCACCCGACTGGGAATGTTGTCGGCGCTGGCGAGCTGGTGGGTGAATTTGGTCAATGGCGTCATCATGTCGACCACATCGAGGATCTGAAAGCGGCCTTGCTTCGACTTCCTGATCGGCTTTTGCCCGGTGACCATCAGAATCGGCATGCCGCCAAGCTGCGCATAGGCGGCGGCGGTGACCAGGTTGGTCGCGCCCGGTCCCAGCGTCGCCAGGCATACGCCGGTCTTGCCGGTATGCCGGCCATAGGTCGCGGCCATGAAGCCCGCACCCTGCTCGTGCCGGGTAAGGATCAGCCGAATCCTGGTGGAGCGGCTGAGGCTGTCGAGCATGTCGAGATTCTCCTCGCCGGGAACCCCAAAGATGTACTCCACCCCCTCTTCCTCCAGGCACTGAATGAGCAGATCAGATGCTTTAGTCATGATGAGATACCCCTGGAACAGGCTGCATTGAGGATAGCGGGCGTGCGATGCTGCCTGCCCGAGCCTGTCCTTGGAAGAAAAGACAAGGTTCCAGCAAATGAACCGCTCCGCGACGCCGCTGCTCAGTGAGCATGCTTATCATTTCTTCTCTCCGGATCGAAT
>Ga0233365_1000674_pt1 | contig 15312 bp, 13 predicted proteins | sample ElkDunMinimDraft_27_FD_191535 | JGI IMG/M metagenome (GOLD analysis project Ga0233365, IMG submission 191535) | Fecal eukaryotic communites from dung pellets of Tule Elk in California, USA - Elk Dung C36 | ecosystem: Host-associated > Mammals > Digestive system > Large intestine > Fecal | place...
CGATCCGTCGACGAGTTTCTCGCCCTCGTATCCCGATTCGTCGCAGGCGACCTCCACCCAGCCGGCCGAGGTGGCCGCCGTACTCGGTTGCGAAGTCACCGGCCCATGCTAAGTCCATCTCCCCCGACAGCTCACCTGAATTTCCAGCCGTGTTCCGCGTCGCCTGGTGGGGCTCTACCCTCCGGTCTCCGGTTTGCGGGCGATGATGACGCCGAGACTGGTCCAGCGGCCACCATCGGCACGACACGAGCTGGCGGAGCGGAGATCGGTCATGAAGCGAGGTCCCCGTGTTCGCTGTCGACCGCAATTTCGGTCCGGGACCATATCCGTCGGGCCGGTTTCAAAGCCGGGTCCAACGGGCCGCGGGGGAAACGCACCGGCCCCCGTCCCGGTTACCTTCGGGCGGGGGCCGATCACGTCGACTCGACGGCTACGCGTCGATCTTCGCCATGACCTCATCGGATACGTCGAAGTTGGCCCAGACGTTCTGAACGTCGTCCGAGTCGTCCAGGGCATCGATCAGTTTCAGGACCTTGCGGGCGCCGTCCTCTTCCAACGGAACCTCGACGCTGGCCACGAAACTGGCTTCGGCCGACTCGTAGTCGTGCCCGGCCTCCTGCAACGCGGTGCGGACCGCGACCAGATCGGTGGCCTCGCTCAACACCTCGAACGCCTCACCGAGGTCGTTCACATCTTCGGCACCGGCGTCCAGGACCGCCATGAGGACGTCGTCCTCGGACAGTCCATCGCTCTTGGGAACGATGACGACACCCTTGCGGCTGAACATGTACGAGACGCTGCCCGGTTCGGCGAGCTGTCCACCGTTTCGGGTCAACGCGGTGCGAACCTCGGCCGCGGCCCGGTTGCGGTTGTCGGTGAGGCACTCGATCAGCACCGCGACCCCACCAGGCGCGTAGCCCTCGTACATGATCGTCTGGTAGTCCACCCCGGCGCCGTCGGCTCCCGATCCGCGCTTGACGGCGCGGTCGATGTTGTCGTTGGGCACGGAGTTCTTCTTCGCCTTTTGAATGGCGTCGTAGAGAGTGGGGTTTCCTTCGGGGTCGCCTCCACCGGTCTTGGCGGCGACTTCGACGTTCTTGATGAGCTTGGCGAAGAGTTTGCCGCGCTTCGCATCGATGGCGGCCTTCTTGTGCTTAGTAGTTGCCCATTTGGAGTGGCCGCTCATCAGTCCTCTTTCGTCTCGATGCCAGCTGTACTGCGATGACCGTCACGGTCACGCGTCACGCACCAGATCGACGAAGGCCCGGTGGACCCGCAGATCCCCCGTCACTTCAGGATGGAAAGCGGTCGCCATCACGTTTCCGGCGCGCACCGCGACGATCTTACCGTCCGCCGGTCCCCCGGTTATCCGCCCGATCACCTCGACCCCCTCGCCGACCCGCTCGGCCCATGGCGCCCGGATGAACACGGTGCGAAACGGACCGCCGTCGATCCCGTCAAGGGTCACATCCGTCTCGAAGGAATCGACTTGCCGCCCGAACGCGTTGCGACGAACCGTCATGTCGATCGCGGACAGGACCTCCTGGTCCTCGCGGCCGTCGAGAACCTCGGTACCCAGCATGATCATTCCGGCGCACGAACCGTAGGCGGGCATTCCCGACCGCAGTCGATCCCGCAGTGGGGCGAGCATGTCGAAGGCCACCAGCAGTTTGCTGATCGTGGTGGATTCACCGCCCGGGATCACCAGGGCGTCGACCCGGTCGAGCTCGGCGGGACGGCGAACCGGCACGGCCGTCACCGACAGTCTCTCGAGCGCGCTGAGGTGTTCGGCGACGTCACCCTGCAGCGACAGCACACCAATCGTCGGCATGATGCCCCCTTTCCGCGGCGAATGTATCTCGTGGTCACCCTCGGACGGTTCGTTCGACGGGTTCGGGAGAAAACTACGGGATCAGATGCTTACTAACTTGTCAGTAAGTGTGTTAACGTGACGCACACCGCAATCGGTCAGCCGATCGCAAAACATCGAAATATTTGGAGATCTAGATGGTTTCCCGGCGCACCATCCTCGCCTCCGCCTCACTGGGGGCACTGTCCACTCCGATGTGGCTTCCCGGCACGGCCACCTCGCAATCGACGATCGCCGCACCCGAGACCTGCGAACTCGCCCTGGAAAACGACGGCGGCGGCAATCTCAACGCCTACGTCACCGGCCGCGAGTTCGGCACCGACCGCATGGTGCTGCTTCGAGCCGACAGCAGTCTCTACTACTTGGAGGAGCCCGGAGCACCCAACACGCCGCTTCCGGTGGACTGTTCCATCCCGGTGGGCGACTCCACGGTGTTGACACTGCCGCGCATGTACGGAGCAAGGATCTACTTCGTCCGCGACGACACGTTGAACTTCTTCGTCAACCCGGGACCGGCACTGGTCGAACCGGCCTTCGCCACCCCGGACGACTCCAACTACTCCAAGATCTGGTCGTTCTGCGAGTTCACGTTCAACGACTTCCAGATCTACGTCAACATTTCCTATGTGGATCTGGTTACGGCGTTGCCGATCGGACTCACCCTGGTAGGCAACGAGACCCACACGGTGGCGAAGCTGCCCGACGGAGCCGTCGACCGCATCGCCGACGAACTGAACGCACAGGCCGGCACCGACGGACAACCGTGGGACCAACTCGTGCTGCGCGACGGCTCCGGCACAGTCCTGCGCGCAGTGTCACCGCAATCGGTCATGGCACCGTACTTCGACCGGCCCGACGAGATGCCGTTCCGCGACCACTGGAGCGCCTACATAGATCAGGTCTGGCAGAAATACCGCACCACCGATCTCAACGTCGACATCCAGGGCGGTGGTGGCGTCTTCACCGGCCGCGTCGACGGTGACGTACTCACCTTCACCGGCGGGCACACCTTCGTCAAACCGGTCTCGCGCGACATCTTCACGTGCAACCACGGGCCGTTCACCAACAATCCGGACGACCCCGACGCCAAGAAGGGCATCCTGGCGCGACTGGCCGCCGCGTTCAACCGCAGCACCATTCTGGACGTGGCCGATCAACCCAACGGCGCCGGCGCCGAGGATTACTACCAGCACGACGGGACCAACCATTGGGCTCGGGCCGTGCATCAGCACTCCCCCATCGGTTACGCCTTCCCCTATGACGATGTGCGTCCCGACGGCCAACCCGACGAGTCGGGAGCCGCCAACGACGAGAACCCGCGACGATTGACCGTCCACGCCGGATAGTCACCACGAATGGGCCGGTCCGATGTCGGACCGGCCCATTCGTGACGCCGGGCGAGGAAACTCGCCGCGAGGTCTTCCGTAATCGCATCGTGTCGTGCCATGCTCACCCATAACCGCCGAAAACCGAACATCAGCGCGACAACTCGCGCCACTTGTCTCTTCTGGGCGCTTCGTCACAGCCGCCACTTCGCAGTTCGAGATCCAATCGCAATCTTTCGCACTTACTGACAAGTTAGTAAGCTTGCTACGATCAGCGCGATATGTGACCCGCCTTACTCCCCCAGGAGGGCCTAGTGACAGCATCCAAAGCCGCCACTGTCGAGTCCACAATCAATCAGCAACTGGCCCGGTTGAGCCTGGCGGACAAGGTCCGGTTGCTCACCGGGTCGGGTCCCTGGGCTCTGCATTCCCTGCCGTCCATCGGTTTGCGAGCCGTGTCCATGGGCGACGGCCCCGCCGGAATCCGAGGTGTCACCGACCAACCCAGCGAGACCGGCGCGTCCTTCCCCTCTCCGACCGCATTGGCCGCGACCTGGGACCTCGACCTGGCCAACCGCCTGGGCGGACTGTTCGCGGCCGAAGCCCGGCGGCACAACGTGGACGTGGTGTTGGCGCCGGTGGTGAACCTCCAGCGCACCCCGGTGGGCGGGCGGCACTTCGAGTGCTTCTCCGAGGACCCGTATCTCACCGGCCGCATCTCCGGCGCGCTGGTCACCGCGATCCAGGCGGCGGGAGTGGCCGCGTGCGCCAAACACTTCGTTGCCAACGACTCCGAGACCGCGCGCACCGAGTACGTCGCACACATCGACGAGCGGACCCTGCGCGAGGTGTATCTCGCGCCGTTCGAAACCCTGGTGTCCGAATGTGGTGTGTGGACGGTCATGGCTGCATACAACGGATTGCTGCTGGGTGAGGAGAACTCCAGCGCGACCGAACATCATGGACTCCTGACCGGGTTGCTCAAGGAGGAGTGGGGCTTCGACGGCACCGTCATCAGCGATTGGACCGCCGCCAACACCACCGTCCAGACCGCCAACGCGGGCCTCGACGTGGTCATGCCCGGCCCGGGCGGTCCGTGGGAGTCGTCGCTGTACAAGGCGGTGAAGCAGGGTGAGGTGGCCGAGGAGGTCGTCGACGACAAGGCGCGCCGAATCCTGCGGTTGGCCCATCGCGTGGGGGCCTTCGCCGAGGCGCCGGCGATCGAACCCGTCGCGGCCAGTCCGCTGCTGCGGGAACTGGGAGCCCGATCCACGGTGGTCGTCAAGGACGATGCGGGCCTGATGCCACGCGCCGCCGGTGAGGTCAGGCGCCTGGCGCTGATCGGCCCCAACGCCGTCGACACGTTCTTCCAGGGCGGCGGCAGCGCTCACGTCAACCCGGATCACCTGGTGACACCCTACGACGGGTTGCGCTCCGCACTGTCCGACGACACCGTGATCACGGTGTGCCGGGGTGGCTATGCCCGGCCACACGAACCCGACATCGATCGTGCCCGACTGATCGACGACGACGCGTCGATGCTGGACCTGCTGGATCAATCCGGCGAAGTCATCGAATCGGTCCCGATCGCCGACGGCTGGGCACGCGGGCTGGGAGCCGAGGCCGTATCCGCGCGGCTGCGTGCGCGAATCCAGCTGTCCGAGCCCGGCCGCCACTGGCTGGGCATCGGAACGGTGGGTACGTTCACCATCCGCATCGACGGTGAAATCGTCGCCGCCAGCGAGGTGTCGGCAGGTCACGATGTCGTCCTCGACTCCAGCGTCAACGCGCCGCCCTCGCACGGTGGACACGTCGACATCGTCGAACCCCGCGAGGTCCTGCTGGAAGTCGATCTCCAGATCATCGAGGCGTGGGGGCACGGCCGCTTCAGCCGCGCCGTCATCCGCCACCGGGAGCCCGGCGCCGGCGTCGATCAGGAGATCGCCGACGCCGTCGCCGCGGCCACCGCCGCCGACCTGGCGGTGGTCATGGTCGGCACCAACAGCGAGATCGAGTCCGAGGGCTTCGATCGACCCGACCTCGACCTGCCCGGCCGCCAGGACGACCTGGTCCGGCAGGTCTGTCGCGCCAACCCGAACACGATCGTGGTGGTCAACGCCGGCGCCCCGGTCCTCCTGCCGTGGCTCGACGAGGTGTCCACCGTGATCTGGACCTGGTTCCCCGGACAGGAGTGCGGTGACGCTCTCGCCGATGTCCTCTTCGGCCGAACCGAACCGTCCGGTCGACTGCCCTGGACACTACCGGTGAGCCACGAGCAGTCGCCCGTTCCGAACGCGATCCCGGTCGATGGCGTGGTCGACTACCGCGAAGGCCTCCACATCGGGTATCGGGGTTATCTGAAGAACGACGTGACTCCCGCGGTGCCGTTCGGTCACGGACTGGGCTGGACCCGTTGGGATTACCGCGACATCGACATCGCCAGTACCGACACCGAGGTCATCGCGTCGGTGACGGTGTCCAACGTCGGCCCCCGGCACGGCCACGAAACCGTTCAGGCCTATCTGGAGTTTCGGGGTGACGGCCCGGAACGACCGGTCAGGTGGTTGGCGGGATTCGCGGTCGTCGACGCCGCCCCAGGGGAGACCACCACGGCCTCGGTCGCGGTTCCATCGCGCGCCTTCCAGGTGTGGGACCCGACCTCGGCCGCGTGGGTGACCCCGCCGGGCGACTATGTCCTCCAAGTAGGACGTTCCGTTTCGGACATTCGGTTCACCCGAGATGTCCCCCACCCGTGACTCGCTCGCTCAACCCCCGCTTAGGCAAGGAGACCCCTCATGAGACGACGCACGATATTCAAGCTCCTGGGCGGAGCCGGTGCCGCCACCTTCCTCGCCTCCTGTGGCGGTGACGGTGGCAGTGGCGCCGCCCGAGTGCTCACCGTCGGCATGCCCAACGGCGCCCTCACCGAGAACCACAATCCGTTCATGCCCGACTCGGCCGCCAACAAACTCGGGTATCGCTGGCTGATCTACGAACCGTTGGCCCAGGTCAACATGATCGCCCCCGACTCCGACCCCACGCCGTGGCTGGCCACCGAGTGGACGTGGAACGAGGACTACACCAGCATCGAACTGACTATTCGCGACGGCGCCACCTGGACCGACGGCAAGCCGCTGACCGCCGAGGACGTCGCGTTCACCTTCAACCTTCTTCGTGACAACGACGCGCTCAACACCGAGGCACTGCCGTTCGTCGAAGCCACTGCCGACGGCAACGTGGTCACCGTCGGCTTCGACTCTCCACAGTTCATCAACCAGGGCAAGGTGCTGGCCAGTATGGTGCTGCCCCAGCACGTCTGGACCGCCATGGACGATCCGTCGACCGACATCAACCTCAGTCCGGTCGGAAGCGGCCCGTACGTGTTGAAGAGCTGGACCACCCAGGTGGTCACGGTCGAGCCCAACTCCGAGTACTGGGGTGGGAAGCCCGAAGTCCCGGAGATCCGGTTCACCTCCTACAACGACAACAACGCCCAGACCACCGCGCTGGCCAACGGTGAGTGCCAGTGGTCCTATGTGTTCATCCCCGACTATCAGAAGATCTTCATCGACAAGGACCCGGAGAACCACCACCTGTGGTTCCCGTCGGGGCTGGGAATTCACGGACTGTGGATCAACCACGCTCGACCACCGTTCGACAACCTCGCGATGCGCAAGGCCATGAACATGGTGATCGACCGGGTCATGGTCCACGAGATCGGCGAATCGGGCCTGTACCCGTTGGTGGACAGCCTGACCGGCATTCCCCGCCCGGCCGGTGACGCGTTCATCTCGCCGGAGTACCAGGACGCGACGCACCAGGTCGACGTCGCCGGTGCTCGCGAGGTTCTGGAGGAGGCCGACTTCAGCTGGGACGGTGACGGCAACCTGCTCACCCCCGAGGGTGAACCGGTGACCATGGTGTTGTGCGACCCGGCCGGCTGGTCGGACTATCTGGCGTCGCTGGCCATCATCGCCGACAACCTCAAGGAGATCGGTGTCCAGGCCACGGTGGACGCCCTGGAGCCCGACGTCTGGTTCGACGCGATCGCGGTGGGCGATTTCGACGCCATGCTGCACTGGACCGCCACCGGTGTCACCCCCTACGAGATCTTCGCCAACTGCATGGACCAGGCCTACTACAAGGAGCTCGGCGAGTCGGCGTCGTGGAACTTCGGCCGGTTCGACAGCGCGGAGGCGACCGAGGCGCTGCGCGAATACGCCGCCACCGTCGATGACGAGGCCAGGGAGGAGGCGATGGCCACGCTCCAGCGGATCATGGTCGAGGAGATCCCGATGATCCCGCTGGTGGCCGGACCGATCGGCGGCGAGTACTCCACAAAACACTGGGTGGGATGGCCCAGCGAGGAGGACCCGTACGCGATGCCGCAGCCGACCCAGCCCAGCATCTCCCAGATCGTGATGCGGCTCAAGCCCGCCTGACGCGTCGGCTGGCCCGGTCAGGGTAGGGCCAGCCCCCGTTCCCCCGGCTTTCCCCGCTTTCCTCGACGACCGATGGGTAGCCCATGACAACCACTCAGTTGCCCCGTTCCCTCGACGACCCGGTCCTGTCGGCGCGCTCATTGAGTAAGCGCTTTCGGCTCAACCGAGGTCGCCACCAGTACCTACATGCCGTCGACAACGTCGACCTCGATCTTCACCGGGGCACCGTCGTGGCCCTGGTGGGCGAGTCCGGTTCCGGAAAGTCCACCGTGGCCAGATTGATGGCCCAGCTGTATCCGGCGACCGGAGGCTCCGTTCACCTCGATGGACAGACCGTCAAAGCCAAGGGCGGCAGACGATTTCGCGCCTACGCCCGTCAGGTGCAACTCATTCTGCAGGACCCGTTCGCCTCGCTCAACCCGATTCACACCGTCCGATATGTACTGACTCGGTCGCTGCGCATCCACAACCCGGGACTGCGGCGCGACGCGCTGGAGGACCGACTCGGCGAACTGCTGACCAAGGTGCACCTGCAACCGGAACGGTTCCTGGAGAAGTTCCCCCACGAACTGTCCGGCGGGCAACGCCAGCGCGTGTCGATCGCGCGGGCGCTGGGAGCCAACCCACGGGTCCTGCTGGCCGACGAGCCGGTATCCATGTTGGACGTATCGATCCGGCTTGGCGTGCTGAACCTCCTCACCGAGCTCAAGAACGACCTCAACCTGGCGATCCTGTACATCACCCATGACATCGCCTCGGCCCGCTACTTCGCCGACGAGACGTTCGTGATGTACGCCGGGCAGATCGTGGAGCGCGGCGACTCCGAATCCGTCACCCAACGCCCGGCGCATCCCTACACCCAGCTGCTGATCGCCTCGGCTCCCGATCCCGACGCGCTCGGTGCCCGGGACGTCGACCTCAGCTCCACCGGAGAGCCGCCCAGCCTGGTCAATCCGTCCGCCGGGTGCCGATTCGCGCCTCGCTGCCCGTCGGTGATGTCACGGTGTCGCACCGAGTCGCCGCCGACGTTCTCACTTGGCGACGGCAAGTCGGCGGCGTGCTGGCTGTACGAGGAGGGTGCGACATGAAGTACCTGCTGAGGCGGGGAGCGTTCTACCTGCTCACCGCGTGGGCCGCCATCACGCTGAACTTCTTCATCCCCCGCATGCTTCCCGGCGACCCGGTGCGTTCACTGATCAACCGGTTCCAGGGACGAATCAGCGTCGAGGCCACCGAATCCCTCTACATTCTCTTCGGACTGGATGAGGGTCGTCCACTATGGCGACAGTATCTCGACTACTGGGGCAACCTGTTCTCCGGCGATCTCGGGCTGTCGTTCGCGTACTTCCCCACTCCGGTCGCCGACATCATCGGGCAGAGTCTTCCGTGGACACTCGTGTTGGTGGGTCTGTCCACCATCCTCAGTTTCCTGCTGGGAACCATGCTGGGAATCTGGGTCGGTTGGCGCCGCGGCACCTGGGCCGACGGACTTCTCCCGGTGACCAACTTCTTCGCCGCGATCCCGTACTTCTGGATCGGTCTACTCGCCATCGCGCTGTTCGCCGTGGTGTGGCCGGTCTTCCCCGCCTCGGGCGGCTACGACGGCGGACTGATCCCGTCGGCGACCCCGGAGTTCATCGGATCGGCCGTCTACCACGGCATCCTTCCCGCCGTCACGATCATCATCAGCTCGATGGCCGGCTGGATTCTGGGCATGCGCAACATGATGGTCACGGTGTCCTCGGAGGATTACGTGACCGTCGCGCACGCCAAGGGACTGCCCGAGCGCAAGGTGATGGTCGGATACGCCGCCCGCAACGCGATCCTGCCCAACATCTCCGGCTTCGCGCTGTCGCTGGGCTTCATCGTCGGCGGCACCCTCGTCACCGAGATGGTGTTCACCTATCCGGGTATCGGATACATGCTCTATCAGGCCGTCGGCGCCAAGGACTACCCACTCATGCAGGGCTTCTTCCTGGTCATCACCCTGTCGGTGCTGGTCGCCAACATGCTGGCCGACATCGCCTACGCCGTACTCGATCCCCGGACCCGTCAGGAGGCATGAGACATGGTCACCGCCGTCGAACCCCCGGCTGTAACACCCGGAGCCACCACTGCCCGACGCTCCCGGCGCGGCAGTACGAATCTGTTGTTTCTTCGCAACCGCAAGACGGTCGTCGGGTTGATACTCCTGACGTTCTTCATGGTCTTGGCGCTCATCGGCGACGTCATCGCCCCTTACGATCCCTCGGCGACCTCACCGATCGGACTCCAACCTCCGTCGACCGATCACCTGCTCGGCACCACTTCCCTGGGCCAGGACATCCTGTCGCAGATTCTGGTCGGCACGCGCGGCGTCCTCGTCGTGGCGTTCCTGGCGGGGGCGCTGGCGACGGTCCTGTCGGTCCTGGTGGGCATCACCGCCGGATACCTCGGCGGCACCAGCGACGAGGTCCTGTCCCTGGTGTCCAACATCTTCCTGGTCATTCCGGCACTGCCGCTGATCATCATCGTGACCGGGCTGCTGCCCAGCGCCGGTGGCCTCACCATCGCCCTCATCATCGCGCTGACCGGCTGGGCATGGGGTTCACGGGTGCTGCGGGCGCAGACGCTGTCGCTGCGCAATCGCGACTTCGTCGAGGCCGCGCGCGCCAACGGCGAGTCCACCTGGCGCATCATCATCTTCGAGATCCTGCCCAACCTCACCGCCGTCATCGCCTCCGGTTTCATCGGCACCGTCATCTTCGCGATGCTGTCGGAGATCACGTTGGCATTCATCGGCGTCACGAGCATCAGCGACTGGAACTGGGGAACCATCCTGTTCTGGGCGCAGAGCAATCAGGCGCTGGCCATGGGCGCGTGGTGGTGGTTCGTACCGGCCGGACTGTGCATCGCCGGGGTCGGCACCGCCCTGACCCTGATCAATTTCGGCATCGACGAGTTCGTCAATCCCCGGCTGCGCTCCACCGGACAGAACGCGAAAGTGCTGCGCGCCAAAAAGATTCGTGCCCGCGTCGGATTCACGCCGGTGCTTCGCGACACCACGGCCGATCGGAAGCCGCCACGAGGGGCTCCGCCATCGAGAAGGACTCCACTGCCGAAGGAGCAGCCATGACCCTCCACAGTAATCAACCGGTCCTGGAGATCCGGAACCTCAGTGTCGACTACGGCTACGACGACAACGCGGTTCACGCGCTGCGCGGTGTCGACCTGACGCTGCACGCCGGCGAGGTGCTGGGGCTGGCCGGTGAGAGTGGCTGCGGCAAGTCGACGCTCGCCTACGCCGCGACCCGGCTGCTGCCACCGCCGGGCCTGATCACCGGTGGCGAGGTCATCTTCACCAGCACTCGCGACGATCGTCGGTTCGATCTGCTGACCGCCGACGACCGCCGGCTGCGCGCCACACGATGGGAGGACACCGCCATCGTGTTCCAGGGAGCCATGAACTCCCTCAACCCGGTCTACCGGATCGGGCGACAGCTCACCGACGCGATCGCGGCTCACCGCCCGCAGCAGTCGGCCGCCGACCGGTCGGCCCGCGCTCACGAGCTCCTGGAGCTGGTGGGCATCCCGGCCAACCGGATGCGCAGTTACCCTCACCAGTTGTCGGGTGGAATGCGGCAGCGCGTCATGATCGCCATGGCGCTGGCACTGGAGCCGCAGATCGTCATCATGGACGAGCCGACCACCGCGCTCGATGTCGTCGTGCAGCGTCAGATCATCCAGCAGCTGATGCGATTGCGCACCGAGTTGGGCTTCGCGGTCGTCTTCATCACCCATGACGTGTCGCTGCTGATCGAACTGGCCGATCGGATCGCGGTCATGTACGCCGGTCAGATCATTGAGGACGCCACCGCCGTCGAGATGTACCGCGCCCCACGTCACCCCTACACCGACGGCCTGCTGCACTCGTTCCCGCCGCTGCACGGTCCTCGACAGGAACTGGGCGGAATCCCGGGTTCGCCACCGGATCTGGTCGCGCTGCCCGCCGGATGCTCGTTCGCCCCGCGTTGCCGGTTCGCCTTCGACCGGTGCGAGACCGATCATCCGGTGCTGACCAAGACCGCGTTGGGAGATGAGGAGTCACACCGCCGGGTGGCGTGTTTTCAACACGATCGAGACGCCGAGAGCATTCCCGATTCGCTTATGGTCAGGCACTCCTGATGAACTCGACCCGGGGTGAGCGCCCGGTTCGGCCCGCCCCCTGTGTGTTCAACTGTGCCCGAGACTACACAGCTTACTAACCATTTAGTAAGTAGCCGTTATCGAAGTAGGCTTAACGCTATGACCGATGCCAACGGGAACGTCACGTCCACTCGCCCCGCAAAGGAGAAAGGCCCCCGGCAACTGCGTTCCGAACAACGCCGCCAGGAAATCCTCCGCGCCGCCGCCACGACGTTCGGTGCACGTGGGTACCGCAACGGCTCTCTCGGTGAGATCGCGGACCAGGTTGGCATCACCCACGCCGGAATCCTGCACCACTTCGGTTCCAAGAACCAGCTGCTGCTGGAGGTCCTGGACTATCGGGACAAGGTCGACGTCGAACAGTTGGAAGGGCAGCACCCGCCCGAGGGACTGCCGCTGTTCAAGCACCTGGTCGACACCGCCCGAAACAACACTCGCCGCCCCGGCATCGTCCAGACCTACGCGGTGTTGTCGGCCGACTCGGTCACCGACGACCACCCGGCCCAGGAGTACTTCCGCGACCGGTTCACCGGGCTGCGCACCATGATCGCCCGGTCGCTTACACAGATCTGCGAATCGGACGACATGCCGCCGGACTCCGACATCGACACCGCCGCCTCGGCGATCATCGGAGTCATGGACGGTCTTCAAGTCCAATGGCTCCTCGACGAGGACGCCGTCGACCTGCCCGACGCCACCGCGTTCGCCATCGACGCGATCCTGACCGCGCTGGTGGCGGGCCGAACCGGGGAACGCCTTCGCTGATTGACTGACCAAACCGGTCAGAGCAACGCCCGAAACCGGCCATACCCTGCTGAACCCGCCCGTCATTCCGGTTCGGTCAGGCGGGTCGAATAACCATCGGACATCGACACCGGTTAACCTGCTCCAGCAGGAGAACACCATCCCGAGGAGAAGCCATGGCCAAGCAACTCAACCCTATGCCGCCTTCGGCGAAAGCAGCCCGACGGACCATATGGGTACAGGTGCTGGTGCTATTGGGACTGGCCGGATGGGTCTGGTTCGGACACGAGAACCGTCACGACTGGATTCCCTCGCTCATCGCCGACGACATCTACCGCACCGCTGCCGGACTGGCCGCCGCGGCCGTCGGTCTCCTCGTCCTCTCCGGACTCATGCGATACCAGTGGCGCTGGGTCTGGATTCTGATCCTGCTGGTCCAACTCGCCTGGTTGGCCGGCGACGTGTGGATCGGCGTGGCGGGCATCAACTGGTGGATCGTCGTCGTGTTGGCGATTCCGCCGGTCATCGTCCTGATCGCCATGATCGGACGAGTGTCTCGCCGCTGGTTCCATCACTAGACGTTCATCCCCGACCACAAGGATGTCATGAGTTTCCTTTCGCCGTCCCGCTTCGGTGGTTCCGAGTCGCCCACCAACCCGATTCGCATACCCCGGATTCTCATGTGGGTCCAAGTGGTCCTGCTGGTCGTCACCGCGGTCGGAACCCTCAACTCCATACGCACCCTTCAGGGGTTGAGCGACCAGGAGCTCGCCGAGCAGACCGAAGGAATGCTCACCCGGCAGACCGACATCGACTACACCACCGGCTGGGTCATCACGATCTGCCTGTTCCTGTTGGCGGCGAGCCTGGCGTGGTGCGCCTGGAAACTGACCACCCGAACACGTCAGATCCGCATCATGACCGTCTCGACCGAGGGACTGCTCGGCGTGGTCGTCCTGTTGACGATGCCGTCGCTGTGCAATCTGTTGTTGATCGTGCTGCCCGCGATCGTGGTCGTCGTGGTGCTGTTCCGGGAACCCGCCAAGAGCTGGTTCATCGACACCCGTCAACCACCCGCCGACGGTGAAGCCGACAAGGCCGGCTGAATGCCTGACAACGACGAGAGGGGCCCGTGGAGAATTCTCCACGGGCCCCTCTGACGTCCACAGTGAGCCGGTGAGTTCACACCCGAGGTGCGGCTCGCGGCGTCACGGGCGCGGCTTACCAGCCTCGCTTGGCGAACTGCTGGTTTTCCGGCAGAGTATCGACGTTCAACCCGACCATCGCCTCGCCCAGGCCACGGGACTCCCTGGCGATGACGTCCGGGTCGTCGTAGAACGCGGTGGCCTTCACGATCGCCTGAGCGCGCTTGGCGGGGTCACCGGACTTGAAGATGCCCGAACCCACGAACACGCCTTCGGCGCCCAACTGCATCATCATGGCGGCGTCCGACGGAGTCGCGATGCCACCGGCGGTGAACAGGACGACCGGCAGCTTACCGGCCTGAGCCACCTCGGCGACCAGCTCGTACGGCGCGCGCAGTTCCTTGGCGGCCGTGTAGAGCTCGGTGGAGTCCAACGTGGTGAGTCGCTTGACGTCCGCGCGGATCTGCCGCATGTGGCGGGTCGCCTCGACGACGTTGCCGGTCCCGGCTTCGCCCTTGGAGCGAATCATCGCCGCGCCCTCACTGATGCGGCGCAGGGCCTCACCGAGGTTGGTGGCGCCACAGACGAACGGCACGGTGAAGGGCCACTTGTCGATGTGGTTGGCTTCGTCGGCCGGGGTCAGCACCTCGGACTCGTCGATGTAGTCGACTCCCAGCACCTGAAGCACCTGGGCTTCGACGAAGTGCCCGATGCGGGCCTTGGCCATCACCGGGATGGACACCGCCTCGATGATCCCGTCGATCATGTCGGGGTCGCTCATCCGAGACACACCGCCCTCGACACGGATGTCGGCGGGCACCCGCTCCAGGGCCATGACAGCCACAGCACCGGCGTCCTCGGCGATCTTCGCCTGCTCGGGGGTCACGACGTCCATGATGACGCCGCCCTTGAGCATGTCGGCCATGCCGCGTTTAACTCGAGCGGTACCGGTCGAGTTCTCTGTAGTCGCCTGGTCGTTAGTCACGCTCGGCCGCTCCTTCGCGTACGTGAGGGATGATCAACGCATCCAATCCTACGCAGGAGACCCACGCCACTTACTCGGCGGTGACGACTCGCTTCGCTGGTCAAGCCGTGAGTTTCGCCACCCGGACTTGACTCGGGCGCGGCGGGATGGGGCCCGGCCCGGCAGTGGCCCGAGACACCATGCGGGTGCCGACTTCGCCATAGGGGCGGCTAGGCTGGCGCCGACCACAAGTGGAGATCGGCAAAACTCTTGCGCGGAAAGGGATGCCGCCTGTGAAGATCAGCTTTCTGATCCACTCGCTGTACAACGTCGGGGGCACCATCCGCACCACGCTCAGTACGGCGACCGCGCTGGCCGACCGGGGGCACGAGATCGAACTGGTCACCGTGTTTCGGCGCCGGACCGTCCCGGTCTTCGTCTGGGATGAGCGGTTTCGCGTCGTCGAACTGCTCGACACGCGTAAGGCGGCAGAGCCGTTGAGCCCCGCCGACGCCAAACTGGCCGCCAAGCCGGCTCGGGTGTTTCCCCGCAACGAGGGACGTTACGCGCAGTACAGCCGGCTCACCGACCGGCTGATCGCCGACTACCTGCGCTCATGCGATGCCGATGTCATCGT
>Ga0233365_1000676_pt1 | contig 15276 bp, 14 predicted proteins | sample ElkDunMinimDraft_27_FD_191535 | JGI IMG/M metagenome (GOLD analysis project Ga0233365, IMG submission 191535) | Fecal eukaryotic communites from dung pellets of Tule Elk in California, USA - Elk Dung C36 | ecosystem: Host-associated > Mammals > Digestive system > Large intestine > Fecal | place...
CGCTTCGGGAAGCCGTTCGCAAGATCCATGAGGCCGTCGACACCGAGGAGCAGCAGGTCATCGGCTGGATAGCGGATGACATGAGTGAGATCGAGACGCACCGGGACAGCATTCTCCCGCGTCGGCCGGCGCTGGCCTCGCAGCAGCGGATCGACGACTCGTTCGACCTGCCGCCGATCCTGAGGTGAGACTCCCGGGGATGGTTGGCCGGAGGTGGTTCCCCGGTCAGCCGTCCCCGGGTTCGCCTGCGGTCACCAGGCCGGATTCGTAGGCGAACACCACGGCCTGCGCGCGGTCGCGCAGGCCGATCTTGGCGAAGATCCGGTTGATGTGGGTCTTCACCGTCTGCTCGGCGACGAACAGCTGCCGCGATATCTCCTGATTGGACATGCCACGGGCGATGAGCCGCAGCACTTCGCGCTCCCGTTCGGTCAGTTCGGCCAGTCGCGGTGATCGGGTCGGCGCAGTGGGGCGGGAACGGGCGAACTCCGCGATGAGCCGTCTGGTCACCGAGGGCGCCAGTAGTGCCTCACCGGCGGCGACTATCCGGACCGCCGCGATGAGGTCGTCCGGCGGGGCGTCCTTGAGCAGGAAACCACTGGCGCCGTAACGAAGTGCCTCATAGATGTAGTCGTCGATGTCGAACGTGGTCAACATGATGACGCTGGGGCGATGGTCGCCGTCGGAACCAAGCAGTCGTTTCGCCGCCTCCAGACCGTCCATCTCGGGCATGCGCACATCCAGGAGGACCACATCGGGCCGCAGCGCGGGAACCCGGTCGACGGCTTCGCGTCCGTTGGCGGCGTCTCCGACGACGATCATGTCGTCCTGTGCCGCCAGCAACGCCGCGAATCCGGCGCGCACCATCGCCTGGTCGTCGGCGATGAACACGCGAATCGTCATATCGGCTCCCTCGACGGTGTCAGTGGCAGTACCGCTCGTACCGCGAAGCCGCCACCGTCGGTGGTGGCGGCCTCCAACTGCCCATCGAGTAGTTTGACCCGTTCGCGCATTCCGGCCAACCCCAGCCCCGTTCCCACGATCCCCGAGGAATTGGGTGACGAGGGCGGCCCGTTGACGATGTCCACACTCAGTTCATCGGCATTCAGGGTGATGTCCACCCGAGTCGGGGCGCCAGGTGCATGCCTGACCACATTGCTCAACGCCTCCTGGGTGATCCGGTACCCGGTCAGCGATACCGCCTCGGGGACCGCGGTGACATCTCGGTCATCGGCCACCATCGACAGTTCAACCTCGGTGCCCGTGCGGCGCACCGAATCCACCAGAGCCGCGATCCGATCCAGGCCCGGCTGCGGTTCCCGGACCGCGTCATCATGCTCATTGCGGAGGACGGCCAGCAGACGCCGCAACTCCGCAAGCGACTCACGAGCCTGTTCACTGATGGAAGTCAATTCCTGACGGGCGTTCTCGGGAAGATCGGGCAACCGATACTGTGCCGTGGCCGCCTGCACGGCGATGACCGACATGTGGTGGGCGACAACATCGTGCAGCTCTCGGGCGATGCGGGTGCGCTCCTCGAGCATGCGACGCCTAGCCCGCTCCTCAGTGGTCAATTGCGCTTCGGAAGCGACTCGGGCCTGTGCTTTGCGGATGGCTCGCACCGACCAACCGATCACCGCCGCCATCAGGCCCAGCAGGCCGATAAGCAGCAAATTCTCCTCGGACTGGTGCAAGACGCCGTTGAAGGCGATCGCGAACCCCAGAAGCAGACTCCCGAGCCACACCGCAAAAGACCACAACGGACGGTAATCGCGGGCGGCCGCGAACTGGACGACGAGAAGCGTGAGCAGGCCGGGCACCGACACCGGCCAAGGGTTATCGCCCATCTGGGCGGCGGGAGTGACCGCCAATATCCAGACCACTGATATCAGCCAAAGCAACCAGGCGGCCAGCGCTTTGAAACGCGCGACAACGACTGCCGCGCCGGTCAACAGCGCGGGCAATACGCCTAGGCCGGTGTTTTGATACCCGTTGCCCATCGCATCGAACTGGGTCATGAACGTCATGAACATGATCCAGGCGAACGGCACCGAACCGGGCCCGAGCAGGGCCAACAACGTCACAGCCGAGAAACGCCATGAGGGGTCACCGGCGGGACCTGTGTCGATCAGGAGACTGATGAGACGTCGGATCGGTTTCTTTCGCCAGCGCACCGCCACAACGATAGGCAGTGATCCCCGCGATCACCTCGCCCCGAGGGTGGGTGTCGAGGCCGATCATCAACCCGGAGGTCTACGGCCGATTCCGAGCTTCGGCTTGAGGCGTCGGCACCGTTTCGTTCATAGCGTCGCCGTCATGACAACGCACATGGATTTCACCGTCGCCGAAGCCGAGAGTGTCCTCGTCGGGGACGACCGCCTGGACCGTTGGGTCCGGTGGTCGGCCGCCGTGGCCGCGTTGATCGCGCTGGCCGGATTCGGTTTCCTGCACGGGTACCTGGCCGAGGTGGTCGACCCGGTGCGTCAACCGGTGTCCAGTTACGCGCTGACCGAGCCCGGAGCGATCGGGTTCGCCGTCGGTGCGCTGGGCATGGCGGCGGCCGGCGGTGCGTTGGCGCTGCGGTTCGCCGGTCGAGCCTGGGTGTGCTGGCCGCTGATCGTCAGCTCCGCCATGTACGTGCTGGTGGTGCTGTTCCCCACCGACGCGGGGGTGGCGGTGTCGACGGTGGGCGGCCAGATTCACCGCTACGCGGCGGGCGTGGCCTTCGTGGCGGTGACGATCGTGGCGATGGTCGCCGCCCGGCGGTCGGGATGGTTGCTGCGGGTGGTCGCCGGTTCGGCGGTGTTGATGTTGTTGGTGACCACGGTCAACACGTTCCTGCCGCAGCTGGCGGACGGTGGGGACTGGCGCGGTGTTCCGCAGCGCGCCCTCCTGATGATCCATATCGGACTGTTCCTGGTGCTGGCGCGACGGTCGGTCGATCGGGGAACCGACCGACCTGTCCTGCCGTCGCCGCCCGTCGCGGCCGGGTCGGAGTTCGAGCGTCAGCCGGGCAACCGGGTGGTCGACGGCACCTCGACGAACGGCATGGTCAAGTGGGGCGTGGCCAACTGGCCCGAGTTGATGGCGATGTGGGCCAAGAGCCGCAACCTGGACTCCCGCGCGGTGTCGGGATCGGATTCGTGAGAGTAGGCCACATCCGGGTACAGCAGCTGCACCGGATGAACCAGCAGGTCACCGGTGACCGCGACGGGGTCGTCGTGGCCGACGAGCACGCTCTGGTGGCCCGGAGTGTGTCCGGGGGTGGCGACGACTCGAATCGTGTCGGCCAGTTCCTCGTCCCCGTCGACCAGACAGAGTTGGTCGCTGGATCGCAACGGTTCCAGCAGATGCTCGCGCAATCCCGGGTTGAGCGCGTCGACGGCCTCGTATTCGGCGGTCTGAAGCAGGTATCGCGCGTTCGGGAAGAACGGTCGAGCTCCCGTCACGGCCCACCCGACGTGGTCGGTGTGCAGGTGGGTCAACACCACGGTGGTGACCTCTTCGGGGGAGATTCCGGCGGCGGCCAACTCGGCCGGCAGCTCGCCGGGCACCGGCGCCCAGGTCGAGGCGGGAGAGTCGGCCGGTCCGATCCCGGTGTCCACCATGGTGACGCCGGACTCGCCTCGGATGGCGAAGGCGCGGAACTTCAGCCACCAACGGCCGTCGTCGGTGACCGACCCCGGGTCGTACGCGTCGGCCGCGGCGAACTGCTCGGCGTCGGCGGTGGGAAAGGCTTCGTGGCGGTGTGAGAAGAAGGGGCCCTCAGCGTCGGTCAACGCGGTGATCTCGACCGACCCGACCCGTCGGGTCACTGGCATCGGGTCATGTTGTCATGGAGGTCGACGGTACGGCGTGCGGTGTGGCGACCGCCTCAATCGCTGGGCGACACAGTGACCCCCACCATCCAGTACGCTTGTACGGTTAGTGTTTATTCGGAAACTGGGGTTGACGTGGGTGGTTGCGCTCGGGGCGCCCAGGCATACGCCTGGCGGCGTTGTCGTCGCGACTGCACCGGTTCCTCCTCCTCCGTGTTCGTGACGGCGATCTGTCGCCCGCAGCATGAACACGGCACGCACCCGACCACCCCTCATCCAAGACCACCTGCACCGTCAGCACGTAGAAAGGACGTGTTCGGATTTACCAGACACGTTCCAGCGCGTCAGGAGTCGTACGCCGAATGGCCGTGTTCGGTGGGCACGACGCAGAGCGGTGACCACCCACCGAGCGGGCATTTTTCATCTATCTAGGAGAATCCTCGGATATGGCAGCCAAAATCAAGGTAGCGAACCCAGTCGTCGAGCTCGACGGCGACGAAATGACCCGGATCATCTGGCAGCAGATCAAGGACACCCTGATCCTGCCGTATCTGGATGTCGACCTGAAGTACTACGACCTCTCGATCGAGCACCGCGACGCCACCGACGACCAGGTCACCGTCGATTCGGCCAACGCGATCAAGCAGTACGGCGTCGGTGTCAAGTGCGCCACCATCACGCCCGACGAGGCCCGCGTCGAAGAATTCGGCCTGAAGAAGATGTGGCGTTCGCCCAACGGCACCATCCGCAACATCCTCGGCGGCGTGGTGTTCCGTGAGCCGATCATCATGAGCAACGTCCCCCGCCTGGTCCCCGGCTGGACCAAGCCGATCATCATCGGCCGTCACGCCTTCGGCGACCAGTACCGCGCGACCGACATCAAGGTCCCCGGCGAGGGCACCCTGACGATGACGTTCACCCCCAAGGACGGCAGCGACCCGATGGAGCTGCAGGTCTACGAATTCCCCGGTTCCGGTGTGGCGCTGTCCATGTACAACCTGGACGAGTCGATCCGCGACTTCGCGCGCGCGTCGTTCCGCTACGGCCTGGCCCGCAACTACCCGGTGTACATGTCCACCAAGAACACCATCCTGAAGGCCTACGACGGCCGGTTCAAGGACATCTTCGCCGAGGTCTTCGAGGCCGAGTTCAAGGCCGAGTTCGAAGCCAAGGGCCTCACCTACGAGCACCGGCTGATCGACGACATGGTCGCCGCCGCGATGAAGTGGGAGGGCGGCTACGTCTGGGCCTGCAAGAACTACGACGGTGACGTCCAGTCCGACACCGTGGCGCAGGGCTTCGGATCGCTGGGTCTGATGACCTCGGTCCTGATGTCCCCCGACGGCAAGACCGTCGAGGCCGAGGCCGCTCACGGCACTGTGACCCGGCACTACCGGGCGTGGCAGCGTGGCGAGAAGACCTCGACCAACCCCATCGCCTCGATCTTCGCGTGGACGCGCGGTCTGGCCCACCGGGGCAAGCTGGACAACACCCCTGAGGTCACCGACTTCGCCAACACGCTGGAGCAGGTCTGCATCGAAACCGTCGAGAGCGGCAAGATGACCAAGGACCTGGCGCTGCTGGTCGGCGGCGACACCCCCTGGCTGTCCACCGACGAGTTCATGGCGGCGATCGCCGACAACCTGGCGCGCAAGCTCGGCGCGTAATCGATTCTCGACGACGGCGCACCCGAACCGGGTGCGCCGTCGCCGTGTCGTGAGGTCGTGGCCTGGACCATCGGGGCGAGAGGTGCATAGCTGACGGTGGTGGCGGATGTGTCCGAATTCAGAAATATCCGATATGCCCGTAACTGGCCTGGTATGTGTTCCGTTGACCTATGTAACGGGTGCTGCGCGGACCCAGATCATCGCGTCCACCTGACTGGTGAGAGCCTGCCGTCCCTTCCCAGTAGGGGCCCCGAGTCAATCGCACTGTCCGCCGCACGGTCAACTGCGTCTCGGGGCCTCCGCGTATTTCTCGGCCGGCACCGCCAGATTGCCTCAAATCCGTCAACCGATTGTGCCGACATCGGTACGGTATGTATCGGCACTGATTCGCCGACCGGTGAAAATCCAGTTGGTGTGCGACCGGTCGGATCAGTGACCGGATGGGGAGGAACCGGCATGTACGAGACCGAACCGATGTAGCCGCACGATTGACCGTCGTCCGGCACCGCCGGACGAAGTCTCACCGCAGGCCCCGTCGCAGAGTGCGTCACGGCGCGACCCTTCGATCGCTGATCTCGCTCGACGCAGGATCGAACGTTGATCTGCCTCGATTGAGGTGCGGCACCGCGAACCTCGACGCGACCCGGTACGACAGGCGAAGACTTCAGGATGCGCTGCGGCGACGGGTGATCGGCCGGGTCTCGACCGTTGGTTCTTCGAAGGCTCTAACGAAGCGGAGGAGCGATGACCACTGTGGTATCACCGGTGTCGGGCAAGGCCGTTGATCTGACGTATGTGCCCAACGAGTCGTTCGCGAGTGAGGTCGTCGGCCCGGGAATGGCGATCGACCCCGTTCGCGCGGTCGGTAAGGCGGTTGCTCCCATCGACGGGGTTGTCGACGAACTCAGTCCGTACCAGTTCACCGTCCACGGTGACGATGGTCGCGGCATCCGGGTCTATCTGGGGGTGGACACGAACCGGTTGTCCGGCAAGGGATTCCATTCACTGGTGACTAAAGGCGATCGAGTCAAGGCGGGTCAGCCGGTGGCGGCCTGGGACGTCACCGCCGTCGAATCGGGTGGATGTTCCCCGATTGTCCCGGTCGTGGCGTTGCACGCCTCGGCAGGATCACTGGACGTACGCACCACCGGGCCCATCGTGTCCGGTGACGCGCTGTACGACTGGTGGTAGGGGCCGGCGTGAAACGCCGCAGGGTGACGATCCGAATCGACCCGGGGCTGCGGGCCCGATTCGCCGAGGACTTCGTCAACACCGCCCGACGTTCACCGCAGCCGGTGAGCATCGGCCGCGCCGACGGCGGGCGCCAGATCGACGCCAAGCGGATTCTCTTGGTGATGGAACTGGACCTGGACGCCGGTGAGGAAGTCGAGATCATGGGCGAGAACGACGAAGTCCTCGATGAACTGGTGGCTCAACTGGCCGTCGACACGTCGAGATGATCCACAAAGGTGGTGCCCGGTCGATCCGGACACCACCTTTCGACGTGCTGATGTGCTGAGGTGGCGGGTATCGGGGAGTCCACCGTCGCCGCGGCGGCACCCGGACCGCGCGATCTCACGCTGTTGTTCTCAGTCACCGTCCAGCGGCTCGGGCAGCGGCTTGGCGTGGACCACGCTAAGCCGGGACACCGCTCGGGTCAACACCACGTACAGCCGTCGAAGCCCGAAGGTCTCGGCGGCGACGATGTCGGAGGGTTCGGCCACGATGACGTGGTCGAACTCCAGACCCTTGGAATGCCCGGCCGCGACGATGCTCAGTCGGTCGTCCTCCCCGAACCGCTCTCGCAACGCGGCGACCTCGGTGTCGGCGGCGATCACCGCGATCGATCCCTCATGGCCGCGCGCCGATTCGATGGTCTGGGCGAGGGTCTCGACCAGGTCGGAGGTCGGCAACAGTTCCAGAAGGCCGTCGGTTCGCAGCGATCGTGCCGCCGGTACGTCGACGTTCAACTGAGGCAGCAGCCGGTTGGCCAACGCGATGACATCGGCGGGAACCCGGAAACCGGTGGTCAGCGCGACGACCTCACCCTTGGGTTTGCCCAAATGCGACAGTGAGTGCTGCCAGGCGGTGGCGGTCCACGGGGAGGTCCCCTGCGCCAGGTCACCGAGCACGGTGAGTGAGCCGTGCTGACTGCGCCGCGCGATCGCGCGACACTGCATCGCCGAGAGGTCCTGTGCCTCGTCGATGACGACGTGCCCGAATCCGGCCGGCCGCTCCAGCAGCCCGGTGACCTCGTCGATGAGGACGGCGTCGGCCTCGGTGAGACGGGGATGCTTGGCGCCGTCGGCCAGCAGGTCCTGTTCCTCGGTCGTCAGGATGCCCTCGCACACCTCGGCGCGAAACGCGGCGTCGGTGAACAGTCTGGTCACCAGTTTCTTGGCGTTGAGGGCGGGCCAATACCGGTCCAGGAAGGTGGTGACGAGTTTGGCCTTCCCCAGTTTGCGGCCCCACGCCTCACTGGGGGATTCGCCGCTTCGGATCTCGGCCTGCCGACGGACTCCGGCCACGATCTGGGCTCGTACCCGTTCGCGCCCGATGAGATAGGGGAGGTTCTCGGCCTGCGAGTCGGCGACGGCCCGGTACAGGTACTCCTCACCGAGTCGCCACCGCCAGCCTCCGTCGGGGATCATGAGCGACTCGGCGGGCATCGTCACGTGGCTCCACACTGCCCGGTGAAGGACCTGCGCCATCCGCTCGTCGTGTTTGAGCACTGCGGTCTCGGGCGAGTCCTTCCCTCGGATGGGGATCGTGTCGACCAGATCGTGGACGGTCAACTGGGTCACGTCGACCTCGCCCAGGGTGGGCAGGACGTTCTGGATGTAGGACATGAAGGACTCGTTGGGGCCGACGATGAGGACTCCACTGCGCCGCAACTGTTCCCGGTACGCGTACAGCAGATAGGCAGCTCGGTGCAGACCAACGGCCGTCTTTCCGGTTCCGGGTGCGCCCTGGACGCAGATCGTGGTGTCAAGCGGGCTTCGGACCAGGTCGTCCTGTTCCGGCTGGATCGTCGCGACGATGTCGCGCATCGGTCCGACACGGGGACGTTCGATCTCGCGGGCGAGGATCTCGGAGGACTCGCCCAGTTCATCGCCGACGTCGAGTTTCTCGTCCTCGAAACTGGTCAGTGTTCCGCCGTCGAACCCGAAGCGGCGGCGCATGTTCACGCCCATCGGTTGTCGGGCGGACGCCTGGTAGAACGACCGCGAGATCGGTGCTCGCCAGTCCAGGACCATCGGGTTGCCCGACTGGTCCACGACATGGCGGCGTCCGATGTGGAAGTCCTCGTCGGCCAGGTGCAGTCGACCGAAGAACAGCGCGGTGTCCGGTCGGTCGGCCAGGTCGGCCAGTCGCAGGGCCTTGGCGCGGCCCAGCGCCCAGGCGGTGAGTTGGTCTCCGGCGTTGTCGGTGATGGAGGCGGTGCGCTCCCGCATGTACCCCAGGGCGACGCGTGCGGCCGCCAGATGGTCTTGTTCGGCGCGCAGTGCGGCGTCGATCGTGGTTTCGGTCATTGTTGGCCTTTTCGCGAGCAGGAACACCCACTGCCGCTGGCCCGGCCGTGTTGTCACGCGTCCGGAATCGCCCGGCTGGACGGGTCGTGCCCAGGTAGGTCTCAGCCGCTTTCGGTCGCGGAGATGAGACGGCACGGACGAAAGAGCTTACTCCGGTGGCCAAGGCATCCGTCGACGTGTTTTCCTAGCTACATGGCTACCGAGGAAAACAAACGGACGAAACTCTCTGAGCCGGAAGTGATCCGTGCGCTGGCACACCCGGCGCGCACCGCGGTTCTCGACTATCTCAGCAGTGCCGAAGAGGCGACCGCCACCGAGTGCGCGAAGGTGGTCGGCCTGTCGCCCTCGGCGATGAGCTACCACCTGCGAACCCTCGCCAAGGTCGGATTGGTCGAAGAGGCCGAGGGACGCGGCGACGGCAGGGAACGGTTGTGGCGTCGCAAGCTGGAGCACTTCAGTGTCGGCGTCGACTATGACGCTCCGGCGAGTCTGAAGTTGACCGGCCGGGCGATGGTCGAGGCGTTTCAGGCTGCCGCGGACCTCAAAATGCGTCGGTATCTGGAAGTCGCCGCCGATGAACCACGCGACTGGTACCAGGCCATCCAGTTCGCTCAGTCGAGCGTGTACCTGACGGTCGACGAGTTGAAGGCGTTCCAGCAGGCGGTCTCCGACGCTCTCGAACCGTTCTCGGGACGCAAGGAGAGTGGCGAAGTGCCGGAGGGTGCCCGGAAGGTGGCGATTCAAACCAGAATGTTCCCCGAGGTGTGAGCGGCGACAAAAAAATTTCGGCAAGTTATGAAGCAACTGTTTGACATCTTGGATCTGAAAGGCTATTTTCGAAACATGTCTTTCGCATCCAAGACCCGGTGGTCCGACGTCTACATCTCCGCGGCGAGTCGCTTCCTCGCCGGAGCGGCCATGTTCACCGTTTCGGTCACCCTGTTGCTGACCCTTCAGAAGTCGGGTCTTGGTGGCCTGGCGGTGTCGGCGTTGATCCTCAGCTCGACCCTCCCGCTGGTCGTGTTGTCGCCGATCACCGGGCGGCTGGCCGACCGCTACGACAGCAGGCTCATGATCCTGGTGAGCGGACTGCTTCAGGCCGGCGCGACTCTCGGGTTGATCTTCGCCGACGGACTGGTTGCGCTGTTGGCCCTGTCGATGTTGGCGGCGTGCGGCACCGCGTTGATCCAGCCGGTCATGGGGGCGCTGCTGCCCGTCATGGCCGCAAAGGACGACCTGGCCAAGGCCGCCGCGGTCGGGCAGACCGGTTCGCTGGTCGGCATGATGGCCGGCCCGGTGCTGGCGGGATTCCTGGTCGGTGAACTGGGGGCCTCCGCCGCGTTGACGGTCGCGGTCGGCATGTCCCTGTTGAGAACTCTGTCCGCCATGGCGATCCGTTCCCGGCGTGGTGGCGTACAGACGATCACCGACGGCGAGGCGAAGCCGTCCTCGGTCTCCGGAACCTGGCGACTGCGTGACGACCGGCTCATCGCCGCCATGGTGATCGGGTTGGCCGCCGTCATCGGCATCCTGTCGGCGGCCAACGTCATCGAAGTCTTCCTCATCCGGGACGCCTTCGGTGCCAGCGAGAGCATGTACGGCATGATCAACGCCACCTGGATGGCGGGCATGGCGGTGGGCGCCTGGATCTTCGCCATGGTGATTCAGCGGACCAAACACGACGGCCAGCTCGCCTACCTGTTGTTCGGTTTGCTGACGGTGTCCTCATTGGTCATGCTGTTCGCCGGCGGCGCGATCTACTCGGTCGAACTGTTGATCCCGCTGTACCTGATCGGCGGTGCCGCCAACGCCGGTGAGAACAGCGCGGTGGCGGTCGCCCTGGCCCGACGCGTTCCGATCGAACTGCAGGGCCGCGCCATCGCCAAGGAGACGGCCATCCTGAACGGGGCCACCATGTTCGGGTTCGTCGGTGGTGGACTGGCGATGGAGTACTTCACTCCCCGCGAGATCTTCGTGGTGCTGGGAATCGCTGGCCTGATCGCGCTGGCCGCCTGCATGCCGATGGTGCGCCGTGCCGCCCGGGCGGTGGCCGCAGAGAAGGCCGAGCCCACGGTGATCGCGACGGTGACCGAAAATCCGACTGCGGATGACGCGACCGCTGAGGTAGGGTCGAGCGCCGCCCTCGACACCACTGTCGAATCCGATGACGTCCTTGTCGCCATAGGTGGAGATACCGACAAAGAGGACGATGCCCCAGGCGGCGAGCGGGTACTGACCCGCCTGTGACGCCTCAATGACCGTCGGCGCCCGATGCTACCGCCCTTGCATCGGGCGCCGGCTCGTTCCACTCCTTGGGAGTTCGCACGTCCACTTTGGTCCACTGCGCCAACTCGTTGTCATTGCGCTCACATATTCATACCTTTATGATCGTGGATCAATTGGCAAGGCGTTTCGAATCGCGGCCGATCGCGGTTCGGAACCTGCCCACCTTGCGACAGTGAGGAATACCCAAGTGATACTCAAATCCAGTGGGGTCGCGCTAGCGGCCCTCGCTCTGATCGTCGCGTCGGCTGGTCCCGGCCTGGCCGACGACGTGAGCGTAGCCACCGCCCAGGTTTCCCATCTCCAGGACGTGAACCCCGGTGTCAGCCAGTCCGAGATTCTGGCGACGGCGACCGAACTCGCCAAAGAGAACGGTCTGACGGTCGACGAGACACTTCAGCGCATGTACGACGAGTCCGCGGCGTCGGTGAGTAGCGCCACCACCTTCCGGCCAATGAAGGAAGGGGAGGGTCAGGTTCCGTTGGGACCGGGAAGGAACAAGGGGGACATCTTCACCTCACCGGCTTCGACGGTGGGCTTCCAGCACGGTCACGACGGCATCTACTACAACCAGAACACCATTGTGGAAGCGCCGGGGACCAGCTCGAACAGTCGCAGCATCTCCGCTCTGACCCTGATGGTCGGGGAAGGCACCACCAAGGAATCGGTCAGCGTCAGCCAGACTCAGCGCAACGCCGCGGCCGACTACGCGTACAACAACATGCGTGGTAAGCCGTACAACCTCGTCTTCTTCAACAACAAGCAGGTTCCCGCCAGCAAGTACAACTGTTCCCAGTTGGTCTGGGGCGCCTACCTCATGGCGACCGGAATCGACCTGGACTCCAACGGCGGGTGGGGCGTATACCCCTATGACGTCCGCAACTCGAGCTACACGACCACCTACGCGAGCGTGCCGTAACGCAGGTCGCCTGTACGTCAACGTGTGATCGTGGTGCCGACATCGGCACCACGATCACACCCAACCGAGACGAGCCCGTGCGTATTCAACGTGTCATCACCACTCTGCTGGCCATGACGGTCCTGGCCGGTTGTACGAGCGCGCCCGAGGGCGGCGACCCGGCCGACATCCGTGTCGGCGACTGGGTCATGGCGTTGGTCGTGAGCCCGCAGAGCGGTGACCTCTCCAACGGCGCCGACACCGGGTATCTGTTGCTGGCCGACGAAACCGGTAGGACGACGACGATCGCGACCTCCGGAATGGACATGGGCGGGGTCATCTGGCGGGACGGTCGGATCTTCTTCAACGACACCGAGTCCGACTACGTTCTGGCCGACGAACTCACTGATCTTCCTCGGGACAGTCGGCAGGAGTATCAGCAGGGAATGTTCGAGGTGGCCGCTGGATTCGTGTCGGTCTACAACGTCGGATTCGACGACACCGGTTACCGGCATCTGGTCGTCGCGGGAGACGCGTCGGGCACTGAACAGTGGACGACCGAAGGGATGTACCGAGCACTCGGCAACTGCGGTGATGAGGTGTTCGGCATTTCGGAGGCGACCGGGAAGTACGTGGCATCCGAGAACGACCCCAAACCCGAAGTGCTGACGCGGTTGTACCCGCCCGTCGACGGTGCCGAAAAGGTCGTCACGGTGACGGAAGGGCCGATAGCCACCGTCGAGGCATGGTCACTGAACGCGCCCTGCTCGGAGGGGTCGATCTTCTTCGTAAGTCAGGAGTTGACAGACGTCGATGCGGCGGCCGAAGACGGTCGACCGATCCTGGAGCGATGGGACACCGCGACGGGGGAGTATCGGGCGATACCGCTGACCGACTCCGCAGGGGAGGAGCTGTCGTTGTCGCCGACCTCGGTGTTGATGAGCCACTTCGATCAATCGTCGATACAGGACGGCATTTTCCACTGGATCGCCGATGACAAGGTGCTGGCGACGGATGTGAGCACCGGGATCACCGAGGAACTGTTGACCGTGGACCTGACGAGTCCGGGCAACGGCCTGTCCCGGTTCCGGTTCGCCGACGGCGAACTCCACGTGCTCGACATCGGTGACCTCAGCGGTGAATCGGCCAGTCTGACCCGGTACGACCTCGCCACCGGAGACCAGAAGGTGCGCATTGAGCTCGACCTCACCGGGGTCATGGGCTCGTCCCTGATTCCACGAGGACTGGCGATCAACCCCGATTGGGCATAGCCCGCCCGTTCAACGCCCTGGCTGGCGTCCGCTCACACCTCTGACGGCCAGGCCCGCATGGCCAGCGCGATGACCTCCTCCAGTTCAGCGCGACCGGCTCCGTCCATCGACTGCACCGACATGCCCTGGATGACAGTGCCGACGTAGCGCGCCAAAGCGTCCGCGTCGACGTCGGTGCTCAGATGCCCCTGCTCCTGGGCGCGACGGAAGTAGTCGGCGAACAGCAGCCGGGTTCGATCTCGTCGAGCGGCCAGTTCGGCGACGATCTCTTCTCCCTGCGGACTGAGGGTCAGTGCCGCCGTCGAGATCATGCAACCGCCGGGCCTGCCCGGTTCGGTGAACTGCCTCGCGGCGGCGTGAAGCAGCTCCAGCAGGCCGGCTCGATCCGCGCGGTCGCGGTTCAGCGGCCGGGTCATCTCGGAGCCGAACCGGCTGACGAAGTGATCCAGGCAGGCGCGGTACAACCCCTCTTTGGAGCCGAACGCGTGATAGATGCTGGGCGGATTGAGCCCGGTGGCCACCTGAAGTGCCGTCAGGCTCGCGCCTTCATACCCGTGCCGCCAGAAGACGGTCATGGCGGTGGTCAGGACCTGTTCGGTGTCGAAGCCGCGTGGCCGTCCCCGCCCGGCGGTGGGCGTCTTTTTCATAGTGATTACTATACAAGTCCATTTATGTAGTGATCGCTAAGAAATTGGAGTACGCATGAGAACCGCATTGATCACCGGAGGCACCCGCGGAATCGGACGGGCGATCTCAACGGTGTTGGCCCGCGACGGCGTCGAGGTGATCGGACTGCACTATCGCTCGGATGAGGTGGCGGCCAAGGAGACGGTCCGACTCGTCGAAGCCACTGGAGCCACCGCGATCCCACTGCCGGTCAACCTCGACGACAATCCGGTCGCCGCCGCGACCGAACTGGCCGACCGATTCCTCGACGCCGTCGAAGCCCGAACCGGCGAACGATCCCTCGACATCCTCGTGAACAACGCGGGCGTGGGATTTCCGCAACCACTGGGGGAGATCGACGAAGCCACCTACCGCAAGGTCATCGACCTCAACCTGACCGCGCCGCTGTTCCTGATCCAGCGACTGGAGCCGCACCTGCGGGACCACGGTCGGATCATCAACATCACCACTGGGATGACCCGTATCGCCGCCCCCACCCACCCGGTCTACGCGGTGTCCAAATCCGCGCTCAACGGCCTCGGCCTGGCCCTCGCGCCGACATTGGGCGCTCGTGGAATCACCATCAACGCGGTCATGCCCGGGATCATCGACACCGACATGAACGCGGACTGGCTGAACCTGCCAGGTGCTCGCGACGAAGCCGGGGCGCTGTCGGTGTTCAACCGGGTCGGCGAACCGGACGACGTGGCCGACCTGGTCGCGTTCCTCGCCTCACCTCAGGCCCGATGGACCACCGGACAGGTCATCGACTCCACCGGCGGTTCGCGCCTGTGACGAGTACGGCTCGGGACATGGTGCCCCGAGCCGTCACGGTTGTGTCGGCCGTCAGCCGAAGAGTTCGGCCGCCGAATCGACCTTCACGGCGCTGGCGAGCCAGACGTCGAGTTGCGAGAGGTCGGTGCAGGCGGTGACCCGATCGCGTTCATGCGCAGAGATCGCGATACCCCGGGCATTGAGGACGGTGAGGATCGACTCCGCCTTGGCTTCGGCGATTCCCTCAGCCTTGCCTTCCGCCTTTCCCTCGGCCTTTCCCTGGCTCTTGCCCCGTTCGATGTAACGCTGGGTGAACGCGTTGTGGTAGGGGAACGTGTCGGTGCTCAACAGTGCCTCCAAATGTTT
>Ga0233365_1000678_pt1 | contig 15263 bp, 14 predicted proteins | sample ElkDunMinimDraft_27_FD_191535 | JGI IMG/M metagenome (GOLD analysis project Ga0233365, IMG submission 191535) | Fecal eukaryotic communites from dung pellets of Tule Elk in California, USA - Elk Dung C36 | ecosystem: Host-associated > Mammals > Digestive system > Large intestine > Fecal | place...
GGCAAGCTGTTCCGCGACCAGTTCGCTGATGCGATGCAGCGCAACGGCGGCGATCTGGATAAGACCATCGATGGCTGGGCGCAAGTGGTTGCCCGGGTCAAGGACACCGAAGCCGGACAGCAGGCCATTGGCGATGAGTGATGGGCGGGTGGAAGGTGCCGCAGGCGAGCTGCGAATTTTCGGTGTCCTCGACTATCGGTCTGCGCCGGCATTGCGGCAAACCGGACAGGCGCTGATTCGCAACGGCGAAGGCGCTACGCTGCTAATCGATTGTTCTGGCGTGGAAAAGTCCAGTAGCGTCGGGCTTTCGTTGCTGCTGTCTTTTATTCGCGATGCCAAGAAGCTGGGCCGGGAAGTCTCGATCACTGGCCTTCCGCATGATATGCAGCAAATTGCCAAGGTGTCCGGCCTGCAGGATGTGTTGCCTCTTGTGGACGAGATGCGGGTTGAACGGGCATGAAGTGGGCAGATAACAGTCGTAAGCGCATGCACGATAGAGCCAATTCGATTGGAAACCTCATGGTTGAAGGTTTTCACTACCTTGGCTTATTCGCTATCGGGGCGGCTACCGCCTGGGCGTCGGTGGTAGCTTTTTTGGCGATGGTCGATAAAGGGCATGCAAGCATAGATGACATCCTCCTGCTCTTCATTTATTTGGAGTTGGGAGCGATGGTGGGCATATATTTCAAGACCAATCACCTCCCTATACGCTTCTTGCTTTACATAGCGATAACAGCGTTGACGCGATATCTGATTGGCGACGTGTCCCACCATAAGGCGCCCGGCATCGGTCTGTTGTATTTGTGTGGTGGGATATTCTTCCTTTCTCTGTCAGTCCTCGCTGTTCGGTTCGCGTCGTACAAGTTTCCTTCCAGCAAGGCTATAGACTCCACCGGTGAGTACGTTGGGGATAACGTGACGGAAAGCAGGTGACAGGTGGTTCCTCGTCTTGCTGCTTTGAAGAGGCGGTTGAGGTGCCCGGCACGCTGGTCGCCGCCGGTCGGCAGCTGGGCTGAAAGTGTCACGCAAGCTCGAATGAGTGCGCTCGGTCGCGTGTGCCGGGGTTCGCAGGTCTCGGGCTTTTTTGTATGATGGCCGGCCGCGCGCGTCCGGCGCCGATCGAGGTTGAACATGCAGGCCGTAGAAGTTAAGAATTTCCTGGAAGAAAAGATTCCCGGAGTCCAGGTGGAAGTCGAAGGCGAAGGCTGCAACTTCCAATTGAATGTGATCAGCGACGAGCTGGCGGCGTTCAGCCCGGTAAAGCGTCAGCAGCAGATCTATGCCCACCTGAATCCATGGATTGCTGATGGCAGCATCCACGCCGTGACCATGAAATTTTTCAGCCGCAACGACTGGCTAGCTCGAGGTTGAAGACCCAGCGCCAGGCCAGCTGAACCATCCAGGCAGTGCCGCAGTGATCCTCTGCGTGCCGCCCACTCTTCGACCGGGCTTACAGCCTGCGGGTTACAGGAACATCATGGACAAACTGATCATTACCGGTGGCACCCGTCTCGACGGGGAAATCCGCATTTCCGGCGCGAAGAACTCGGCGCTGCCGATCCTCGCAGCAACCCTGTTGGCCGACACCCCGGTTACCGTCTGCAACCTGCCGCACCTGCACGACATAACCACTATGATCGAACTGTTCGGTCGTATGGGTGTGCAGCCGATCATCGACGAGAAGCTCAGCGTAGAAGTGGACGCCAGTAGCATCCAGACACTGGTGGCGCCCTACGAACTGGTCAAGACCATGCGCGCCTCGATCCTGGTGCTCGGCCCAATGGTCGCCCGTTTCGGTGAGGCCGAAGTGGCGTTGCCCGGCGGTTGCGCCATCGGCTCGCGTCCGGTCGACCTGCACATCCGCGGTCTGGAGGCCATGGGCGCGCAGATCGATGTGGAAGGCGGCTATATCAGGGCCAAGGCACCTGCCGGGGGCCTGCGTGGGGCGAACTTCTTCTTCGATATCGTCAGCGTGACCGGTACGGAGAACATCATGATGGCGGCCGCTCTGGCCAATGGCCGCAGCGTGTTGGAAAACGCCGCGCGCGAGCCGGAAGTGGTCGATCTGGCCAACTTCCTCAACGCCATGGGCGCGAAAGTTTCCGGCGCCGGTACCGACACCATCACCATTGACGGCGTCAAACGCCTTGGCGGTGGGCGTTACAGCGTAATGCCCGACCGTATCGAGACTGGTACCTACCTGGTGGCCGCAGCTGCTACCGGCGGTCGCGTGAAGCTCAAGGACACCGATGCAACCCTGCTCGAAGCGGTATTGCACAAGCTCGAAGAGGCTGGTGCCTATATCGATACCGGCAAGGACTGGATCGAGCTGGACATGAAGGGCAACCGCCCGCGGGCCGTCAACGTGCGCACCGCGCCGTACCCGGCGTTCCCCACGGACATGCAGGCGCAGTTCATTGCCATGAATGCCATCGCCGAGGGCACCGGCACGGTGATCGAGACGGTGTTCGAGAATCGCTTCATGCACGTCTACGAAATGAACCGCATGGGCGCGCAAATTCTGGTCGAGGGCAACACCGCGATCGTCACGGGCGTTCCGCAGCTCAAGGGCGCTCCGGTGATGGCAACCGACCTGCGTGCGTCGGCTAGCCTGGTGATCGCCGGCCTGGTTGCCGAGGGCGACACGCTCATCGATCGCATCTACCACATCGACCGTGGTTACGAGTGCATCGAGGAGAAGCTGCAGTTATTGGGCGCCAAGATCCGCCGCGTGGCAGGCTGAGGCGGGTAATCCGCGAGCGAGGCGTGCCGGAAATCTGCACTACGCGGTTTCCGGCTGACCCATTCAGGTAAGAAAGGAAAACAGGTTCCATGCTCACCATTGCCCTGTCCAAAGGCCGCATTCTCGATGACACCCTGCCGTTGCTGGCAGCGGCGGGCATCGTTCCGACCGAGAATCCCGAGAAGAGCCGCAAGCTGATCATCCCCACCACCCAGGATGACGTGCGCCTGCTGATTGTGCGAGCCACTGACGTGCCGACCTATGTCGAACACGGCGCAGCCGATCTGGGCGTTGCAGGCAAGGACGTGCTGATGGAATACGGCGGCCAGGGGCTTTACGAGCCGCTGGATCTCAGGATCGCCAATTGCAAGCTGATGACCGCCGGGAAGGTTGGCGCGCCCGAGCCTAAAGGCCGTCTGCGGGTGGCGACCAAGTTCGTCAATGTCGCCAAGCGCTACTACGCGGAGCAGGGCCGTCAGGTCGATATCATCAAGCTCTATGGCTCGATGGAGCTGGCGCCGCTGGTAGGGCTGGCGGACAAGATCATCGACGTGGTGGATACAGGCAACACGCTGCGTGCCAATGGCTTGGAGCCACAGGATCTGATTTGCCATATCAGCTCGCGGCTGGTGGTCAACAAGGCCTCCATGAAAATGCAGCATGGGCGTATCCAGGCCCTCATCGATGCCTTGCAAGCGGCCGTCGAGCGGCATCGACACTGACCTTTCTCGCGGCAGCCGCCGCGCCTGCCTATCCGTGCCATAGCGAAATTCACAGGTACCCGCACGGTGGGCTTGTTAAGCTAGCGGGTGCCTGAAAAACCATCGCAACGCGACGCTGCCCAGCCAATCATGAGGCCCACTATGACCGCTCCCATCGCTGTTCGCCGACTCAACGCTGCCGATGTCGATTTCGCCCAGCATCTGGATCATCTGCTGAGCTGGGAGAGCGTGTCCGATGCGAGTGTCAATCAGCGTGTGCTGGATATCATCCAGGCCGTGCGCGAGCGTGGCGACGCGGCGCTGGTTGAGTTCACTCAGCGTTTCGATGGCCTCGAAGTGGCATCCATGGCTGATTTGATCCTGCCGCGCGAACGCCTCGAGCTGGCGCTGGAACGCATCAGTTCCGAGCAGCGTCAGGCGCTGGAGGTAGCGGCCCAGCGGGTGCGCAGCTATCACGAGAAGCAGAAGCAGGACTCCTGGACCTACACCGAGGCTGACGGCACCGTGCTTGGCCAGAAGATCACGCCGTTGGATCGTGCAGGCCTCTATGTGCCGGGGGGCAAAGCTTCCTATCCGTCCTCGGTGCTGATGAATGCGATCCCGGCCAAGGTCGCCGGTGTGCCTGAAGTAGTCATGGTGGTGCCGACGCCGCGCGGCGAGATCAACGAGCTGGTGCTGGCCGCGGCCTGTATCGCGGGGGTCGACCGAGTCTTCACTATCGGCGGTGCTCAGGCTGTCGCTGCGCTGGCCTACGGCACCGAGAGCGTACCGCCGGTGGACAAGATCGTCGGCCCGGGCAATATCTATGTCGCCACCGCCAAGCGTCACGTGTTCGGCAAGGTCGGGATCGACATGATCGCCGGTCCCTCGGAAATTCTTGTGGTCTGTGATGGCCAGACCGATCCGGACTGGATAGCCATGGACCTCTTCTCTCAGGCCGAGCACGATGAGGATGCGCAGTCGATCCTGGTCAGCCCGGACGCGGCGTTCCTGGACAAGGTCGCCGAAAGCATCCAGCGCCTGCTGCCGACGCTTGAGCGCGCCGAGATAGCCCGCACCTCCATCGAGGGGCGCGGTGCGCTGATCCAGGTGGCCGACATGGCCCAGGCCATCGACGTGGCGAACCGCATCGCCCCTGAGCACCTCGAGCTATCGGTTGAAGATCCCGACCAGTACCTGCCGCAGATTCGCCACGCCGGCGCGATCTTCATGGGGCGCTACACCGCAGAAGCTTTGGGTGATTATTGCGCCGGCCCTAACCACGTGCTGCCGACTTCTGGCACGGCGCGTTTTTCCTCGCCGCTGGGTGTGTACGACTTCCAGAAGCGCTCGTCGATCATCAACTGTTCGGCCGAAGGTGCGTCGATGCTTGGCAAGGTAGCTTCGGTGCTCGCTCGCGGCGAGTCGCTGACGGCCCATGCGCGCAGTGCCGAATACCGGATCAAGGACTAGCGGCTTGTGCAGGCGGGCGCGCTTTGCTCGTTCATCCTGCGTCCATATCGAACGAATTTGAGGAGAGAAGGGCAATGAGCAAATTCTGGAGCCCCTTCGTGAAGGGCCTGGTTCCTTACGTGCCTGGCGAGCAGCCCAAGCTGAGCAAGCTGGTCAAGCTCAATACCAACGAGAACCCCTACGGCCCTTCGCCCAAGGCGATCGCAGCGATGCAGGCAGAAATCGGTGATGATCTTCGCCTGTATCCGGACCCGAACGGCGAGCGCCTGAAGCAGGCGGTCGCCGGTTACTACGGAATACAACCCAGCCAGGTCTTTGTTGGGAACGGCTCCGACGAGGTGTTGGCGCATGCCTTCCACGGGCTGTTCCAGAACGGCAAGCCGCTGCTGTTTCCCGATGTGACTTACAGCTTCTATCCGGTCTACTGCGGGCTTTACGGTATCGAGTACGAAACCATTGCGCTGGACGAGAATTTCCAGATCGAGGTGGCCGATTACAATCGGCCCAATGGCGGCATCATATTCCCCAACCCCAACGCGCCCACCGGCCGCCTGCTTACGCTGGACGCCATCGGGCGCCTGCTGCAGGCTAATCCAGATTCGGTGGTGCTTGTGGACGAGGCTTATATCGACTTCGGTGGGGAGTCGGCCATCGCGCTGGTCGACCACTATCCGAACCTGCTGGTCAGCCAGACGCTGTCCAAGTCTCGCTCGCTGGCAGGCTTGCGTGTCGGGCTGGCGGTAGGGCATCCGGACCTGATCGAGGCGCTTGAGCGGATCAAGAACAGCTTCAACTCCTACCCGCTGGACCGTATCGCTATCGCTGGTGCCGCCGCGGCGTTCGAGGATCGCGAACATTTCCAACAAACCTGTCGGCAGGTCATCGCCAGCCGCGACGCGGTAGTCGCTGAAATGACGGCGCTGGGTTTCGAAGTGCTGCCGTCCGCAGCCAACTTCATCTTCGCCCGCCACTCCCAGCAGGACGCAGCGGCGCTGGCGGCCAGCCTGCGTGAAGAGGGCATCATCGTGCGTCACTTCAAGCAGCCGCGTATCGACCAGTTCCTACGTATCACGGTAGGTACGCCGGAGCAGAATCAGGCGCTGCTGGACGCGTTGAAGCGGTGAGGCATGGGAGGCCTTGCCTCCCGTTCAACCTATTGCGGGCGGTCGTCCACGGGTGGCCGCATTCCGATCTCTGCTCTCAGCGTCAGTGGCTTGCCGTTACGCAGGATGTCGATATTGATCTTGTCACCAGGGCGAGCGCGCGCAACCTGGTTCATCGAGCTACGCCCGTCGCTGGATTGAATGCCGTCAATGCTTAGAATCAGGTCGCCCGGGCGAAGGCCTGCGCGTTCCGCAGGGCCGTCGCGATGGACGCCAGCCACGACGATGCCGGGCCGGCCTGCCTGGCCAAAGGATTCGGCCAGTTCCTGTGTCAGTGACTGGACCGTTACACCGAGCCAGCCGCGAATCACCTGTCCATGCTCGATGATCGCCTTCATGACCTCCATGGCCAGTTTCACCGGTATCGCAAAACCGATGCCCTGGGATCCGCCGGATTCAGAAATGATCGCTGTATTGATGCCGATCAGATGGCCAGCGGCATCCACCAGCGCGCCACCCGAATTGCCGCGGTTGATCGCTGCGTCGGTCTGGATGAAGTCCTCATAGGTATTGAGTCCGAGCTGGTTGCGCCCGGTGGCGCTGATGATGCCCATGGTTACTGTCTGGCCCACGCCGAACGGGTTGCCTATGGCGAGGGTGACATCGCCGACGCGGATACTGTCCGAGCGCCCAAGGGTGATGGCCGGAAGGTTTTCAAGATCTATCTTCAATACCGCAAGGTCGGTTTCGGGATCGTTGCCAATCACCCGCGCCAGCGTCTCGCGACCATCTCTGAGCGCTACCACAATCTGCTCGGCGTTTGCCGTCACGTGGTTATTGGTCAGCAGGTAACCTTCCGGACTTATGATCACCGCTGAGCCGAGGCTCGATTCCATGCGGCGCTGGCGGGGGAGGTTGTCGCCGAAGAAGCGTTGGGACAAAGGGTCGTCCTTGGCCGAAGCGGGTGGGCGAGGTTTGTCGATGACCTTGGTGGTGTAGAGATTGGCTACAGCGGGTGCCGCTCCGCTCACCGCGTGGGCATAAGAATGAGGTCCCTGTTGCTGGCCCATAGGGAGCGGCCCCTGCTGCAAGGTGTATACGGGCTTGGTGTCCAGCCCTACCCAGTGGGGGTAGCGCTGGATTATCAGCAGGGCGACGAGCAGGCCTGCCAGTAATGGCCAGCCAAGATAACGCAGGGCATGGATCATCTAGATGTGCCATCCGGGCAGGTTGCGGGGGTCGAGTGCCCCCTTTAATGTGGCCGCATTATACGAAGCTGGCGCTGAAATGCAGCTGGCTCATCGTTCGTACCTTCAATAGTTCATTTCGGCTCGCCGGGATAACAGAATCGATGTCAGGAGCTGTTTATGGCTATAGCACTCACCACGCTGGTCGAGGAGATCGACCGTTATCTGAACGTGGCAAAGATTGCCGACTACTGCCCCAATGGCCTGCAAGTCGAAGGTCGACCACAGGTGCTGCGCATCGTCAGCGGCGTGACCGCCAGCCAGGCCCTGCTCGATGCCGCGGTGGAAGCCGAGGCGGATGTGGTGTTGGTGCATCATGGCTATTTTTGGAAAAACGAAGATCCGCGCGTCGTCGGCATGAAACAGCGGCGGCTTAAGACACTGCTGAATCACGATATCAGCCTGCTCGCCTATCACCTGCCGCTCGATATGCACGAGGAAGTGGGCAACAACGTGCAACTGGCGCGACTGCTGGGTCTGACCATTGAAGGCCCCCTCGAACCTGAAAATCCCAAGTCGGTAGGGTTGGTCGGCTCACTCGATACGCCCCTGGCCCCGGCAGATTTCAAGTCGCTTGTGCATGAGAAACTGGGCCGTGAACCACTGATGATCGAGGGGCATGGTCCGATTCATCGTATTGGCTGGTGTACCGGTGGCGCTCAGGGTTATATCGATCAGGCGATAGCGGCGGGTGTCGATGCATATTTGACCGGTGAGATCTCCGAGCCAACCGTGCATAGCGCGCGTGAGAACGGCGTAAGCTTCTTCGCCGCCGGTCATCACGCCACCGAGCGTTACGGTGTTCAGGCCCTGGGCGACTACCTGGCCCGGCGCTTCGCGATCGAACACCTGTTCATCGATTGCCCCAATCCCGCATAAGACGTAGAGCTAAAGTTCGAAGCGTCGCCACCAGGGGAAGGGCGTCTCACAGACAAACGGTGTGGCTCGCGCCTGCTCTTGAGAGGTGATAGAGCGAGGTGCCTAAATCAGATGGCGAGCATTTCCGCGCCGCCCGTTTTCCGAGGCATAAATTTAGTCAATTTAGTTCTAAGCAGCAGCCTGATTAGAATAGGTTGTCGTGATAAAGTTGCGCCCTCTTCAAAGGCCTGCCGGCCGTCCATCTGCATATTCGTGAGTAGCCATGGTCGACAAACTGACGCATCTTAAAGAGCTGGAGGCGGAAAGCATCCACATCATCCGTGAGGTGGCCGCCGAGTTCGACAACCCGGTGATGCTCTATTCCATCGGGAAGGACTCCGCCGTGATGCTGCATCTGGCGCGCAAGGCGTTCTATCCCGGCAAGCTGCCTTTCCCGGTGATGCACGTGGATACGCGCTGGAAATTCCAGGAGATGTACAGCTTCCGCGACAAGATGGTCGCCGAGATGGATTTGGACCTGATCACCCACGTGAACCCCGATGGCATCGCCCAGAACATCAATCCGTTCACCCACGGCAGCGCCAAGCACACCGATATCATGAAGACCGAGGGTCTCAAGCAGGCGCTGGACAAGTACGGTTTCGATGCGGCCTTCGGCGGTGCACGTCGCGATGAAGAAAAGTCGCGGGCCAAGGAGCGCGTGTATTCCTTCCGCGACAGCAAGCATCGCTGGGACCCGAAGAACCAGCGCCCCGAGTTGTGGAATGTCTACAACGGCAGAGTCAAGAAAGGCGAGTCGATCCGTGTGTTCCCTCTGTCGAACTGGACCGAGCTGGATATCTGGCAATACATCTACTTGGAGCAGATCCCGATTGTGCCGCTGTACTTTGCCGCCGAGCGCGAAGTCATCGAGAAGAACGGCACGCTGATCATGATCGATGACGAGCGCATCCTCGAGCACCTCTCGGATGAAGAAAAGGCGCGTATCGAAAAGCGCATGGTCCGCTTCCGCACCCTCGGCTGCTACCCGCTGACCGGCGCCGTGGAGTCCACCGCAGCGACTCTTCCGGAAATCATCCAGGAAATGCTCCTGACCCGTACCTCCGAACGCCAGGGCCGTGTCATCGACCACGATGGCGCCGGGTCGATGGAAGAGAAAAAACGCCAGGGCTACTTCTAAGGATTCCGCACCATGTCTCATCAGTCTGATTTGATCAGCGAGGATATCCTCGCCTACCTGGCCCAGCACGAACGCAAGGAATTGCTGCGCTTCCTTACCTGCGGCAACGTCGACGACGGCAAAAGCACGCTGATCGGCCGTCTGCTGCATGACTCCAAGATGATCTACGAGGATCACCTCGAAGCCATCACCCGCGACTCGAAGAAGGTCGGTACCACCGGCGATGACGTCGATCTGGCGCTGCTGGTCGACGGCCTGCAGGCCGAGCGCGAGCAGGGCATCACCATTGATGTCGCCTACCGCTACTTCAGCACCGCCAAGCGCAAGTTCATCATCGCTGACACCCCAGGCCATGAGCAGTACACCCGCAACATGGCGACCGGCGCCTCCACCTGCGACCTGGCGATCATTCTCGTCGATGCCAGATACGGGGTGCAGACCCAGACCCGTCGTCACAGCTTTATCGCATCCTTGTTGGGCATCAAGCACATCGTCGTAGCCATCAACAAGATGGACCTGATGGACTTCGATCAGTCGGTTTTCGAGCGCATCAAGGCCGATTACCTGGCGTTTGCCGAGCGCATCGAGCTCAAGCCTTCGTCCCTGCACTTCGTGCCGATGTCCGCGCTTAAGGGCGACAACGTCGTCAACAAGAGCGAGCGGGCCGACTGGTATCAAGGCCAGTCGCTGATGGAAATTCTGGAAAGCGTCGAGATCGCCGGCGACCGCAACTTCGATGACCTGCGTTTCCCGGTGCAGTATGTCAACCGGCCCAACCTCAACTTCCGTGGTTTCGCCGGTACTCTGGCCAGCGGCATCGTACGCAAGGGCGATGACATCATGGTGTTGCCGTCGGGCAAGACCAGCAGAGTCAAATCCATCGTCACCTACGATGGCGAGCTGGAGCAGGCCACGCCGGGCGAAGCGATCACCTTGACTCTGGAAGACGAAATCGACGTGTCCCGTGGCGACATGCTGGTGCATGCCGGCAACCAGCCACGTATCGTCGACAGCTTCGATGCCATGCTGGTGTGGATGGCCGAAGAGCCGATGCTGCCGGGCAAGAAATACGACATCAAGCGCGCAACCAGTTACATACCGGGCTCGTTCGCCAGCATCGCCCATAAGGTCGATGTGAACACGCTGGAGCACGGCGCTGCTAGCAGCCTGCAGCTCAACGAGATTGGTAGGGTCAAGGTCAGCCTGGACGCGCCGATCGCACTGGATGGCTACGCGCAAAACCGCACCACCGGATCTTTCATCGTCATCGACCGGCTTACCAACGGCACCGTTGGTGCAGGCATGATCATGGCTGATCCGCTCGTTCAGGGCTCCGGCAGCCATCATGGTTCTTTGGCCCACGTTTCTACCGAAGAGCGTGCCGCACGTTTTGGGCAGCAGCCTGCCACCGTACTGTTTACCGGCCTTTCGGGAGCCGGCAAGAGCACTCTGGCCTACGGGGTCGAGCGCAAGCTGTTCGACATGGGCCGTGCTGTCTATGTACTGGACGGCCAAAACCTGCGCCACGACCTGAACAAGGGCCTGCCGCAGGACCGTGCCGGGCGCACTGAGAACTGGCGCCGCGCCGCGCACGTGGCACGGCAGTTCAACGAGGCGGGCCTACTGACCCTGGCGGCCTTCGTTGCGCCGGATGCCGAAGGCCGCGAGCAGGCCAAGGCGCTGGTGGGTGCTGATCGTCTGCTGACGGTATACGTCCAGGCATCGCCGTTGGCCTGTCAGCAACGTGACCCGCAAGGTTTGTATGCGGCTGGCGGCGACAACATCCCGGGTGAGTCCTTCCCTTACGATGTGCCGGGCAATGCGGATCTGGTGATCGATACCGAATCCGTGAGCGTGGCTGAGGGCGTTAAGCAGGTGATCGATCTGCTACGTCAGCGTGGCGCGATCTAAAAGTCGCGGTAAAAAAGCCCTGCTAATGCAGGGCGTTTTTCGTTGTGGCCTCAGAGCGACCAGCGCCTGAGTCGTTTTTTGTAGGAGGTGCGCCCTTGCGGCGAACGCAGGTCGTCGAGCTGTATACGAGTACCGATTAGTCGCGTAGCACATACTTCAAAATCTCCACCACCTGCTCAGCGCTGATCGCCCAGGCCATCGCAGCCGCATCGACTTCCTTTAATGGACGCACGATATCTTCGCCGTGTAACGTGATGTAGGGCTTGTCCAGCGCGGCGCAATAGCCAGCATCAAACGCGGCGTTCCACTGCTTGTACTTGTCACCAAAGCGCACCACCACCAGGTCGGCCTGTTGAATGAGCGTCTTGGTTCGGATCGCATTGACCTTGGAAGATTTATGGTCGCGCCAGAATGCACTGGGCTCTGCGCCGAGGCAGTTACCGGCGGCGTCGCTGGCTTCGTGGTCCGTTACGGCAGAAGTGAAAATCACGTCCTCAATTAAAGCGCCTAGTGGCTACGTGTGGCCAGAAGGCTTGGTGAAAACGCACTGATTCGTAGGAGTTAGTTGCGCGGCTACGGGTAGCACCCATATTGGTTGAGTCAGCAAGAAAGGGGCGGCCCCAGCCGCCCATGAGAACGGTACGGGTATGGCGTTCGGCTGGGGGGCGTAGTTATGTGGGTTGGGACGTTGGTTATGGAATTGCCAGGCCAGAGATTACTTCCAAGGCGCTAGTTCGACAATGGCGATTACATCGCTCTTGTTCTCGCCAAGTAATACCGTCATGGGTTTGGCGCGTGCCATCAGAGGTACCCAGGCGGCTGCGTCTGGCCACTTGTTTAGAACATCATTAACCGTGGCGGGGTCATTGAAATCATTCAGGGCTGCAAGTGGGCGTGCGCGCTGTTGCATGGAACTGGCCACTTCCGCTAATGGTCGGTAGAGGTTGGGACGCTGTGCTATATCGCTGCCGCCGAGCGTTGCCTCGAAAAGGATACTGTTGCGCTGCCTAGCATTGTCAGGCCCTACGGCTCCGACCCATTGTGGTCCGTTCCAAGGAGCGTTGCGGTATAGGGTGGGTGCGTGGGCTAACAAGCGATTATCAATGTCTGCCACCGCTACCACATCGAAACGATCTACATTGTAGACGATCCAAGCAGGGCGACCTTCTGCCACAGTCCATAGGCCATATCCCAGCGCTGCCAATTGCAAGCAGGCAATCACAGTCAAATCCATAATCAGGTTTTTCTTGCCAACCTTGAACACCAGAAGTGTCAGCAGCGGCCCGAGGATTACATCTACTATTACTAGAAAAAAAAGTATACGAGTTACATTCAGTGCATCGTGTAGTGGTGCGGGGTACCACACCAGAAACACCAGCATGAATGCTAGTAATGCGATAGCCGCTGATGTGGCTAGGTGTAATGTAAATGCCTTTAAGCGGGCAGGCATGGTAAAGCTCCGTACAAAAAATTGACAATATTGGATGGGCGTAGGCAGGTAAAGACTTTTTTGATTGAATTAACTTTCGTGCGCTAATTAATTATAAGTAGCAAGGAATTTTATTTATAAAAAAAACCCCGCTGATGGGCGGGGTTTTGTTATGTCGGTTAATTTCGGCCTAACCGTAGATCCTGCCGGCCGTTAAAGGCTTAGCGGCATTCGCTCGGGGCGAATTGGGCAGGCAGCGTGCCTGCGGTCAAGGTTGGAAGGCCGCGACCGGCGGAGACGGCGTTGGATACGGACGCGCAGCCCCAGTCGATGGAGCCAGTTACGCCTGCAGCGAAGCTGCCACCCAGCTGCGTAATGGCTGCGGCTGCAACGTAGGGTGTGTAAACCAGTGAAGAACCGGCCGGAATGTTACCAACGTTAGCTTCGTTGAAAACTACAGTTACTTCACCGGTAGCGCCGTCAATCTGTACAGAAGTCACATACTTACTAGTAGCGCCAACTCCACCTGCTTGGGCGTTCCATGTAGTTGCCACGGCGAGAAGCTCGGCTGCGGTCGCAGAGCTTTCACCAATGATTTGCTTGGCGCTGGAGGCCAGGCCCACACCTTCGGTTACGCGAGCACGAATCGTGTAATCCTGATAAGCAGGCAGAGCCACCGCTGCCAAAATTCCGATGATCGCAACGACGATCATCAATTCGATAAGGGTAAAGCCCTTCTGCATTTGCGCTTTCATTTCAATCTCCTTGAGTGTTAGGCATCGAGCCTGGTTGAGATAAAGCAGCTGGCGTGCCAGCTTATGTTCAGCATGTGTTTTTTGTTTGATGTTGTGAACGGTGTCCTATCCTGCCGGATTTTAGCTTCTCGGGCGGTGATCCTTAACATTGAAGATGCGCTGCCCAACTACCTGACCAAACCTTGGTTAGTGGCTTGATAGACTAGTGGTGGCGATATGTGACCAAATACGGCACTTTGCGGTGTGGTTGTTTGAAGCTTCAGATAACTGCGTTATAAGGCGGGCATTCGATTTCTGTGAGAGCGTCATGAGCGAACATATCTCCCTTTCCGGCTTGGCCCGGCAAATGGTGCAGGCCGGGGTGCTGGATGAAAAGACCGCGCAGCAGGCCCAGCTGCAGGCGCAGCGCAGCAAGCAGTCACTAGTGACCTACGTGGTGCAGAACAAGCTGGCCAAGGGGCGTGCCATGGCGGAGCTCGCCTCAGAGCAGTTCGGCGTGGCGTTGTTCGATCTGACGGCGCTGGACAAGGAAGCCCTACCTAAGGAGCTGATCAGCGAGAAGCTGGCGCGCCAGCACCGGGTAATGCCTCTGGTCAAGCGTGGCACAAAGCTTTATGTAGCCATTTCCGATCCGGCCAACCATCAGTCGATCACGGACATTCAGTTCAGCACTGGGCTTACCATCGAGTCGATTCTGGTGGAGGACGACAAGCTGGGCGACGCCCTCGATAAACTCTACGACAGCGGTACGAGCGGGCTGGAGGAGCTGGGCGACGTCGATCTGGACGGCATCGACGTCGAGTCCGTCAGTGACGACGCCAAAAAAACGGGGGAGGACGGCGACGCTGCGGACGATGCGCCAGTGGTGCGCTTCGTCAACAAGATGCTGCTCGATGCCATACGCGGCGGCTCGTCAGATCTGCACTTCGAGCCCTACGAGAAGGCCTATCGAGTGCGTTTGCGTACCGACGGGGTGCTGCATGAGGTAGCCCGGCCACCGATCCAGCTGGCGCCGCGTATTTCCGCACGATTGAAGGTGATGGCGGCGCTGGATATTTCCGAGCGCCGCAAGCCGCAGGATGGCCGGATCAAGATGCGCATTTCCAAGAACAAGGCCATCGACTTTCGCGTCAATACGCTACCCACGCTCTGGGGCGAGAAGATCGTCATGCGGATTCTCGACCCATCCAGCGCCCAGATGGGGATTGATGCGCTGGGCTATGAGGAGTCGCAAAAAGAGTTGTACATGAATGCCCTCAAACAGCCCCAAGGGATGATTCTGGTCACCGGGCCGACTGGCTCGGGCAAGACGGTTTCGCTGTATACCGGCCTGAATATTCTCAATACGGTGGACGTGAACATCTCAACAGCCGAAGACCCGGTGGAAATCAACCTGGAGGGCATCAATCAGGTCAACGTCAACCCGCGCCAGGGTATGGATTTCGCCCAGGCGTTGCGTGCCTTCCTGCGTCAGGATCCTGACGTGATCATGGTGGGCGAGATCCGTGACTTGGAGACAGCCGAGATCGCCATCAAGGCCGCGCAAACGGGCCATATGGTGATGTCGACCCTGCATACCAACAGCGCAGCGGAAACCCTGACGCGCCTGCGCAACATGGGAGTGGCCGCATTCAACATTGCTACCTCGGTCAACCTGATCATCGCCCAACGGCTGGCACGCAAGTTGTGCAGCAGTTGCAAGAAGGAAGTCGAGGTGCCGCGCGAGGCGCTGCTGCGCGAAGGATTTCCCGAGGACAAGATCGGCACGTTCAAAATATATGGGCCGGTAGGTTGTGAAAACTGCACGGGTGGTTACAAGGGCCGTGTCGGTATTTATGAAGT